>Ga0066710_100003092_pt1 | contig 13948 bp, 13 predicted proteins | sample GraSoiAngelo_159_FD_79666 | JGI IMG/M metagenome (GOLD analysis project Ga0066710, IMG submission 79666) | Grasslands soil microbial communities from the Angelo Coastal Reserve, California, USA - 14_1009_16_40cm | ecosystem: Environmental > Terrestrial > Soil > Grasslands | place: USA...
AATGGATGCTGATTGCGATGGACGTGAACATGAATGGGAAGGCACTGTTTTTCAAAACCATTGCGGTGCAGCAGAAAGAGTACCGTCATAATTTCCGCAAGCTGCCAGATGACCTCACGCTAACAGACGCGGCACACATTCTCACGAACCACGTTACACTCGCTGCCAACCAGTAGCCCATCAGAAGTCCGGCTTGCTCGCTTTCGCCATCTCCAGCGTGACGCGCTGCTTCTGCCGGTAAGCCAGGTTGGCCATGTGTACGGCAATCGCTGAGCGATAGCCGATCTCAACAGATGCGTTCGGAGTCTTGCGGCTGCGGATGCAGTCCACCCAGTTCGTCATGTGATCCTGCCCGGGAGTTTTCCCGGTGAGCGCGGCTCCATGGGGCCGGTTAACCTTCTCTGGGAAGTAGCGAATGATTTCTCCAGTCTCTCCCGTCACCATGTCCGATTCTCCCCAGGTATGGTCGATTGTTCCGTCACTTCCCAGGATGTGTTCGCCCAATCCGTAGTGACTGTTGCTAAAGGTGGACTGCCAGGCCACCACCACGTCGTGGGGGAAATCCAACGTGATCGCGATTGTGTCGGGAACCTCGCGGCCGTCCTTTTCGGAAAATACTCCGCCGGACATGTACGCGGCGCTTGGTAGCGGAAGATCCAGAGCGCTCATGATCCACGCGAACTGATGGACTGCGTTCTCGGTCACGTTCCCGCCGGAAAATTCCCAGAACAAGCGCCAGTTGATCAGGCGGAAAGGATCGAATGGCCGGTCCGGCCGCCCGTTGAGGAAGGCGCTCCAGTTCACGTTTTGCGCGGTGCAGTCGGACGGAACAGCACGCACCCACTGCCCTTTGCCGTGGGGAGTGTTGCGGCTCATCCATGAATTCACTTGCGTAACCTTCCCCACGATTCCATCTTTGATCCACTTTCTGGCGTCGGCCAACGTGCCTGAACTTTCCCACTGCAGTCCGATTTGGATGACCCGCCCCGATTCCTTTGCGGCGGCCATGCATTGGTCAGCTTCCGGAATGGACCATGTCATCGTCTTTTCGGAATAAAGATCCTTGCCTGCTGCCAGAGTATCGATGAAATGCCGCGCATGCGTGTGCAGCGGGCTGGCCACGATGACCGCGTCCAGATCCTTCACGTCAAGCAGACGACGATGGTCGTTAAACGTCGCAATTCCGGGGGCCATTTTCTTGGCCTCATCATGGCGACGACTGTAGACGTCTGCGATCGCGACCAGTTGAGTATTAGGAACCGCCATAATTTCCTTGAGCAAATCCTGTCCGCGATTTCCCACCCCAATCATGCCAACCCGCAGCCGGTCGTTAGCACCAAGGACGCGAGCAGGTGGATAGGCGAGCAAGGCCGCGGTCCCTAGAGCCGCTTTCTGCAAGAAATCTCGTCTCGTAGTGTTCGTCATGAGTAAAGTTCCTCGATTAGTCACAAAGCTTCCGCCTGCTGTAGAAGCTTCTTCATCCCTGCCCAACTCTGGCGCGAGGATTCTTCGGGCGTGCCGCCGCCGTTCCAGTGAGTTTCCAGACTCACCGCGAAGCAATAGCCATCTCGCTTCAGCGCCTTGAACTGTCCGCTCCAATCGACGAACCCCTTCCCCATGGGAGCCCAGTCATAACCTTTGGCGCTCTTGATTGCATCTTTGCAATGGCAGTGCCCGATCCGATCCTTGGGCAGCAGATTATAGCCATCCGGATATGCTTTCTCTCCCCAAGCCGCTGCATTGCCAGGATCCCAGTTCAGCATGAAGTAAGGGGATTTCACCGCATTCAGGACGCTGGCCGCCTCGGCTCCTGTTGCCGTATTCAGGCCACCATCATTCTCGAGAAGCAGGGTGATACCCTTCCTGCCGGCTTTATTGGCTGCGTCCAATAGTTTCTCGTTGATCGCCGCGCGATACGGAGCCTGATCATCGAGTCTCCAGAAATCAAAGCATCGTACGCGGTCGGTACCGAAGGCCTTCGCCAACTCAATCGCGCGCTCCAGTACCTCATCCTGCTGGTTGAAGGTAAAGTCGGCGTGAAAATCATTGTGCTCACTGTACTTCGATCGCGGTGCGCCCGCCCAGTCGACTTTGAACAGCGGACTGGCGATGTCGGTCACGCGCAATCCGTATTTGTCGACAATGCGCCGCGCTTCGGCGATTTCCTTCGCGTCAAGGTTAACGATGTTCTTCTTCCACATTCCCCGCAGCTCAATCCACTTCATGCCAAACTCGCGGGAGGCGACTTCGCAGGCGCGACCAAAATCCTGTGAGATCTCATCATTGATAATTGCAACACGGAATGGCGAAGTTGGAGATCCCGCTGATTGTGCAGACGCAGCTTGCCGATCTGAGGCTGGGGCATCCACCGCCCTAGCTCCCGACCCGTGCGCTAGAACATTGATTGCAGGGGAGCCAGTTATGGCGCCTGCTATTGCGCCCGCCTTGAACAGAAATTCACGACGGCCAATTCGAATTGACATCCGCATCTCCTCGCCGTATCACGTAGGTTATTCCCTTCGTCCGTTTCCAGAAAAGAGAGGAACCTCATCTCTGAGCCACTAGGATATAGCAAGAAAGAGCAATATTCTGGCCCAGTTTCAGAACCACTATCGGGCATTGGCCCGAGCGCGGCGCAAGCCATCCATCACTCCCCGCAGCACTGCACGGCGGTATCCGGCGGCGTCCATCCCCGTCGTCGTAGCGGCGGCAATGCCTCCGGGAGTAGCCGCTTCCTCAAGCATTGACGGGAGCGATTGCTTATCTTCTCGCCAGGCACTGATGCTATCCGCCAGCGCGTGAGCGCTCGCCAGCAGGGCGGTGTTGCGATCGAGTCCCATGCGCTCTGCAACCTCAGAAAGAGTAGCTAGAGCGTGAAAGCCGTGGCTTGGTGAGAACACCACGGTGAAGGCGTCGAACTTGCGCTCGGGGATCTCGAGTGCTTGTCCGAAGCGGGAGAAGAATTCCCAGACTCGCTTGCGGTCCCGGGGCAAAACCTCACGCGAAAATGTTAGGGCCGTCAGGCCGCGTCCACTACGGCAGGCCGGACTCGGCATGGCCCGCGACCACCGCACGGGAACACCGAACGCGGCCTTCAATTTTTGCAATGGAACTCCTGCCGCCAGACTAATGGCCACTAGAGGTCGTTTGACCTTGCCGAGGGCTTGCAGCAATTCTCGAACTGAATCGGGCCTCACGGCAACAATCAGCAGGTCGGCTTCTGCCACGGCACGCTGCAGATTAGGCTCGATCGCCACTCCGTAACTCTTCATAAGCCTGCACAGTTTTGCAGGGTTGCGGTCGTGTACCAGAAGCCGATCGTTAGTCCTGGAAAGACGGAGACCGGCCAGCATAGCAGAGGTGATTCTCCCGCCCCCCAGGAAAACGACGGTACTCATGTCATCTCCACGCAAGCATCGTTGACCGCGGTTAGGAGCGCCTCCACATCGACCGGGGTATGGGCGGTAGAAATAATCCAGTGCAAACCGTTAGAGTGCGTCATGTAAATTCCGCGATCCAGCAGCGCATGAATGAAGCGGGAATATTTCGCCGTGTCAGCATACTGGCAGTAATCGCGGTAGTTGTGAATGGCATCGCAGCTCGTGAAGTAGATCTGAAACATCGGTCCAAAGCCCTGCACAATGGCCTCGACCTTTCTCCTCTGGAAAATTCCCTTCAGACCGCTTATGGCAGAATCGCCTACCGCGTACATTTGCCTATAAGCCGCGCCCTCGTTCGACGACAGCAAGTCGAGATTTGCCGCAATCACCCGCATGGTCAGCCGGTGCCCGTTGAAGGTTCCATAGTGCAGGACCATGCCGCTGCCCCAGCGCATGCGATCAAGGATGGCTCTTGGACCTGCGACCGCGCCGACTGGAAATCCCGCCCCTAACGCCTTCCCAAACGTACTGAGATCGGGCTTCAAGCCGTAATACTGCTGACATCCGCCGGGCGCATAACGGAATCCGGTCACGACTTCATCGAGTATGAAGAGCGCTCCGTAGTGATGCGCGAGATCACAAACTTTTTGCAGATAGCCTTCGCCCGGCAGGATGCAGCCCATGTTGGCCATGATCGGCTCAGTGATGATCGCTGCGAGTTCGTGTCCGTGGCGCCTGAGAATGCTTTCAAGCACCGGGACATCGTTCCACGGAGCCAAGACGACGTCATCAAACACGGCTGGAGGAATGCCTTCAGAATCGGGAAGCCGCGTCGGATTCTCCCTTGGCCCAAGCTGATTTGCGGGATGGCTGTGCCCATTCAAACAATATGGGTCGTACCACCCGTGATAGTGGCCTTCGAATTTGAGAAATTTGCTGCGCCCGGTGTGTGCGCGCGCCAGACGCAATGCCAGCATCGTGGCTTCACTTCCGCTGTTGGTGAATCGCACGGAATCGGATGTGGGAACCATGCGCAGGAAGCGCTCGGCGGCTTCCGTCTCCGCCAATGTGGTCGCGGCGAAATGTGAACCTTCGGCGATCGTCTGGGAAACAACTTCCACGATCTTCGGATGTGCATGTCCCTGGATCAGGGCGCCGAACGACATCATGAAATCCACGTATTCGTTCCCGTCCAGATCCCATGCGTGTGAGGCGCGCCCGCGTTCCAGGATGATCGGCCCGGATGCATACACCGCGGCCCCGCGGGAAGGAGAGTTGACACCTTCAACCAGCGACTGTTGAGCGCGCGCATAACATTCGCGCGAACGCTGCCGGTTGTTAGTCCTCGTGATCATTCTCATCCCTCTAAGGAATCAGCAGATGCAAATACACCCCCAGCTGATCAGACCGATCCGGCCAAGCCGCCTCCGTCTATGACCAGCGCAGTCCCCGTTACAAATGAGGACGCATCGCTGGCCAGGTAGAGCACAGCTTGGGCGATCTCCTCTGGCAATCCCACGCGGCCCAGCGGTCGCTTTGCGGCATCGGAAAGAAAATGATCGGCAGCCTCTCCAAGTTGGTCAGCTTCGTTACGCAGCATGCCCGTATCGGTGTCGCCCGGGCAGATACAGTTCACGCGAATGTTCTGCGGCCCGTGATCCACCGCCATAGCTTTGGTCAGCAGCACGACTGCGCCCTTGGAAGCGCAATACGCCGCGGCCTTTGCGCCTCCGGACAACCCCCATGCCGACGCGGTATTGATAATAGAACCACCGCCCTGCTTCAGCATGAGTGGAATCACTTCGCGAGACAACAGATAGATGGCCTTTACATTGACTCCCATCACTCGGTCCCAATCTTCTTCGCCCAGGTCGAGGACGGTCGCGCGCCGGATTATCCCCGCGTTGTTGAACAGAATATCAACCCTGCCGAACTCGCCAATCGTGCGCTGCGCGACGCGCTTGCAATCCGCCACGCGCGTCACGTCCACAGGTTCGAAGATGGCGCGCCCGCCGGCTTGTATGATTTCGGTAACGACGGAATGCCCCGCCCCGACATTCATATCGGCAATGGCCACGGCCGCACCTTCGCGGGCGAGCAGGAGGACGGTGGCGCGCCCAATACCCGCAGCGCCGCCCGTGATCAGGGCCACTTTCCCCGAAAGCGCGTTCATCCTTACCTCTCCATTTACGTTTGCTACGGCAGAAGCGTAAGCATCTTAGCATCAGGCGAATCGAGCGTTGCCCTGAATACCCCTGCGTCGAACGCCGGGGTGGTGAGTCTGTCTCCGCCTCGAGTCGGATCTGTTTCTCAAGAACGCGAACAGCTTGTCGCATCCCGCTCCGAGCAGTCTGTTGGCCCCGAACCTCTGTTCGTGATTCGTAACGGAAGTAAGTTTGGTGCATATCTTTTCCGTTCCTCATGGAGAATCTGTTCAACCTGAGGGGGGATCAGGAGTGAGCCCGGACGACTGTCCGAATTGCGGCGGTACGGGATATGTCGCGAAGCCGGTGGACTTGAACGGTAAGTCGGACGGCGTCGCGTTTATCCGCATGAAATGTACTGTCTGCGCGGGCACTGGCCGGAAACGCCCTATCCCACCTACTACTGCGGGCTGACCGCACGGCCTGCGGTGCTTGCGAAAACGTACCGGCCCCGAACCGCCACAGGTCCCGCCCTGAAAAGTGGCGGTTCGGGCGGGACGTCATTCCAGCCTCACCGGATTCATCTAATTACTGTTCTGGTTCCTTTCAATTCTGCGCGGAAGGCGCTATCAGGCGATCCCGGCAGCCTTGACCCGTGTGCGGCGGCGGGAAGGGTTCGCCGTCTCTACGCGGTTTCTGCCCGCCACCTTGGCTCGGTACAAGGCTTTGTCGGCGGCGCGCACCACCGCGTCGGCATCTGCATTGTCTCTGGATGACGTAGCTACCCCGATGCTGACGGTCACGGAGAGCGAGGTAGGGTCGTTCGAAGGTGGCTGCGCGAGCTTGCGAATCACGTGTCCCGGTGAGGTTCGTCCGCGCGTGCGCTGGTTTCGGCGGTCGGGACCTCGCGGCATCTCCCGGCGATCATTTCCTCTCATGCGGAACGAGGAGCCTTCGATCGTCGCTCGCAATTGCTCAAGGTGATCTGCCACCTCGGTGGTCGTCTTGCCGGAGAACAGGATGCCGAATTCTTCTCCTCCGCAGCGGTACGCCTCGCCGCCGCCCGTGACCCGCGCCAGCCTGGATGCGACCAGACGCAGAACCTCGTCTCCAGTGTCATGGCCGTAGGTGTCGTTGAACTTCTTGAAGTGATCGATATCGACGATGGCAATCGAATAAGGAGCCTGCAGACGCAGCAGGGCGTCATTGAACGCGCGGCGTGATGGCAGAGAAGTCAGTTCGTCGTGGTAGGCCAGAACGTAGGAGGTCTCAATGATGGAAACCGCCAGAATAAATGCCGAAACGGCACAACAAGCGGTCGCATTCCGACCGCTACCTCCGAAATGAATGGCGAGAAAGAATGCCCCTAAAGACCAAAGAAGGGCACTCTCCACGGGTTTCTGGAACAACAAGAATCGTGCCAGCAAGATGACGGCCGCCGCTGCGTAAGCAAACCAGACGTATCCCGGCAACGGAACTGAGGCTGCAGGATTATGTGCGCCATGCGCGGTTACGGATGCGCCGCTGACGTGACCGAGCACAGTAACCACTACCGCCTGCACGAACAGAAAGAGAGTTCTGGTAGCTACGCCGGATGTGGTGAAGCCCCGCTCCCGTTCGAGCGAGAGCAGAACAAAGTTCAGCGGCAAAAGGACAGCAACCGCTGATACCGCGAATTGATCAAAGACAGCATGCGGGGCTTTTCCTGGCGAGAAGAGCGTAAGAGTCTGCTGACCGAGCATCAGCACGACGAGCGCGAAGAAGACTCGGCTGGAGTGAAACCTCCAGGCCAACAACAAGCCAAACACGAGCGCCGCGTAATATAAAAGGATGAGCGTCGGCAGCGCGAGTGTAACCCACCCCGTCTCCAAGAACATCGCGACCACAAGCAGCAACACGCTCCCCGGCAGCAGGGACTTCAATGTCGCTTTGCTCCACACATCCATGCGCAAGTCGCTCCGGGCAAAGCTTCGCGCTGAAATTATCTCCTCTGCGGCAGCGGGAAGGAATTGACCGCTCGGGTTCCGGAGAATGGGGATCGAGAACCGGCGGATTGCAAGTCCCCTTTTGAAATCCGGCGTCATTCCCGGAAGTACAGACCTCAGTGCGCCCTCAGTTTCGGCTGCAGCTCAGCGGTTTCTAACTAGAATCAGGCTGTCGATTAAGGACAGCCTCATTGGGCTCGCCTCACGTTTGAACTGGATTCTTACATGGACGAAGTGCATACCCTCGTGACGCGCCATTTATAGACCATGAATCCGGATCTGGAAACTCGCCGTAAGATCAGCGTTCTGGTGGTCGACGACAGCGCCTTCATGCCTACCGCGCTCTCCCGCATGATCGCCTCCGAGCCCGATGTTTACGTCATGGAGTGGCACGCGACGGATCGGAGGCACTGGAAAAAATCGCGGCGCTCAATCCAGATGTCGTCACTCTCGATGTCGAGATGCCGGGACTCAATGGCGTCGAGACTTTGCGCTGCATCATGGCTCAAAGCCGCCGGCCCGTCATTATGGTCAGTGCCACAACCGAAAAAGACGCGGAAATCACCTTCAGCGCCCTCGGTGCCGGCGCATTTGATTATGTTCCCAAACAGCTGTCTTCGACCTCGCTCGATATCGTTCACATCCGGCAAGACCTGATCGCCAAGATCAAGGCGGCCGCACTCATCCGGGGGCTTGCGCTCGGCATGCGGAAACCTTCTCAAGCCGTGGACCCGGGCCAGCTCGAGCCCGAGATGTTCTCCATCGTGCCGGCAGTGGTCGCCATCGGCATATCTACTGGCGGTCCAAAGGCCCTTGACATGCTTCCCCTTTTCCCCCGCGATCTCCCCGTGCCCATTTTGATCGTGCAGCACATGCCGCCCGGCTTCACCGCTCCCCTTTGCCCAGAGACTGAACGAATTGTGCTCGGTCGCAGTTCACGAAGCCCGCCACCACGAACCTGTCCGCCCCGGCGTCGTCTACATTGCCTCGGCCGGAACTCACATGATTGTGGAACGGCCTTCCGATTCGCGCCCCTTGATCGCTCTTACCCCGGAGCCCGCACGTCACCTGCACGTGCCTTCCATCGATGTCATGATGGAATCCGCCGCTTCCGTTTTCGGCAGCCTAACCATGGGAATTATCATGACCGGGATGGGCTGGATGGAGCCCAGGGAATTAAGTCCATTCACCGTCGCGGCGGTATCACCCTCGGACAGGATGAGGCCAGCTGCGTCGTTTACGGCATGCCCCGCGCTTGCGCCGAGATGGGAGTCTGGCAGCGCGTAGTCTCCCTTGCTCAGATTCCACAACAAATCCTGCGTGCTACACGCTACCGAAAGCAGGCCTAGATCGCCTCTGGGGGGGATTCTAGTCTTCGCCCCAAGAAATTCTTATCGGGATCCTTCCGGCCCGACGCGCCCTTAAGCGACGCCATTCCTTATTTTGGACTCGTCAGGATCGTGCCATTGGGATCCAGCACAATCTTTCGTCCATCCACCGGGGCAGTCAGATGAAACGTCGTTTCCTCACCGTCGGCAAACACCCTCCCCAGAAAAACTGGACGCTTTCCGCCAATCACCGCATATACAGGGACAGAAGTCACCAAGTCGGCCAAAGCATCTTTCTGCACGATGGTCCCACTAACGATTGTGCTTGTCCCCTTCGCCGTGAACTTCACCGCCTTCAACTCTAACTTTGGCAAGTCCGTGCCGTTGATCCAACCATCCATAAACCAGTCCAGCGAATCTTTTCCCTCGTATCGCAGCGCAGGCGGCAGATCCTCGGCAAATACCGCGATGAGTTCCCGGGTGCTGATCGCCTTTCCCTGGTAACGCTCGCGAACCTTCCGCAAGGCACGAACGAACGGCTCATCGGCCCCGCTGATCTTCCGACTTTTCATTCGAGCGTCCTGCAACCAGGCATCCTGCAACATCGTTCGCAGCATATGAATCAGCCAAGTTCCCCGCCCGTAAGTGATCGCTTCGTAGCCTTCCGGAAAGTGTGACGACAACAGCCGCACACCCAACGTAACCGGTCCTGCATCCTTGGGCAACGCTCCATCCTTATTTTGTTCCACCAGATCCCGCCGGTATTTCTCCATGATTTCCCGAAATCCCGCCGGATTCTTTTCCTGGAGCATCATCAGAGCGCAATAATTCGCAAGTCCCTCCGAGAGCCATTGATCGCGATAAGTACTCCATCCAATCAGGTCCCCCCACCACTGGTGCGCCGTCTCGTGGGCCGGAATCTGCTCCACAAACGCGGTACGAGACGGATCAAGACGTAAGTCGGTACGCTCCCCTTCATTGAGGAAAGCGTATGACGAAAGAAAGACCAGCCCCGGCCAGCCTTGACTTTCGTGCCCCGGCATCTGCGTCAGCGCCAACCGGCTGTAAGGATACGGTCCGAAGCGCTCCGCATAATATTCGATCGCCCGCGCCGCTCGTTCCGCCAGGGGTAGCGCATTGCGCGCCGGCGATGGACTAACTGGAGCGATCACTTGAACTCTCGCATGTTTCGGCACGACATCTCCTGGAGTCGGTCGCATGATCTGTATCGGAGCACTCGGGAAATCTCGTTCCACGCCCGACGTGGCATAAGTCTCCACGATCACGTCTCCGGCCTTCGCGGTCGCAACCTTGTATTTGCCCAGGTTGAACCCCGCCAAAGGGATAGGCCGCTCCGAAACCCAGCGCATTGCCTGTTCGCCAGGATCGTTTGCGCTTGAGCTCGAGTTCATGCCAACCGGTTCTGGCTTCCCCGTTGCAACCAACGTCCAGCCCGGTGGATAGTGAAACTGAAGATCGAAGTCAGCCATCGACATCCCGCGATTGGGATACCAGGTCCCACGAGCACCCACGTACAACAGCCCACCGCCCGCCTCCGCCAGAACCTCTCCTCCGTAGACGAACTGCAGCTCAATCTTCTGCCCGGCACGTGTCGGCTCCGGTAAGACCACCGCCACAAGATCATTGCCTCGACGCGAAAGCTGCGTTCCTTCCATCGCTGGATTGTGGATGAACTCCACCGCCTGCCCATCCATCTGCACCCTCTCGATCTGAAGAAATCGCGAGAGTTCGAAAACCAACATCCTCGCTCCATCTTGGCTTACCTCAAGCTGCAAGCGAGCGTCCGCATGGATTTTTTTCGGAGGCTCTACCGCGGTCGCGATCACATAGCGATGCACGGCCACCCAATCCCCGTGCCCTTTTTCAACGCCCTCCGTCTTCGGCACACTCGGTTCAGCTCGGTTGAGCGGCTGCTCGCTCGAAAACGCAGTCCAGACGTCGTAGTAAGTGCTCCCACTCTCGGCCGCGCGCGCCTGCCCCGCCTGCACTTGTTCTCCCGCCATCGAATCAAAGTAAACGTCGAAAATACCCCGCTTAGTCCCCAAAAGCCGGGCGTGCAGGATTCGGTCACTCGATCCTGCAAGTGAGGTCCTGTCTATTCCGTCCAATCCCTGGGAATTCTTCCCCACCGGAAGCAGTCGGCTGAACGTGACCAGCATTCTCATCGCGTCCAGCTGTGCAAGATTCCGAGCCGTGTCGCCCCACTTGGTTGCGAACTCCGCACCATCATCCGTTGCCCGCAGATCGGGTCTCAACTCCGCTGCCGTTTCGTCATTGAAGCGCAAGTACGCTGTGCTGAACCGCTCTTCCAGGATCGCCATCCCCGTGAACAGGCTCATCGACCTTCGTTCCACTTCGCCCCGAGGCGCAAGCAAGATCTCTCCATCCCCTTCGAAGAACGCTCCCGTGATCCGTCCCATCACGTCCTGCGTGAATGCAATCGTGCCATCTTCAAGCGTCATGTGAATTGCGGCCCGGTCGATGGCTGCGCCGCGCACGCGATACACCCGCGTCGGATCAAGCCCAACGCGCCCGAGTTGCAAGTACAGCGCTTCAGCCGGACCAGAGGAAGAAGCCCCGTCCGTGCCCGCCGTTGCGCCGAGCAAGGGCAGCGCCCACAGAGTCAGCGACACCAAAACCGCTGCTCGCAGCGTTCGTGCGTCGTGTAGTGCCGACACTTTCGTCACTTAGGTGAGACCCCTCCGGTTGCTAGAATGCGCCTGAATGCGCGCACGTGTCTCCATCTTCATTATATGGACGGCTTTCGCCGCGATTGGTGCCGAGGCGGACACCATTCACCTGAAAAATGGCCGCAAGATCCTGGCCGACCAGGTCCGCGAAAACGGTAATCACTACCAATACGAGATCGGCGACGATTCCTACGCCATACCCAAGTCCTTGGTGGATCACGTAGATGCCGTCGGCCCACCCGCCAGCGTCACAACTGCGGGCATCCCGAAAGTGGCGGACCTACCCACCTTCGCGCCCGCGGACAGCCTGGCGAACGAAGGTGACCTTGTCGGCAAGATTATTAAGGAAGGGAAAGTCGATCCCAACGCACTCTCCACCCTGGACGGCAAAGGCAACGCCGAACTCAGTGCCACCGCAAGCTTCATCGCCGGCAAGTTTGAGTTCGAACACGGCAACATCAACGAAGCCCGCCGCTACTTCGAGGGCGCGTTACGCTTCCAACCGGAAAACTCCACCATCCTCATCTATTACGCCGCGCTGCTGGTACGCACCGGGAACGCCGCCCAGGCGCTGCCCTACACCCAACGCGCCGTCCGCGCCGCGCCCAACTCACCCGACGCGTACACCATGTTGGGATACGCCCAGTTCGCCTCTGACCGTACCAAGGACGCAATCGCTTCCTGGAAGCACTCGCTCAGCCTGCGCCCGGACGCAACGGTGCAACAATTCCTGGCGAAAGCGCAACGCGAGGAGAACACGGAAACTGACTTTGCCCAGCGGGAGAGCACTCATTTCGTCCTGCACTATGAAGGCCGCCAAACCTCCGAATCGCTGCGCGCGCAAATCCTGAGCGCCCTCGAATCCGACTATGACGATCTGGTCCGCGATCTCGGCACGCCGCCCCGCGACAATATTCTAGTGACGCTCTACACCGAACAGGCCTTTTTCGACGTTACCCGTGCTCCCTCTTGGTCGGGAGCCCTCAACGACGGCAAGCTCCGCATCCCGATCAGCGGCGTCAGTTCCATGACCTCCGAGCTGGCCCGCGTATTGAAACACGAACTGGCTCACTCCTTTATCAATCAGCTTTCAGCCGGACGCTGTCCCCCCTGGCTGCACGAAGGCATCGCTCAACTCCTAGAGCCCAGGAACCTGGGCAGGGACGGACGCGCTCTGGCCCAGCTATTCAAGACCCAACGCAACATCCCGCTGAACGTCCTCGAAGGCAGTTTCATGCGTTTTTCCGGCACCGAAGCCTACGTCGCCTACGCCGAATCCCTCGCCGCAGTTTCCTACATCAATGATTCGTACGGCATGAGCGACGTCCAACGCATTCTGCAGCTCCTCAGCCAGGGCAGTTCCCCTGAGGCCGCGTTGCGCGCCACCATCCATTCCGACTATGGCCAGCTCGAATCCGACCTCGCAAAATACCTCGCTGACAAATACGGCAACTAGAGACGCTTGTGGGCCTATCCTTCCGTGCGTTCGCCGGATTGCCCGCCGTTCATTCCTGTGCTAGTTTCAATTTTCCTGCGATCCGTGAGATGCGCACCTTGTTCCAACACCGCGTTCCTGAACCTCCACTCGTGGTAGAACCGGTCCCCACCGTGTTCCCCGAGATCGAAGGAGCAGCCATGGCCGCGGTCTTCTCCGGCAAACGTGTCGCTGGAGACTTCTACGACGGCTTTCGCGCCAACTCCCACCGGATTCTGTTTGGCCTGCTCGACGTCGCCGGGCGCCGCGAAGACACACGCGGAATCCTCATCGCCACACAAAACATCTTCCGCAACATGGGATGTACCCTCTTTGCCGAGCCCGACATCAATGAATCAGACGCGATGACCGAACTCAGCCACCTGTTCAATCGCAGCGTACTTGAGACAGCCGGCGCTGTCCGCCCGTGTCCCGGATTCTTCGGCTGTTACAACGAACAGCTGGCAACTCTCTGCTACACCAACGCCGGACACACGCCCGGCCTGCTCCGCGACCATGGTGGAGTTGTCGAACTCCCGTCCACCGGCCTGCCCTTGGGCTTGTTTTCTCATGCCACATCCGACTCTCCCACCGTGGGTTTGGAGCCAAGTGCAGCTCTTTTGCTGGTTTCAAGGGGCGTAGTCGAGGGCAGAGATAAGCATAAGGGAGATCCGGCATTCGGACTGAAGCACGTGAAGGACCTCTTTCGGGACGATCCGCTGCTCGACCCCAAAGCTCTGTGCATTTCCATTCTGAATGCAATTGGAGAGTGCGAATATACCTTGCCTGTCCACGACGACCAAACCGCGCTCGCCTTCGTGCGGAACCCCTGACCTACCTCTGGCGTCCCCAAAATTCAAGCTGGCGTCAAATCCAGGAGATGGGACACGAGTCTGCCCAAACAGGTTAAAATATCCCAAACGCCA
>Ga0066710_100003093_pt1 | contig 13945 bp, 18 predicted proteins | sample GraSoiAngelo_159_FD_79666 | JGI IMG/M metagenome (GOLD analysis project Ga0066710, IMG submission 79666) | Grasslands soil microbial communities from the Angelo Coastal Reserve, California, USA - 14_1009_16_40cm | ecosystem: Environmental > Terrestrial > Soil > Grasslands | place: USA...
GACCACGGGCCGCACCACCACGGGCCGCACCACCGCCCGGCGGACCACCGCGCGCCGCACAGGCGCTGCCGGCCGGACCACAGCCGCCCGCCGGGGCGGCCGGACCACCGCCCGGCGTCGCACCACAGCCCGGGCCACGACCCGCCGCCGCACCGGAGCGGCAGGCCGGACCACAGCCGCCCGCCGGGGCGGTCGCACGACTGCCAGACGCACCACCGCCAGCGCTAGGCGCAGAACGTCACGTAGCACAAGCCGCTGATAAACAGTGAGGCGGCGGGCGCCCTGCCCGCCGCCTCCTGGTACCCGTGACCCGGCCGGCCGTGATCGACATGTGGGCGCCGATCGTTCCGGTGCCCCCAGTGATGCAGCACGTCGCTGAGCACTTCCCCAAGGAGATGGCCGGCTACCTGCGGGTGTTCAGGAAGCGGGAGCCAAGCAAAGACTCCTTCCGTGAAGGAGCGAAGGCGGGCACGTTCAGCGAAGACACCGTCATCGAGATGCTCGATGACCCAGGTATCGACCGCTCTCTCATCACCGGCTTCGACGAGTGGTCGAGCGTTCACGAGACCTTCATCCCGAACAAGCTCGTCGCCGAAGTCGCGGAACGCAATCCGGAGCGCTACATCCCGTTTGCCGGAATCGACGTGCTCAAGGGGATGGACGGCGTTCGGGAGCTCGAGCGCTGGGTCGGCGATCATGGCTTTCGTGGGCTGAGTCTGCGCCCGTTCATGATCGGGCTGACGGCCGACGATCGCCGTTACTACCCGTTTTATGCGAAGTGCGTGGAGCTTGGAATTCCGCTCAGCATCCACACCTCCGCCAACTGGACAGAGGTCCGGGTGAGCGACTTCGGCCACCCCCGCCACATCGATGTCGTCGCCTCCGACTTTCCGGAGCTCCAGATCATCATGAGCCACGGTGGTTATCCCTGGGTCCTGGAGGCTGTCTTGCTGGCGTGGAAGTACCCGAACGTCTATCTGGAGCTCGGCGCCCATCGACCGAAGTATCTGGCTGCTCCTGGAGCCGGCTGGGAGCCGCTGCTTCGCTTTGGCCAGAGAACAATCAGGAAAAAGATCCTGTTCGGCACGGGCTGGTTCCTGCTCGCCCGGCCGCCGGCACAGCTGGTCGAGGAGTTCCGGTCGCTGCCGGTCGACGAGGACGTGCTGGGCGGATGGCTCGGGGGCAATGCCGAAGCCCTGCTGGGACTGGGCGAGACTGCCTCCTAAAAGAGCGCCGGCTGTGAGTCGCCGCTGTTGGCCGATGGCTCTTCGCGCTGCTTGCGAACGCCGCGCCGCGGCCTGCTCCTGGCGAGCTTGACCCGCCCCTCGATTTCGCGGCGAACTTGCGACGGCGCGTACGCGCCGCGCTTGTAGAGGTCCTCGTAATGGGCAAGCAAGTCCGGACGGTGGAGTCGAAGCCAGTCGAAGAAAATGTCCTTCACCTCGCCCCGAAGATGAAGTGTCACGGCGCCGATGCTGACGGCGCCGGCCTCTTCGGCGAGCTCGAGGATCCTGGTTACCTGCTCGGGGGAGTCGTTGATCCCGGGCATGAGCGGTGCGACGAGCACCCCGGATGGAATACCTGCTCTGTTCAGCGCCGCGACTGCCTTGAGGCGAGCGCGGGGACTCGGTGTGTGCGGCTCGGTCGCCCGCCAGGTCTCTTCGTCGAGCGTCGGGACCGACAGGTAGACGTTCATCCCGGCGCGTTCCTCGATCTCCTTCAATAGAGCCTTGTCCCGCAGCACCAGCGGCGACTTCGTGACCAGCGACGACGGTGTGTCGGAGTCCCTGATCGTCTCCCAGATCCCCGGCATCAGGCGGTAGCGGCTCTCGACCCACTGATATGGGTCGGTATTGGTGCCGAGCGCGACGTGCTCGCGCTTCCACGACGGCCGTGAAAGCTCCGCTCGCAGGAGCTCCGGCACGTTGACCTTGACGATGATCTCGCGCTCGAAGTCGCGGTCCGCGTCGAGGCCGAGGTAGGTGTGGGTCGGGCGAGCGAAGCAGTTGTGGCTCACGACACCGTTCGCGATGAAATCGCCGGTGCCGGTCGTGATGTCGTACATGTCCAGGCGCTTGTTGAGGGGCGCGATCTCGGCGACGCCCAGGGGAGGTGGATTCTTGAGTGCCATCGCGCCGATCGACCGCTTGCGGGTGATCGCGGGGTCGACCGTGTGGAAGAAGCGGAGGTGTTCGGTCAGGCCGCCCGGGAGGCGGACGCAGGCCAGCCCATTGGCCTGTTTGCGGCGCTCGATCACATGAGAGATTCCGAGCTGCCGCAGGGAGTAGGTGATCCAGTCGATGATCTCGGGATCGGTATTGGATATGCGGAGGGAGCCGCTAAAGCATCCCTCGGCGTCGAAGATGCCCGCCAGGAACCCTTTGACCCAGTCTCCGGTCGGATGGCGAGGCCACCGGATCGCTTGCCGGATCGCACCCACCCCGTCGCGGGCGGAGGTACGGATGGCGGTGATCGGTCGCACCCCCGCTGCCGCTGCTCCGAAGGCGAACTGCTTCGTGGTGACGTCGAGATCGGCTAGGTACCCGCGAGCCCTTCTGAGCGCCTCCAAATCGGTGAGTGCGAGGCGGAAGCGGTGATGATCATCGCGCAATCTACCCGGTCGCGCATAGGAGTAGGAGCCGACGTGACCGTCGCCACGGATGAGCCCGCAAAGATAGCCCTGCCGATAATCCGGCGATTCCTCGGGCTGTGCAGCGAAGCGGCCAGTGCCCAGCAGCTTGTCGTTCGTGGTGAGATGAGGCCTTCGCCGGGAGCCTTGCTGCGTTCCGCTCACGTACTTCCAGCCACGCCAAGTCAGGAACCGATGATCGCCACTCGCGACCAGCTCGGTGCCGTCTTCGAGCGTTATGCGGTAGGCCGGCTTGAAGGTCGACCAGTGGGCGAGCACCTCTGTAAACGCGTAGAACCTGTACTTGCCGCAGTCGAACGTGCCGTAGATCTCGTCCCCGACTCGCACGTCGGCAATCGCCTTCGTGCGACCGTCGGCCATCAGGATTGGGGTGTCTCTCCCTAGGCAGTAAGCACAGGCATGGCTGCATCCCCTGTATGGGTTGACCGTATAGCGGAATGGCATCCGCGATCGCTCCGACACCCGGTTCAGCGCCGACTTCGCCCTGATCTCGTGAAAGCGGATGTCGAGGGCTTCGGGCGCATCGAACGTTCGGATGACCGCGTCGCCCGCCAGCTTGGGAAGCCGGCGTTCCCGGTCCTCGTCGACTGACAACCCCTGCCAGCGCACGAACCTATGTTCGCGTACGCGTCGGACGGAATCGACGCGCCAGGTGCGATACCTCAGTCGCTCTTCGCCCCGATCCCGAGCTCGTCCGCCCGCGCGGCCATCGCCTCGATCACGACCTCGAGATGCTGGTCGAAGTCGAGCCCCGACTCGACTCCGAGCTCGTCCGCGCCCGTCTGGATGTCCTCGCGGCTGACGCCGGCGGCGAAGCTCGGCTGCTTCAGCTTCTTCTTGACCGACTTTGGCTTGAGCCCGTGGATGCCCTCGGGGCGGACGTATGCGCAGGCCGTGATGAAGCCGGCGAGCTCGTCGCAGGCGAAGAGCGTCTTGTCGAGGAGCGACTCCCGCGGGACCCCCATGTACTCGGCGTGCGCGAGAACGGCGTGGATGATTTCCTCCGGATATCCATGCCCTCGAAGCTCCTCGACGGCCATGCGGGGGTGGCCGGTCTCGGCGTCGGGGTGACGCTCGTAGTCGAGGTCGTGCACGAGCGCGGCGACCGACCACGTCTCCTCGTCTTCTCCAAAGCGCCGCGCATAGGCGCTGACAGCGGCCTCCACCGCCAGCATGTGCTTGCGCAGCGCGTCGGACTCGGTCCATTCTTGAACGAGGCTCCACGCTTCTTCTCGGCCGGGCATGGTTGGAGTCTAGGACGCCGGCCGCAGGGGTATGCGATTGGGGGCGTCTAACGTTTGCTCCCGCGGATGGAGACTGCCGCCAAGATCCTGCTCGTGACAGCCGCAGTGCTCGCGTTGCTGGGCGGCCTGCTCCTCCTCGCGTCGAAGCTCGGCGTCGAGCGACTGCCGGGCGACATCGTCCTGCGGCGCGGGAACTTCACCCTCTACGCGCCGATCGGGCTCATGATTCTGCTGAGCCTTGTCGCGACAGTGGTCTTGAACGTCATCTTTCGCCGCTGATCAGTCGCGCGAGACGAAGACGTCCATCCTTATTCGAACGGTTGAGGCCCGCGTCAACGGGGTACACACCGTCTGCCCGAAACCCAAAGAGGAGTGAAGATGCCATCGATCATCAGCCTGCTGATCGCCGTGATTGTCGCGGCGGTGGTCTTGTGGCTGCTCGGTTACATAGTCCCGACGTTCATCGCGGCTTTGATTGCGTTGGTGGTGTTTCTCGTACTTGCGTTCGGCGGTGTCGGCGGAAGATTCGGCGGCTACGGAGGTCGCAGAGTCGGCACCGGAACACGCTACTGAGGAAGCCTGAGCGCGTAACAGCGGGCTTTTGAGGGCGCCGCCGGTAACCCGGCGGCGCCTTTGCTTCGCCTTCATCGGATAACGGTGTTTGCCTCGCCCTAAACTGCGCCCGGAGTGGAAGCTGAGCGCACACCGGTCGCTGGAGTGTCGGAGCTCGTGCTGGAGGTCGCCGACCTTGCTCGTGCGGAGAGCTTCTACAGCGAAGCGCTGGGACTGCCCGTCGTCGAGCGCTGGCCCGGCCGCAGGGCCGTCTGGGTCCTGGGAGGCACCACCCGGATCGGCCTCTGGGAACCGCAGGTAGGGCTCGAGGGCAGCCAGGGCGGGAAGCACGTGCACTTTGCCCTGCAGATCGAGGAAGGCGATTTCGAGCTGCTCGTGAGCAGGCTTCGGGGTCGGGGCCTCGAGGTTCCGCTTCACGATTTCGGTCCGATCGGCGGTTCACGGGTCCCAAGCCGGGCGGCCTACGTGACCGACCCGGACGGGCACCTCGTCGAGTTCTGGACGGCGCGGATGTCCGACTATCGAGCCTAGAAATCGAGCCGGGCCGGCCCGCTATCCGCCGGGCTCTCTCTCGAGCTCGCTCAGCAGCGAGTCGAGGTCGAGCGGCAGCGTCGCCATCTTTATGCGCCCGTTCTCGCGCGGCCAAGTCGACGGATCGCGGTCTGCATAGAGCTCGATTCCGTTTTGGTCGGGGTCGTGGAGGTACAGCGCCTCGCTGACGAGATGGTCCGATGCGCCCTCGAGCGGAACGTCCGCTTCCCGCAACCGAACGAGCACCTCGGCGAGATGTCTTCTCGACGGCAGCCTGATCGCGACGTGAAAGAGCCCCGTGGTCCCGCGAGGGGGAGGCGAGCCACCCGCGCTCTCCCAGGTGTTGAGTCCGACGTCGTGATGGTTGTCTCCGGCTGCGAGAAAGGCCGCGCCCGGGTAGCGGGCAGTGACGTGGAACCCGAGGACGTCGACGTAGAAGCGCTCCGCGCGCCCGAGGTCGGAGACCTTGAGATGCACGTGGCCGATCGTCGTGCGTGGGTCGAGCGCGGGCGCGACCACGTCTAATCCTTCGCCGCGAGCTCGTCGAGCGCTGCGATGTCGTCGTCGCTCAGCCTGATGGCCGCCGCCGCGACGTTCTCCTCGAGATGCTCCACGGAGGACGTGCCCGGGATCGGCACCGTAACCGGCGAATGGTGGAGCAGCCACGCCAAAGCCAGCTGAGCGATCGTTGCTCCATGTCTCGCGGCGATCTCTTCCAAGCGCCCGTTGGCACTGGCGAGGGCTCCCGCGTCGATGGGGAACCAGGGAATGAAAGCCAGCCCGTCGCTCTCACACGCCTGTAGCAGGTCTTCGGAGGACCGGGAGGTGAGGCTGTACCGATTCTGAACTGACACGACCGGAACGATCTCGCGCCCACGAGCAAGCAGCTCGGTGTTCACGTTCGAGAGCCCGACCTGGCGGATCTTGCCCTCCGCGCGCAAGTCCGCCAGCGCGCCGACGGATTCCTCGAACGGCACCTTGCGATCAGGGGAGTGGAGCTGGTACAGATCGATCGTGTCGAGCCGCAGCCGTCTGAGGCTGTTCTCACATGCCTTTCTGAGGTGCTCGGGGCGACCGTCTGGTTCCCAGCTTCCAGGCCCCGGACGCACGAGCCCTCCTTTCGTGGCGATCACGAGCCCCGCCGGATAGGGATGAAGTGCCTCGCGGATCAGGCGCTCGCTGACCTCGGGCCCGTAGGCGTCGGACGTATCGATCAGGGTTACGCCGAGCTCGACCACTCTTCGAAGAAGTGCACGGGCACCTCCGGGGTCGGGCGGTTCGCCCCAGATTCCCTGCCCGGTGAGCCGCATGGCGCCAAATCCCATCCGCCGTACGGTCAGGTCCCCGCCGATGGTGATCTCGCCTGCCGCTTCGGCAGTCACGCCGTCCTGGATGGTCACGGCCGTGATCCTACCCGCGGACCCTCGCAATCAATGCCGGGTCCTGCTAGGAAACGAACTCCGCCTGCTCGATCCGCCTGGCAAGCGTCTCGACGTCCTCGCCGAGCGACAGGGCCAGGCGTGCGCGGACCTCCTTGGCGTAGGCCCGGTGGTCGTAGTCGACCCTTCGAAGCTCGATCTCGCGCTCGCCGCGCCAGAGCGCGTAGGCGGCGCGATGGTCCCCGTCGAACGGCATGCCGACGCTGCCGGGGTTGACGAGCAGGCGCTCGCCGGCCGCGCGGCTGAACTGGATGTGGCTGTGACCGAACACGATCACGGGTAGCCCCGCTCCTTCCAGCAGCTCCGAGTCGGCGTCGGAAGCTTCGGGACCGAATGTCTCCATGTCGGAGCGCGGGGAAGCGTGACAGACGAGCACCTCGTCGATCTCGATTCGCTCCGGCAGACGGGCGAGCTCGAACACCCGGTCATTACCGAGCTTTCCCGCACAATCGTCGAGCGCCCGCTGGATCAAATGCTGATCCGGGGCGTCCGCTGGTGCTGCCAGCCAACGCTCGGTGTTGCCGCGGATCCACGTCGCGTCGAGATCGCGTAGCCGCTCGACCGTTTCGGTCGGCCACGCACCGAAGAGCGCGTAGTCGCCGCCGAGCACGAAGCTTTTGGCGCCGGCTCGGTCCGCGTCCTCGAGCACGGCGTCGAGGGCGGGGCGGTTGCCGTGGATGTCGTAGAGCAGCGCGCGCAGGTGACTGTCCTCGACCGCCTTTTCGAAACGGTCCTACCCGGGGCTTTGCTCGTGCGCCTCGCCTCTCAAAGAGGGGTGACCCTGGCCCGGCCATGGCACGAGGACCATCACGAGGCGTGCGTCGCTCGTGGCACGGATCTCGCGGCGTTCATTGGGGTCGAAGTGAAGAAGGAAGCCGGGACCGCCTCGGGCGATGCCGTCTACGGCTTCCTCGACCTCGATCTCGCCCTCCGCCACCACGATCCAGGCGCGCTCGTGGACCTGGTGCTCCTGAAGCTCCTCGCCGCCGGGCAGGTTGATCACGATCGTCCTGGCCTCATCGTCCGACCGAAGCACCTTCGGGAAGTGCGGCTCAACGTCGAGCGACCTGACGTCCCACGTCTGCACTCTCTACCCCCTTCGCGTCTGGTTTCGAGCCGAGTGTATTGAAGCGGGCAGGGGGAGAAGTATGATCGTCGCGACTCTGCGGTGGGCTCAAGCGAACCGGTGGCCGAGCGGGAAGCAAGCGAGCTCGAGGTCCACGGACCCGAGTTCTGGCTGCGCTATGCCCAGCCACAGGATGCGAGCAGGCTGTTCGAGCTCGCGTCCGACCCGGAAGTGACGAGGTTCTTCTCGTGGGGCCCCTACAGCCACGAGACCGAGGCGGACGTCTACATCAGGAGCCTCGCCGCCAAGCGCGCGCAGGGGACGATGCTCGAGTTGGTGGTGGTGCACCGCGAGGACGGAGTGATCGGCGTCACCGGTCTTTCGGAGTTCTCCAAGCGCGACCGCCGGGCCGTGGTCGGAACCTGGCACGGCCGCGCGTGGTGGGGCACCGGCGCGAACCGCCAGTCGAAGTCGTTGATCCTGGCGCTGGCGTTTCGAGGGCTGGGATTACAGCGGGTGACCGCCTGGTGCGGGACCGACAACGCCCGGTCGCAAAGAGCGCTCGAGCGGCTCGGGTTTGTGAAGGAGGGCGTGTTGCGGCGATGGCACCTCCACGGCGAAGAGCCGAAGGACGTGATCGCCTACGGCATGATTCGCTCCGAGTGGGAAGCGAGCCCGCTCGCCGAGGAGCCGGTGGAGATCGTCGGCAGGGTCCCGCCGCAGTTCAGGTAAGCCCTTGACCATGGCGCCCCGCGCCGGCGGCGAAGCTGGCGGCGCCGCGGGCGGCGCTCTGACTTACGGACTCGCCCCGCCTGCGCTCCAGCTCCAGGCCCTCCCTGAAGGGCAGGCCGACCCCCTCGATCGCCGAGCGGCGGTCCACGAGCATGGTGTCCTGGGGAAAGCTTGCGATCTTCTCGGCGATCTCGAGCGCCCTCACCAGATGGCGACCGGCCGGGACGACCTCGTTCACCAACCCGATCCGCTGCGCCTCGGCGGCGTCGACGGGCCGCCCCGTGAGGATCAGCTCGAGCGCGCGTCCCATCCCGACGATGCGAGGCAGCCGCTGGGTTCCGCCGTCTATCAGCGGGACACCCCACCGGCGCTCGAAGAGACCAAAGGTCGATCCTTCCGTTGCGATTCGAAGGTCGCACCACAGCGCAAGCTCGACGCCACCCGCGAGACACCAGCCGGAGATCGCGGCGATCGCGGGCTTGGAGGGCGTCGCTCTCGTGAATCCCATGGGGCCTCCGGGATGGTCCGGTTCAAGCGTCGCGAGCGCCTTCAGGTCCGCCCCGGCGCAAAACGCGACCTCACCGGCTCCCGTGAGAACGAGGACGCGCGCTCCGTCGTCCTCCTCGAACCGGCTGAGACCCTGCCTCAGCAGCTCGGCGGTCTCTCCGTCGACGGCGTTTCGCCGCTCGACACGGTCGATCGTCATGACGGCGGCGCTGCCGGATCGCTCGTAACGCACGGAATCGGCGCTCATTGCGCGATCTTTTCATGTTTCGCCCTCGACTCGGTGGGCAAACTCGCCTAGACAGGTAGGTCCATGTTTCAGTTTCACGGGAGGTGGGATCCGATGTATCAGGCTGAGCTGGTGCAGGAGGAGACCGACAGGCGACAGACGACTGACCCCGCGACCGAGACGGTGCTGGCGGAGCTGGTGGCCTCCTACCCGGTGATTTCCTATCCGGCCGTCCAGGAGGAGGAGAACGGACACGAGGCCACTCTCGGCGAGGCCGGTTATCCCGGGCTCGTGATGCGGCCCCACTTGTGGTCTTGAGTCAGGCTTGAGCTTCGTCTGAGCCGCTGCCCGGCGGCGCCGCGCTCGGGGGCGGCGGCGTCGACTCGCGCTCGAGGAGGAAGTCGACCACCATGTCGATCACCTCGGGGCGGTCGTGCCAGGGCCAGTGGCCGGCGCCGGAGAGATGCTCGACGTGACTCTCCCCGCCGAGGGCGTTCCCGAGGAAGTCGCCCCAACGCGGATCCGTGTAGGGATCGTCGTCACCCCAGACGATCAGCGCCGGCGCACGGATGTTCCCGAGAAAACGACCCAGCTCTCCCAGCTTCTCCGGCGGGGCGCTGCGGTAGAGCTCGAGCATCGCCCGCTTGGTGCCACCGTCCAGGTGCTTGTGGATCTCGTCCGCGACCTCCGGCAGGCTGCCCGACCTCGGAGTCGCCTGACGGAGGAATTGCAGAGTGCCGAAACGAGTGGTCGTGGCGTTCAGGAGCTCTCCGACCACCGGCGTTCGCCACAGGCGGCCGATCCAATGCCAGCGGTAGTCGGCCGAGAAGGTCGCGCAGTTGATTGCGACTATCCGCCCGACGCTCTCCGGCCACCACGATGCCGAAATCAACGCGATGCTTCCCCAGTCGTGCACCACGAGATCGAACTCTTCTACGTCGAGGGCCTTGAAGAACTCCTTCACGAACCAGGCCAGCGTGTCCGCGGTGTGGCGAAGGTCTTTACGCCGCTCCGATTTACCCCATCCGATCAGGTCCGGGGCGACGGCTCGCCGCTGGCCGTCGATCCGCTCCAGGAAGGGCCGCCATTCATCGGCGCTCGTCGGGTTGCCGTGAACGAATATGACCGGATGCTCGGAGCGCGGCCCCGCGACCTCGAGCACGCGAGTCTCGTAGCCTCCGACGGTGAGTCGCTTCTCTTCGATCACGGGGCGAGCGAGTCGATCATCTCGGATACCTGCTCGGGAGCGCAGATCGGTGTCAGCACCGGGGTCGTTATCCCTCCATCAACGTATCGCGAAAGGCGCTCCTTCTGTTCATCTGCGCCTCCGAAGATGAAAATTTCCTGAATCAGGTCTTCGGGCGCGAGCTCACGAGCCTTTTGCCGGTCGCCGGAGTGCCACGCCTCGACCATGGGGTCGATCGCCTCTCCCCAGCCGAGCCAGCGAAAGAAGGCCTCGTAGACCGGCACGGTCGCATAGGCGGCGAACAGCCAGCGCGCGAGCGGCATCGCCTCCGCCGCCGACTGGGGCAGGCAGAAGAACCGGCAGAGGACGTCCGCTGACCCCTCCTGCTTGCCGGCTTCGCGTTCGCCCGCGCGAATCTCGGCGACCACCGTTTCGAGCCCGGAGAGCGGCAGGAAATTGACGAAGACCCCGTCTCCATGCGAGCCCGCCAGGCGGAGCATCCGTTCGCGAAGCGCCGCGATGTAGATCGGCGGGGGTGGATCGGGCGCACTTTCCAGCTTGAAGCCGCCCGGACCGCGCTCGCCGGCCAGCACCGGGCGCAGGGCCTCGACTGTCTCGCGAACCCGTGTCAGCGGCTTGGCGAACTTGATGCCGTTCCAGCGCTCTACGATCACGTTCGACGATGATCCGATTCCGAGGCAGAAGCGGCCTGCGCTCGCGTCTTGCGCGGCCGCCGCCTGCTGCGCGAGCAGGGCCGGGCCGCGCGTGAAGACGCTGACGACCCCCGTCCCGAGCCGCATCTTGGTCGTCCAGGCCGTCGCAAGCATCACGGGGGCGAAGCCGTCCGGCCCCGCCGTCTCGCCGCTCCAGAGGTCGTCGTAGCCGGCCGCTTCGGCCTGCTCTACGAAGGGTCGAAGCTCTCTCAGGGGGATTCCCGTGAACGGGATCGTGAGCGCCCAGCGCGTTCTGGTGTCCGCCTCAGGCATTGGGGGCACCAAAGCGCTCGAGCGCTCTGCGTATCGCCTCGGTGCCGAACTCCACCGCCGCGGCGGGGATGCGCTCGTTTGCGGCGTGCACTGTGGACCAGAAGTCGAAGTCGGGTGGAAGCTTCATGGGCAGGAAGCCGTAAGTCTGGATGCCCAAGCGCGAGAAGAAGCGGGCATCGGTCACACCTGCCATCAAGAGCGGTATCGGCACTCCTTCCGGGTCGAGCTCCCGTAGAACGCCGCCCAGCGTGTCGAAGAGACCCATCTTCGGCTCGGCGGGACCGGGCTCGTATTTCACGACCTTGAGACGGACCTCCTGTTCGAGGATCGCGGTGAGCTCGGATAGCAGGTCGTCGGGGCCAAAGCCGGGCAACAGACGGCCGTCCATGACGACGCTCGCCTCGCTTGGAATGACATTCACCTTGTCGCTGGCTTGGAGGATCGTCGGGCTCACGGTGTTGCGCACCAGCGGGGAGAAAGTGCGGCCTGTGTCGCCCATGAGCCTCAACACGCGATCCGTGAGCGCGGGATTGAGAAGCCGCCCGACGGCGAGCCTCGTCGGCAAGGGACTCGCGTTCGCAATCGCTTGGCACATCTCGCGCACGATCGGCGTGATGTGAACCGGCAGCCGCTTCCGGTCGAGCCTCGAGAGCGCGCTCGCGAGCTTCGCCATTGCGCCGCCTCGCACAGGGGTCGCCCCGTGACCGCCGCGCCCCCTGACGGTCGCCTTGATCGAGCACAGCTGCTTCTCCGCGACCTGGATCGGATAGAAGCGACGCTTGCCGATCGAGAGCGAGAAACCGCCGAACTCGCCCAGGGCGTGCTCGACGCCGTCGAACAGCTCTCTGTGATCTTCCACCAGGAACCGCGCCCCGTAGGCGCCGAAACCCTCTTCGTCGGCGAGCGCGCAGAAGAGGACGTCCCCAGCCGGAGTGAGTCCCTCGGCCTTTGCCCGAAGAAGGGCGGCAACCATCATCGCGACGCCGCTCTTCATGTCGATCGCCCCTCGGCCCCAGACGTACCCGTCGACGAGCTTGCCCTCGAAGGGCGGATGGGCCCACTGCTGATTCGCGGTGGTCACAACGTCGACGTGCCCGTAGAGCAGGAGCGGTGCGGCGTCGCCCCGGCCTGGAAGGCGGGCGATCAGGTTCGGTCGCTCCGGGTCGCGCGCCCGCGTCGCCGTCTCGCACCCGGCTTCTGAGAGGAGCGATTCCAGGTAAGCGATGCATTCCCGCTCGCGCCCTGGCGGGTTGGTCGTGTCGAAGCGGATCAACTGCTGAAGGAGCTCCGCCGGGCGGCGGTGGAGCGGGGGAGAGCTAACCCCGGCCCGCGCCATTCCCGCCTGCCGGTTGCTGGACCAGGTACTCGGAGATGCCGATCGCCCTGCGGTCTTCCCAGCGATACTCGGTCAAGGCCTCGTTGACGAACGTGACGCGCCCGGCCCGACGCTGCCTGAGCGGTGCGACCTCTAGCGCCTCGCCGTGAAGAACCGTCTCCCGACCAAGATCGTCCGTGACACGAGCCTCGAAACGGCGTTGCCAGCCGTGTCTCATGTCGAGCTCCGAGTCGGTGTCGCAGGACGCGACCGGGGCGATCTCTCCTTTACGCATGACGAAGCCACCGGCCGCTTCGCCGCCGCCGGAGAGCCCAACGTTGTTGACCATTGCGAAGTTGTCGGGGTCGACGACCATGCCGAACCAGCGCCAGAAGGGCACCTGTTGCCAGTCGCGGACTCCCCAGGAGTGGTCGCGGAGACCGTTGCCCGCGAGCGGCCAGCGCCCATCGCCGGCTTCGATCACACCGGCGATCGAGCCTGGCTGTTCGTAGTGATCGGTCGCGACCCATTCGGCCAGGCCGGAGCGGAAGGACAGCGGTGGATGCCACGACGTGAAACGAAGCCATCCTCCGACGTCAACGGTTCGGTAGCGGTCGCGGTTCGTCCCGACGTGCTCCGCGCGCTCGAAGAGCCGCCCCTGACCTTCGAGCCGAAGCTCCCAGAGGACCAAGGGATCCAGGCACCGGAACGACACGGCGCCGCAGGCGATCTCGGATGCGTCTTTCGCTCTCCCGAAGGACAACAGAAACCCCTCCCCCGGAAGCCATACGCCGAGCGCACCCTCGACCTTCCCCTCGTTCGGGCGGCGTCCGATGCGCGAATAGAAGGCAAGCCCGCGGCCGTCTCCGCCTCCGAAATAGAACGAGTCCGACCACTGTTCGTCTGTACCCGGCTCCTGCCAGCCCTCGTGGGCGGCGGTTGTCTGGCCGGTATCGGTCGGCACGACTCTACTTAGATCGCTTGCGGCGCTCGAGCAGGTACTGGGCGAGGCTCAACCCCATGACCAGCACCGTGAAGAAGATAATCACGCCGAAGCCGAAGTTGGTGACGACCTTGTCGTTCGTCCTTCCGTAGGTCCCTTCCCCTCCTTCGCCGGCGAGCGCCGGCGTGGCGAGGATAAGCGCAATCACCATCGCCCATGCTGTCGCGAGGAAGGCTCGGATTCGCATTCCAGGCGACTGTACCGAATCCGGCTCGGGGTAGACTGCTTCGACCTCTTCCCGGGTCGAAGAAGTGGGCGGGCCCGGCTTCGTCCCAGGTACCGTAAGCGCATGAACGCGACCCTCCGGAACATCCTGATCATCGCCCTGATCGCGCTCGCGGTCGTCGCCCTGCCGGGCGGCGGGCTGGCGGCGAGCGGGCTTCTGGCCGCCATCTCCCTCGCTTTCCTCGCCGCCATCGCGTGGTTCGCCTTCCGGCTCTACAAAGAGAACAATTTGACGCTCTGGAGCCTCACAACCGTCCATCGC
>Ga0066710_100003096_pt1 | contig 13941 bp, 9 predicted proteins | sample GraSoiAngelo_159_FD_79666 | JGI IMG/M metagenome (GOLD analysis project Ga0066710, IMG submission 79666) | Grasslands soil microbial communities from the Angelo Coastal Reserve, California, USA - 14_1009_16_40cm | ecosystem: Environmental > Terrestrial > Soil > Grasslands | place: USA...
GGGGGGAGCGCGGTGCGGACGCGACTCTGCGAGCTGCTCGGGATCGAGCATCCTATCATCCAGGCGGGCATGGGCATCGTCCACCCCGCCCACGCACTGGTTGCCGCCGTCTCCAATGCAGGAGGCCTCGGCAGCCTCGGTGCCACCGGTCGGTCGCCATCCGAACTGCGTGAGCAGATCGCGCTGATCCGAGAACGCACGAGTCGTCCCTTTGCGGTTAACTTTCTCGTCTCCAACTTCGACGAGGAAACCCTCGCCGCAGCTCTGGAAGCTCGGCCAGCGGTGATTTCCTTCGCGCTCGGCGATCCTGGCGATCTGGTGCGGCGGGCCCATGCCGCCGGCGCGCTAGTCGTGCATCAAGTACACACCGTCGCACAGGCTACTCAGGCTGCCGGACGGGGAGTGGATGCATTGATTGCCCAGGGAGGCGAGGCCGGGGGCTATGGGCAGTTCGTGGGCACGCTGCCGCTCATTCCACAGGTGGTGGATGCCGTCCAACCGTTGCCCGTCGTGGCCGCCGGAGGGATTGGTGACGGTCGTGGCATGGCGGCGGCCCTGCTGCTCGGCGCAGAGGGCGTGAACATGGGCACGCGCTTCCTCGCGTCAGCAGAATCGCCTATCGCAGATGGATGGAAAAGGGCGATTATCGCAGCCCGGTCCGAGGACGCGGTGAAAGTCGAATTTTGGAATGACATCACAAGGTCACCCACAGGCCGGGCAGGCTATGGCACGGTGCCGCGGGCCCTGCGCACTCCTTTCCACGATCGGTGGGCGCAGCGACGGGCAGAAGTGATGCAGAAGGTCGAGGAGCTGCGCAATGAGATCCAGGCGGCCCAGTCGGAGGGACGATTCCATGAGTACATGCCCTTTGCGGGTCAGAGTGCCGGTCTCATTCACGAGGTGTTGCCGGTGCGCGAGATCATCCACCGCTTAATCTCCGAGGCCGAGGAGACGCTCAGGCGGGCGTCGACACTGGTCGCGCCGATAGGTGTGGGACGAGAGGCTGGTTAACCTCTGACGTAGTTCAGCCGTTCCCGCTTCGACCCCTACCAAGTAGCAAATTCAGCCCAAACCTTCGAGATCCGCCCATTCCACGGTGCCAGGCACCGTGGAAGTTCCGAAGCCCGCCCACCGCTAGCTGGCCCGCACCGCGCTATGAAATTTGGTCCGTTTGAGTCATGGGGCCATGACCCGTTCAGGCTATTTGTAGATCATCGGTGCCTGGCACCGATGACGAACTGTGCCCGGTGCTCTGGGTGTGCAGCGTGAGGGCGGGATGAGGACCTTTCGGGGCGAGACCGGACGCCTCTCGGTGCGGGACCCGTAACTGAGTCACCCCATAGCCGCACTCCGGGTCCCGATCCGGGAGGCGTCCGGTCTCGCCCTGCACGCGACCGGACTGGAAGAATGTCCGCCTGCATGACGTTCACCTCTCCACGCATTGAAGCGCCTTCATGGTATTTTAGGTGAAGGCATGAGTTACTTACGGGTCATCGCCCGGCTAAAGAAAATGGCCAACGCGAGAAACGTCGCCGGGATGGCGCGCTTCGGGATCAGCCCGAAAGGCACGCTGGGGATCTCCATCACCAACCTCCGCAGACTCGCCCGAGAGATCGGCCGCGATCACGGCCTGGCGCTGCGGTTGTGGAAATCAGGTTTTCACGAAGCCCGTATCCTTGCCGGCTTCGTGGCTGATCCGGCGCAGCTTACTCCTGCGCAGGCGGAACGATGGGTGAACGACTTCGACTCCTGGGATGTGTGCGACCAGGTGGCGGCCGTGTTCGAGCAGATGCCTTGTGCCCGGAAGAAGATCCGGCAGTGGGCGGCGAGCGATCGGGAGTTTGTCAAACGGGCGGCGTTTGCCATGATCGCCGGTCTGGCCGTGCACACAAGGCGGCCGGTGATGGACGGTATGAGCCCTTCCTTCGACTCATCAAACGAGGATCGACTGACGGTCGGAACTTCGTGAAAAAGGCCGTGAACTGGGCCCTCCGCGGCATCGGCAAGCGGAACAGGCGACTGAACCGGCGGGCCATCGCCGTGGCGAAAGAGATTGCACGGATCGACTCGACCGCGGCCAGATGGATCGCCGCCGATGCGTTGAGAGAACTGAGAAATCCCGCCATAAGGCTGCGGCTTCAGGGCCGGTGAAGGGGCCTCTGCTCTTCAGTTCATCGGTGCCGGGCGCCGATGAACTTGAGCATAACCGCAGGAGCATTCCCGCATCGCCCTGAATCGTTACACCTAATGTCGCCGCGTACCGACCTCGTCCTCCGCACCGCGCTGGTCGTCATCACCGTCCTGGTCATCGCGGGGCTGGCCTGGCTACTCATTCAGATCGAGGAAATCCTGCTGGCCATTCTCATCGCCGCTATCCTCGCCGCAGGCGTCGCGCCGCTCGTGTCCAGACTCCAGAAGATCCGGTGGACGCGACGCGGCTGGCAGCTGTCTCGCATCGCGGCGATCGTGCTGGTGTTTCTGGCGATCATCCTCGTACTGCTGGCCGTCGGCGCCCTGCTGGTTACGCCGCTGGTCATCGAGACTCAGCAGTTCATTGCCAACTTTCCGGAGCGCACCACCCAGCTGCAAACTCAGCTGGAGGGTCTGCACACGAAGTATCCATGGTTGCCTGATCTGGCCGTGTTTGTCCAGCGGCTGCCTCAGGAACTCAGCAACCTGTCCCGGTTCTTCGCCCCTGCCGCCGGCGTGGCGTTCCGCTTCCTTGGCGGGGTGGCCACGGTGATCACGGTGCTGTTCATGGCCTTCTACATGCTGGTCGAGGGGCCGGCGATCCGGTCGGGATTCGCTGCGCTCTTCCCCCGCCGGGAGCGTGCCAAGATGGAAGACGTCCTCGATCAGATCGGGGCGAAGTTCGGCGGCTGGCTGCGTGGACAGCTGCTCTTGGGCTTTATCATCGGCTTGGCGGCCTGGCTGTTGACCTCGTTGATCGGCCTGCCCTACCCGGTGCTGCTCGGGATCGTGGCCGGCATCACCGAGCTCGTTCCGATGATCGGCCCCACGCTGGGGGCGATTCCGGCGGTCTTCCTGGCTCTGTTCCAGCCGCCGGTGAAGATTCTCTTCGTCATCGTAGGCTATGCGGCAATCCAGCAGGCTGAATCGAACTTTGTCGTACCGCGCGTGATGCGCAGCGCCGTCGGGCTATCCCCGCTGCTGACGATTCTGGCACTCGTGATCGGCGGCAAACTGCTGGGCATCGTGGGTGCGCTGCTGGGGGTGCCGGTGGCGGCGGCGTTGCAGGTGGTCGTGGGCGAGATCGTGCGGCGTTTCAGACCGGATGAATGACGGCAGCCTACGTGGCCTGGAATTACTCCTCGTTGTGTTCCTCGATGAACGAGAGGGCCTGTGAGAGCGCCGAGGTGAGGAAGGCCGTGGCTTCATGCTCGCACAGGTCGGAGAATCCCCGCCGCTCCAGAAATTGCCGCAGCGCCGGCACCAGCTTCGACAGTTTCCGCGACATATACGAGAACAGATCCCAGTAGGCTTCTTCCGCGGCAGGATCGCCCGGACCGGCGCGCTCCATCAGGGTGAGGTACCGTGAGTGCAGATCCCGGTATTGTGCGTCGTGCTCGTGCTCCTCACGCAGCGACTCGATAATGCCGGAGATCTCCGAGTCCTCGAGCGCTTCTTGGGATAAAAAGCTCATGTCCAGCAACAACTCGCTGAGTTCTTCGGTGGGATGGCCAAGATAGAGTTCGGCCTGATGCTGCTCGGGCCCGATGAGCCGGCGCAGTTCCCGCGTGAGTTCGTCGTCTGCCTTGGGCAGTTTCGGCGGCCGGCCGTCCCGCGTCAGCGGCGCGGTGCCCTCGCGCACCGAAACGCGTTCCAGCGCCTCCTGGCCCAGCCGGCGTCGTACGTACGCGGCGGCTGCGGACTCGTCGAGGGGTTTGGTGGATCGGAAGACCAGCGTGTCGCCTGTATAGCCACGATAGCGCCAGCCGTCGCGCGCCAGTTCTTCCACCCACCGCGCCACCTGACGCAGCCACGGACCGTGGACCGCGGCGCCTCGCAGCAATGCGGCGACGACCGTCTTGGTCGACCGTCCGCGCAGCGCGAACTCACCCGGCTGGTCAAACAGGCGGATCACGAGCTCCATGAAGGTTTGGTTACGTCCCATCGAATCACCGCACATTTACGCGCGGGTGCCTTTAGTATAACACGATGTGATGTGATCGCTGGACGATGTGCATAGGGTGCCTTGTCCACGCATCGTGATGAAACAGGAGATGGTCTGCGCGGGACGGAAATCAGCACGAGATTTCACTGAGGTTCATGATGCCATTTGAACGTGCGGCACGCGAAACACTTGAGGCGTCTGCGCTGGCTCCGTACGCGGTGCGCAGCGCCTCCACGCGGCGCCGCTATCACGAGCGGCCCGACGCGTACCGGACTGAGTTCCAGCGCGACCGAGACCGCGTGCTGCACTCCACGGCGTTCCGCCGGCTGCAGCACAAAACGCAGGTATTCGTTGTCACGGAGGGCGATCTGTACCGCACCCGCCTGACGCACACGCTTGAGGTGGCGCAGATTGCGCGAAGCATTGCGTCTGCACTCATGTTGAACAGCGATCTCGTGGAAGCGATTGCTCTCGCGCACGACCTGGGGCATCCTCCGTTCGGCCATGCCGGGGAGCAGGAGCTGCACCTGCTGATGCGCGAGCACGGAGGATTCGAGCACAACCTGCAGTCGCTCCGTGTGGTCGACGAGCTGGAAGTTCGCTATGCGATGTACCCAGGTTTGAACCTTAGCTGGGACGTGCGACAGGGCGTCGCCATGCATGCCACGATTTACGACGCGCCGAAGGTTCCCGCCGAATTCTCGGAGTTTCCGCACGCATCGTTGGAGGGCCAGGTCGTTGATGTGGCAGATATGATTGCCTACAGCACGCACGATCTCGACGATGCCCTGCACATCGGGCTCGCGGACGAGCACCGCCTGGCCGCGCGTGGCATCGAGTTGTGGATCGAGGCGCTGCAGCACGCGGACCACGTGCTGGCCCGGCGCGACACCGCAGAGACACAGGTGGAGCTGACCCTGGAGGAGGTGCGGGGTGAAGTACCCCGCGACCCGCTGCCGCTGGACTCTTGGAAGCGCCGTGATGTCCGCATCCGCGAATCGATCCGGTGGATGATCGGGCGCCTCGTGGAAGACGTGATCGGGACATCCGACGCGCAGATTCAACGGAACCGCATCACGTCGGCCGGCATGGCCCCGCGGCATCCCCACCGCCTGGTGGCGATGAGCGAGCTGCTCACGCATCAGCTCCAGCAACTAGCGACCTACCTGCGAGAAGAAGTCTACTATCATCCAGAGAAGCTGGTGATGGAGCAGAAAGCGCGGCGCATCATTCGCGGGTTGTTCGACGCGTTCGTGGACGAACCCCGGTTGCTGCCGCGGCCAATCCAGGAGCGTCTGGACGGTACCGACCGGCACCGCGTGGTGTGTGACTTTGTATCCGGGCTGACCGACCGTTCTGCGCTCGATCTATACAACCGGCTGTTTGAGACGTATGAGTTTGGATTTGGAGGAGGAACCACACCTTGAGTAGCCAGTCGCCAGTCACCAGTCACCAGTCGCGGGTTGTCGGTAGGCCGACCAAGCGCATCGAGGGGCTCGAGAAGGTCACCGGCGCGGCCCGCTACACGGAAGACCTCTATCTGCCGGGCATGCTCCACGCCCGCCTGGTCCTCAGCCCGCACCCGCACGCCCGTGTGGTGAGGGTCCCTCGCGAGATCACCCTGGCGGTCCCCGGCGTCGTGGCGGTCGTGACCGAGGCGGATCTTCCCGATGGCGTCTCCAGCCAGTTGCTGGCCAATGAGGAGGTGCGGTACACCGGCCAGCCGGTGGCGGCCGTTCTGGCAGAGAGTGAAGCCGCGGCGGTGGACGGTGCCGACCGTCTCGGTACAGCGGTCGAGTACGAAGTGCTCCGTGCCGTGCTGACGCCTGACGAAGCGATGCGCGACGGTGCGCCACTCGTTGCGCCGGACGCGGAGGAGGACGAGGAAGCGCAGGGCCACGCGGCCGTCGCCGCGCAGCAGACGCAAGAGCGGACGCCGAGCAACGTGTCGAACCGTTTTCACTTCACGCGAGGAGATGTGGCTCAAGGATTCCGCGACGCCGATGTGGTCGTGGAGCAGACCTACACCACGGCGCGGTTGCACCAGGCTTACATGGAACCGCACGCCTCGATCGCCGTGCCGGATCCCGCCGGCCGGGCGGTGACAGTCTACACGTCGACCCAGGGGCAGTTCTATGTGCGCAGCGAGACGGCAGAAGCGCTGGGGTTTCCACAACAGGACGTGCGCATCGTCCCCATGACGGTGGGCGGTGGGTTCGGCGGGAAGATCGTGCTGCTAGAGCCTCTGGCGGCGGCGCTGGCATTGATGCACAGGCGACCCGTGCGGCTGGTCCTCAGCCGCCGGGACGATTTCCTGCTGGGAAACCCCGGGCCGGAATGCGAGATCCGGCTGAAGAGCGGCGCCAGGCGAGACGGGACATTGACCGCGCTGCAGGCCCGCATGGTATTCGACTCCGGCGCGTCACCCGGCGCACCGGCGTCCATCGCCGCGATCCTGCTCGGCGGCTACTACAAAGTGCCCCATCTGGATATCGAATCGCTGGAGGTGCTCACGCACAAACCGCCCAACGGCGCGTACCGCGCACCCGGCGCGCCGCAGGCCACCTTCGCGATCGAATCTCAAATGAGCGTCATGGCAGAGAAGCTCCGCCTGGATCCGGTCGAGTTTCGGCTGCGCAACGCGTCGGACACAGGCGACCCCATGCCCAACGGCCGGCCGTGGCAGAAGCAGGGGCTGCGGCAGGTGCTCCAGACGCTGCAGGAGCACCCGAAGTGGAGGAACCGAGTCAAGGGCGACGGCATCGGGTACGGGGTGGCCGTCGGCGGCTGGCCCGGCGGAGTGGAGTCGGCGGCAGCCTGCGTGCGGGCCAACACCGATGGAACGTTTCACGTAATCGTGGGTGCGGTGGATATCACCGGCGTGGCCACCTCCATGCGGCTGATCGCGGCAGAGATACTGGGGGTGGATCCAGGCCTGATCCGTGTCGTCACCGCAGACACGGACCAGGCGCCCTACGCCGGGATGTCGGGGGGCAGCAAGACGACGTACACCGTCGGCACGGCGGTGAAGCTCGCGGCCGAGGATGCGCGTAAGCAGATCCTGGCGATTGCCGCATCCGAGATGGAGGCGCGAGGCGACGACCTGGAGATCGTGGACGGCACTGTGCGCGTCAAGGGAACGCCGCAGCGGGCGCTGCCGCTCGCGGAGATCCTCAAGAAGAGCATGGCCTTTGGCGCGCGGTACGCGCCAGTTTTCGGCAACGGCTCGATCCCGTCCCCGAAAGCGTCTCCCGGATTCGCAGCGCATCTGGCCAAGGTGCGCGTGGACCAGGAGACCGGACTCGTGCAGCTGCTTGACTGCGTCGTCATTCAAGATGTCGGCTTCCCCATCAACCCGGCAGCGGTCGAAGGCCAGATGCGAGGCGGCGCCGCCCAGGGACTTGGGTGGGGGCTGCTGGAGGCGATGGCGTACGACGAACAGGGTAACCTGCTCCACAGCACGTTTGCAGAATATCCCCTGCCAAGGGCGATGGACGTTCCGCAGATGGAGACCGTCATGGTCCAGGTGCCGTCGGACTCTGGACCGTTCGGTGCCAAGGGAGTCGGAGAGCCACCCGTGATACCCGGCGCCGCGGCCATCGCCAACGCCATCGCCGACGCCACCGGGGTTCACCCCTACTCGCTGCCCATTACGCCCCAGAAGTTGCTGGCAGCGCTTCGCGAAACCAAGCGAGCATGAAGTGTTTGTCGTCGCGAGGCGCGTTCCGTTTTATCAAGGCGAGGCGGTTCCAATTTGTCATCGCGAGGAGCGAAGCGACGTGGGGATCTCCTTACTTTACGCCGTCATCGCGAGCGCAGCGAAGCGATCTCCTCCCGGGTGGAGATTGCCACGGGGCTTCGCCCCTCGCAACGGGGGATTGCTTCGCCCTACGGGCTCGCAACGACGCATGGGTTGGAAATGACTCGAGGCCACCACAAAGTGGCCTCGAGCTTTCACCGGACCCGACGAACGCCTAGAATCTCACGTTAAAGATCACAGTCAGGTTGGGCGCCGGCGTGCCCACAATCGTCAGTGACAGCTGCGGCCCGAAGTCGTCCGCCCTGACTGCAATCAGCATCACTGAGTCCATCGGGACGACGGCTGCGCTCGTCCGAATCGGCACCAGGTAGAAGATGCGGCCCTTCAGCTTCGCGCCGGCCGGAGTGTGCAGCCGGACCAGCTGTCCCGGAGGAATCTTCGTGTCCGGCGCGGCGAACGCCAGGAACGTCCCCCGGTCATCTCGCAGCACGAAGAGTAGGTAGCACCGCCCCGACTGGATCACGATGTTGCCGAAGACCAACAGCCCCGCGGGACAGAACACCTCCCCGGCCTTGTAATTCTTGACCTTGGCGGGCTTCGCCGGTTTGGCCTCAGCGGGCAGGGCTGGCCAGAACGAGGTGATCGCCAATACAAGCACGATCGTCATCGCGATCACTCTGCTAATCCGCATGGGCTACGCCTCCTGGGGTGCAGCAGACTCCGTTGTTTTCATACGATTTCCGGGAGAACGGGGTTCCCGCAAAATCAGTTGTGCCCTTATTGCTTCGGCTGTAGACGGCTCGCGCGCCGCCGGAGTTGCCTGGGGTCGAGGATGAATCGCTGTAGCGCCCCCGCGATTCCGGCGATGCTTCCGGCGAGCAAAAACGTTGTTCCGAGCCCAACCGCCCTCCCGACTACACCACCGCCGATCGCGCCTGCCGCGATGCCGATCTCAAGGAAGACCCCGAGAGTGCCCATCGCGATGCCGCGTTCATTGGCCGCGACGAGGTCCGACCCCAGCGCATAAATCGCCGGCTGTGTCATTCCCTGTCCCGCGCCTGACAGCAACGCACCCAGTAGCAGCCACCATCCCGAGACGAGTCCGAGCGTCCACATCCCCAGTCCCGTCAGCACAAGCCCCGGCCCGATGGCTGCACCACGGCCGAACCGGTCAGAGACGCGGCGCAGCAGTGCCTGCGTAGAGATCTGTCCAACCGCATATGCGGCGAAAACCAAGCCGGGATTGGCGAGACTCCGGCGGCTGGCATGAACCGCGAGCAGCGCGAAGTTTACTCCAAAGGTGATCATTACGGCGACAAGGACCAGTCCCGGGATCACGACAGCGGGATGGATGAACCGGGCGGTCCGTGGCGGAGATGGTTGCGGGGGAACGGGTCGGAGCGACAGCGCCAGGCCTGTACTGCAGACCCCTAGTACGGCGCAAGTGGCGAACAACCCCTGGTAACTTATGCTGCGCGCGACCGCGATCCCCACCCCCGGGCCGGCGCCCTGCCCGATGCCGAGCGCCAGACTCAACAAGCTCAGCGCCTCGCCCCGCCGTTGCTCCGGCGCCATACCGATGGTCAGGACCTGGGATGAGGTCGCGAGCAGCGCGATGGCGACGCCCGACAGGACGCGGAATGCGATCAGGTCTGTGACGGCGTGCGACACCAAGAAGCCCACGGCCGACACGGCGAACAAACTCCCCGCCGCCGGCATGCTCCACCGCGCCCCGCCGCGATCGAGCCACTGTCCCACCCATGGCCGGGAGACGAGTGAGCCCAGAGCGATGACCCCTGTCAGCAGCCCGATGGCGGCGTCGTCGGCCCCTAACGAGACGGCGTAGAGGGGAAGACTCGCCGTCGTTAGTTGAAAGCTGAAGTAAGCCAGGAATGTGACGGACCAAAGGAGGAGAAAGCTACGCGAGAAAGATGAAGGAGGCACCGCCTAGGCTACTTGACCGCAGCGCAGTTCGAGACCTGTTAACTGCGATCTGAAAGGGGGATTCGAATGGGAAATTTCGAGATCTTTGGTTTGCAGTTCGCTGGGAGTCTCCTAGTATACGCTCTCATCGCGCGGTGGTACGTTGCGCCACGGCTTGCGACTATGCCGTTGAGTGCAGCACTCCAGCCATTGCTGCTGCACCACGCCACCCGCACCGTGGGCATGACGCTGCTGGTCAGCGCCGTCGTCGGCCCTGGGGTTCCACGGGCGTTTGCCCTCCAGGTGGCCTATGGAGACCTGGTCGCAGCGGTGCTGGCGCTGGTCTCCATTGCTGCCCTGCGCGCCCGCGCGAGCTACGCCATCGCGCTCGTATGGATCTTCAACATCGAGGGATTCGCCGACCTACTCAACGCGCTTGCTCAAGGGATACGCCTCAATGTTGCCAATACTCCGCTGGGCGCCGCCTGGTACATTCCCACGTATGCCGTACCTGCGTTGCTGGTCACGCACATCATGATGTTCTCGATGCTGCTGAAACCCAGACCTGGGCGCAAACCTGTGAGATAGCGCTGTTGGTCAAGGAGCCTATATAATGGTCATCCGTGGGGACGTAGCTCAGCGGGAGAGCACCTGCTTTGCACGCAGGGGGTCGCGGGTTCAAATCCCGCCGTCTCCACCAAGATCAGTTATTGAGTTGATTTGAACCCGCGACCCGAGGGGGGTGCGGGGGAGGTACTCCCCCAGGTTGGTAAAGGGGGCAGCGAGCGCGAAGATCAACACGGCACGGTATCGAATACCGTCGCGAGCGATCCGGGGGAACAGTCCCCCGGAGGAGGGAGCGGAGCGACCGGCGGGGCACGGGTTCAAATCCCCTCGTCTCCACCAACTCATCTTCGATTCACGATTCGCCGATTAAGCTGCGATCGGTGATTTGAACCCCCGACCCCGAGGCGCGGGCATTAGCATAGGGCAAGATGTTCTCCCAGAGTTGACCATTGCATTACGGTAGTGAAGAGGAGCCAGCAGGTGGCATCAGTCAAACGAGAAATCACAAAGCCAAAGAAGGCGGTCATACGTTGGCTTCTTGATTCGGACCCTTCGATTCGATGGCAGGTGGAACGTGACCTCACAGGCCAGCCCGAAGAGGTTGTCGCCGCCGAGCGGTCTCGTGTCGCTGTCGAAGGCTGGGGCGCCCGGTTGCTCAGCCTCCAGGAGCCTGATGGGAACTGGGGGGGTGGCCCATGGGTTTTTCAGAGCTGGGCCTCCACCTTGGAAACCCTGATGTTGCTGAGGGAACTGGGGCTGGACCCGGCCAGCCCGCAAGCCCGGAAGGCGATCGGCCTGGTCCGTGGCAAGAGCGACTGGGGGCCGTACCATGGCCATTCGCCCTTCTTCGAGGGCGAGGTTGAACCCTGTATCAACGGCAGGGTCCTCGCCTGCGGCGCGTACTTCGGCGAGGCAAGCGATCGGCTGGTCGACCGGCTTCTCAGCGAACAGTTACAGGATGGCGGCTGGAACTGCGAAGCTCCACCGAGCAAGCGGTCCTCCTTCAATTCCACGATCTGCGTCCTGGAAGGACTGCTGGAATACGAGAAGGCGAAAGGCGCTACCAGCGCAGTAAAGGATGCTCGCCTCCGAGGCCAGGATTATCTGCTGGAACGGAAGCTGTTCAGGTCCCTGTCAACCGGAAAAGTGATCGATCGCGACCGGAAAAGTGATCGCGACTGGAGAGAATTCGCGTTTCCCACTCGCTGGCACTACGACGTCCTTTGGGGTCTGGACTACTTGCGGAAAGCCGGGGTCGGTCCCGATGAACGAGCGGCTGAGGCCATCGACCTGGTGGCCGGGAAGCAACACCAGAACGGACGATGGCCGCTCGATAACCCCCACGCCGGCAAGGTCCACTTCGACATGGAGGGTGGAAGAGGAACGGCGAGCCACTGGAATACACTCCGTGCTCTGCGTGTCTTGGACTGGTTTTCAGCACAAGGCTGACGGAGGTGCTACCAAGGGACAGCGACCACGCGGACCGGCTTCTCCTGTGGTTGCTCTCTGCATTACGAACTACCGCCCGAGGGCTTCTCCGATGGCCTGTTCCACGGGCAACCCGCGGCCTGCGGTCCAGGTCGCCGAAAAGACTTTCCCCAGGCCGGCACGCAGGGTGGCCAGCCTTTGGTCCTGGTCAGCCCGATCATAGGGCGGGAGAGGCGTTCCCATCACCTCGCGCGCTGCTGAAGCCGAGGCGAGCAGGCGCGTTGCCTGATCCATGTTCCCACGGCCAGAGCCGACGGCAGCCAACGCTTCAAGGCATCGGGCCTGAGTCAACCTGCCAGCTCCCCCTTTGAGCAAGCGCGCACTCTCCTGGATCAGCGCCGCCGCGCGTTCGTAGTCGCCGAGGTCACACGCGACAATGCTGAGGGCGTGCAAGGCGTCGGCCGCGCCCGCGACGTTGCCCATGGCTTCATACAAGCTAAGGCTCTCGTCAAGCCACGACGCGGCCCGGTCAAGACCGCCTCGGTATCGTTCAACGAGCCCGAGGCCGTAAGCACACGAGGCCACGAGCGGCCGGGATTCAATCTCTTTTCCAAGGTCCAGACTCTCCTGGTGCAGTGCCGTCGATCTGGCGAAATCTCCCAAGTCCCGAGCCAAATTCGCCAACCCGTTGAGAGATATGGCGACATAGTCCTTGCTTCCTAGTTCACGGGATAGGGCCAGACTCTCTTCGTAGATTGCGGTCGCCTGCTGATAGTTCCCCTGTTCCAGTGCCAACTCGCCCAACTCAGCGAGCATCCATGGGATGGCCAATGATGCCTTGCTTCTACCGCCGCCCTCCGTCCGGTGGATCGCCAGAGCCTCTTTGGACAGTGCTGTGGCTTCATCGTAGTTGCCTGTCCGGTGCGCCAGCCACGCCTCCGCACGCCGCCCAAAGGCCGCCGAACCAAAATAGCCACAGGCCCGCGCTACGGTTGCGCACTCCTCTGCAAGGTTGACAGCCCGCGCAAAATCTCCCCGTTGGTACACCAGGGGCCAGAGCCAGGCGAGCCGGTTAGCGATCATTGGGGATATTCCCAGTTCCCGGGCTACGACTACCGCTTCTTCGAGTAGCGTGGTGGCCTGAGCAAGGTCTCCATGACGGGCCATGTGGAGTGCCAGGGTGAAGAGCGCTTTCGTCACCCCGTGTTTAAACTGTAGCTTCCTGGACAGATCCAATGCTTCTTCGAGCAGAGGCGAACCACCAGCGAAATCGGCTTGACACCATGCGAGTCGCCCCGCCCCATGTAATGCGTCCGCGCGCGCGGTGGTTTGGGCCCCCCTGGTCATGTTTAGTGCCGCTTCAAGGCGCGTGCGCCCTTCACGCCAGTACCCGTGGGTCTCCCAGAAGAACCACAACTCCCCACCCATCCGCAGAACCGCCTCCGGCTCTCCAGTCTCCAGCGACCAGTCCAGCGCGGCCCGGAGGTTATCGTGTTCCCCTTCGAACCGTTCGAACCACTCTGTTTCCCTCGGCGTGAGGAGATCGGGCCGAGCCTGCTCCACTAGGGCCAAGAAGAAATCTCGATGCTTGCGGCGTGTGACGGTCGCTGCTCCTGACTCCTGGAGCCGTTCCTCGCCGTACTCTCTCATAGTCTCCAGAAGTCTGTAGCGGATCGAACCGCCGGGTCCTTCCTCAACAGCAATCAGCGATCGGTCCACAAGGCGAGAAATGAGGTCAAGGATTTGGGCGGTCTCGACACCTTCGCCGGCACACGCAGCCTCCGCGGCGTCGAGCGTGAAGCTGCCCGGGAATACCGATAGCCTGTTGAACAGCAGCCGCTCGGCATCGCCAAGGAGGTCGTAGCTCCAGTCCAGGGCTGCGCGCAGAGTGCGGTGACGGTCTGGCATGGACCGCATGCCGACGAGAAATCGAAACCGATCATCAAGCCGCATCAGGATCTCCGCGACCGGGAGATGCCGGGCGCGCGCGGCCGCCAGCTCAATGGCGAGAGGCATTCCGTCCAGCCGACGGCAGATATCGGCGACGGCACGCACATTCTCTAGTGTGAGTGCGAATGCCGGTGCTGAGGACTTCGCCCGCGCCACAAACAGCTGAATAGCCTCGGAC
>Ga0066710_100003097_pt1 | contig 13941 bp, 11 predicted proteins | sample GraSoiAngelo_159_FD_79666 | JGI IMG/M metagenome (GOLD analysis project Ga0066710, IMG submission 79666) | Grasslands soil microbial communities from the Angelo Coastal Reserve, California, USA - 14_1009_16_40cm | ecosystem: Environmental > Terrestrial > Soil > Grasslands | place: USA...
ATAGCAGTGCGTCACTTCCATAATATGCCAGCCGAAGTTGTCGCCGCGGCCGCGCTGGCCCGCGGTGGTCGCGACATCCACTTCCTCGTAGCGATTCTGGCCCACGTCCGCGATGTAGAGGTCGCCGGTCTGCCGGTCGAATGAGAAGCGCCACGGATTGCGGAGCCCGTACGCCCACACCTCGGGCGCGCCGGTCGTGTCGGTCTTGAACGGATTGTCGGCGGGAATGGTGTAGCCGCTCGCGCCGCTGACGTCCAGCCGCAGCAGCTTGCCGAGCAGCGCGTGTTTGTTTTGTGCGTTTCCAGCCGGGTCACCGGAGCCTCCCCCGTCCCCCGTCCCGGCCCACAGCATCCCGTCGGGCCCGAACTGCAGCTGGCCGCCGTTGTGATTGGTCTGTCCGGGGTGCGGCACTTTCAACACGGTATCGGCGGTCGCCTCATCGGCGCTGTCGGGGTCGTTCGAGACATTGTAGCGCACGATGCGGATGTCGCCGTTGGGATCGTTGAAGTAGACGAAGAAGCGACCGGTGCTCGCGTACAGCGGATCGAACGCGATGCTCAGCAGCCCCTGCTCGACATAGCCCGTTTGGACTTGTCCGCTCAGGTCGAGAAAGGGCCGGGCCTGCGTCGTGTCGTGGTGCAGCACGCGGACCGTCCCCAAGCGCTCCACGACGAACAGGCGCTGGGTGTCGCCGGGCGCCGCGGTGAGATAGACGGGACTCGAGAAAGTGCCGACCAGGGAGAGCGACGGAATGCCGGTCGGCGGCGGCGGGTTGTCGAGGAAGCCGTGGCAGGCCGTCAGCAGGGAGAGAAACGGAATCAAGCGATGTCTTCTCATCCGAGGACCACCTCCACGCCTTCTTGTCTGAGCCGGCCGAGCAGCCGGGCCTCGATGCGCGCCCGCAACGTGACCACGCCATTCGTCTGCACCTGCTCCAGAATCTCGGCGTCGCGATGCAACGTCGCCAATAGTTTCCCGTTGCTGACCGGCACGCTGATCTCCGCAATCGGACGCAACGCCTGGGCCGAGGTGCGGAGCGCGAGCCGGAGACCTTCGACGCCAGAATGCGGAATGCGAAATGTGGAATGCGAAATTGAGGAGGTCAGTATCGCGTGGGGGTACCGCTCGCGGACGAGGGTGAGAAACGCGGCGGGATCAGGAAGCAAATCCGACTTATTGAACACATAAATTGTCCTTTTGCGCTCGACGCCCGCCTTACCATTTCGCATTCCGAATTCCGCATTTCGCATTTCTTGCTCCACCACCTCCACCTGCTCTTCCCACCCCGGATGACTGGCGTCGATCACGTGCAGCAGCAGCTCGGCATCTTCCGCTTCTTCGAGCGTCGCGCGGAATGACGCGACGAGATGGTGGGGCAGTTTGCGAATGAACCCGACGGTATCGGTGAGCCGATAGCGATAGCCCTCGCCCACATCCACTTCGCGGGCGAGCGTATCGACGGTCGCGAACAGGCGGTCCTCGATGAAGACGTCCTGACCCGACAGCGCTTTCAAGAGACTCGACTTGCCGGCGTTGGTGTACCCGACGAGCGCGGCCGTCGGCACATCGCGCCGTCCTTGCCGCTGATTGGCGCGATGTTCGGCGACGTCCTTGAGCCGTTTCTTGAGCGCCGAGATCTTGCGGCGAATGACGCGGCGGTCGGTTTCGAGCTGTGTTTCGCCCGGCCCCCGGAGCCCGATGCCGCCGCGAATACGCGACAGGTGGGTCCACATGCGCGTCAGACGCGGCAGCAGATACTCGAGCTGCGCCAGCTCCACCTGCAGCTTCGCCTCGTGGCTGCGCGCCCGCGTGGCGAAGATGTCGAGAATGACCTCGGTGCGGTCCATCACGCGCACGCCGAGACTCTTCTCCAGTTTGACGCCCTGGACGGGGGTGAGACTCTCATCGAAGAGCACCAGGGTTGCATTGGCATTCTTCAAATCTTCGGTGAGCGACTCGACCTTGCCTTGCCCCAGATAGAAGTTGGGCGTCGGCGCGTCGATGCGCTGGATGGTCTTACCAATCACCTGGGCTCCGGCCGTATCGGCGAGACGCTCCAATTCCTCCAAGTGCTCATCGACATGCACCGCTTCGTCCGAACCTTTACGCGGCGCCCCAACAAGAAAGGCACGCTCGATCGGGGCCTGGATTTCTATAAGCTTACGAATAGGTCTTCTCCCTCAGTCACAAGCCATCAGTCACAAGCCATCAGAGAAGTTGCAAGACGCCAAGTTGCAAAGTGGCTTCAAGCTTCACGCTGCAAGCTTGTGACCACTTGCACTTGGCGTCTTGCACTTGGCGTCTTGTACTTGTCTTGGAGCTTCATTATGGGATCAGTTTCCTGAGTGGCACGTTGCCTGTGCTTTTTAACTGTACCCTACGCTCCCCCAGGGGTGTATCCAGTATCACAGCCCCGGTGATTCCATAGGGCAATTCTTGCGATTGCAGCAATGAGCGGGCCGCCGCGCCCACCCCCGCCCACGTGAAGCGCACGGGCATGACCACGCGGCTATGGTTTTGCGGGGACAGATCCAGGGGCTTGTCTATAAGGGCTTCCCCGAAATACGTGCGTGCCAACTCCAGTCCAACTTCGAGCCGCGTGCTGCGTAGCCGATACTCGTTGGGATTGTACACGTCGAACGCGAGGTCGAGCGTGCCGCCACTCAAACCCATGCCGGTGATGGTGATTTCCTGGAGCGCGATCTGCGGCTGCTCGAACGTCAGCGCGTTCCGTAACGTCGCGCAGTGCAATACGGCGACGCTAACAAGAACGACGCTAAGTGCGGCGACGCTAACGTCGTGTTTTCTGGCGTCGCGCTTCCTCGCGTCGCTTCTAGCGCGCTTGTTCATAACCGCTAACATAACGCACCGATGCCCACCAAGCCGATAGTCCTGCTCGCGAATGCCGACACGTGGCTGACCGAGTCGCTCGAAAGCGTGCTCACGCAGGGCGGGTATCAGGTCGTTGCCACGGCCAAGCGGCAACAGGTGCTGGAGCTGGCGCGGCGCTATCTCCCCGACGGCATCCTGCTCGACACGGGCCTCGACCAGCGCACCAGCGACAACCTCACGCTGTGCCGCACGCTGCGCGCTGATCCCAGCATCTCGCGCGCGACGCCGATCATCCTGCTGACCGCAGGACCGGCGCTACGCGCCCAGCAGGTCGACGCGCTGCGCGCGGGCGCGTGGGAGCTGCGCGGCGATCCGCTCGACATGGAAGAGCTGGTGTTGCGCCTTGGCGTCTACGTGCAGGGCAAACTCGAGGTCGATCGCCTCGGCAGTGAGGGCATGGTCGATCGCGCCAGCGGGCTGTACAACGACGTCGGCATGGCGCGGCGCGCCGCCGAGCTGGCCGCCTTCACGGTGCGCCAGGGATTGCCCCTCGCGTGTGCGGTGTTTCAACCCTCGAACGGCATCCTCACCGCCAGCAGCGCCGATCGCCTGGCGCTGGCGGTCCGGAACGCGGGCCGTATTTCCGATGCCGTCTGCCGCACCGGGCCGGCCGAGTTCACGGTGTTCGCGCCGGCGACCGATGAGACCGGCGCCGAGGGATTGGTCCAGCGGATCAGCGATGCGGTGGCGCGCACCGCCGCGGTCACGCTGCGCGCGGGGGTCAGCACGGCGCCGGCCACCGCCAAGCGTCCCTCCGGCGCGCGCACGTCCACCGCGTTCCCGCAGCCGGCGCAGACCTCGCCGGACGAGCTGCTCGCGCGCGCGCGCGATGCGCTGAATTAGGGCGTGCGCCGCTGCGCGCCGCTGGGGCGCTGCGCCGCCCGCGGGCCGGACCGGCGGGTGGCGACGATGGGCAGATCCAGCTCGAAGTAAAATCGCGTGCCCCAGTCGGTGCGCGATTCGACTTTCAGCTCCGATTTCATCGCGGTCGCGAGCCGGCGGCAGATCGTGAGGCCAAGGCCCGTCTGCGAGAAGAGCTGGCCGCGCCGGCCTGGTTCCTTGCGCAGCGGCTGGAACAGCGTGATGACCTTGTCGGGCGGAATGCCGCGGCCCGAGTCGCGCACCGCAAACTCGATTTTGCTCGAACCCTCCTCGCCGATTTCCTGCGCCACGATTTCGACGTAGCCCTGATCGGTGAACTTGAGCGCGTTGGTCGTGAGGTTGAGCAGCACGCGGCTGAGTGCGACCGCGTGCCCCAGGCGCTGGTCGTGCGTCGGCGCGAGCAGCCGCACCGTGAGACGCTTCTCTTCGGCGATCGGGCGCACGATGTCGCGCACCGATTCGAGCATGGCGGTCACCGAGAACGCCGACGGCTCCTGATCCACCAGCTGATCGCCGCCTTGCGTGAATTCGATGATGTCGCTCGCGACCGACGACAGGCCGAGCGCGGCGGTGTAGATCAGCCCCAGCTGGCGCCGCTGCACCTCGTTCACCTCGCCGCTCTGCCCGCGCTGCAGCGTCTCGGTGAGCACGAGAATGGACGTCAGAGGCGAGCGGAGGTCGTGGGCGACGTCCATGAGCAGCGCGAGTCCGTCGCTCCCCGACAGCTGCTGGGCAAAGGTCTGCGCCCAGTTCGCCTGCAGCGCGACGCGCACGCGCTCCATCGCGACGAGCAGCGGCAGCAGCTCCGTGTCCGGCACGCCGACTTCGCGCCAGCCCTCCACGACTTCGCTGCGCAGCAGCTCGAGCAGCCGGCGGCCGAGCGCCGTGTGAATTTTCGTATCGGCCTTGGGCCGAGTCGAGCCGCCCGGGGTCGCGTCAAACCGGGCCTGATGGATCGCGGTCGCGACGAGTGCGAGCAGCTCGGAGGCTTCGGCGGGGCCGGTCGAGCGGGGGCGCTTGCCCCCTCCCCACCGGGACAGCACGGCACGAATGGCGTTCTTGAGCACCTTGCAGGAGACGCAGCGGACATCCGTGCCGAAGGGATGTGCGGGGGGGATTGAGGTCCGCGGTGGTACGGGAATCGGCGTGGCTCGTTGTGGCTGCACTGGAACACCTGATACCCTGGGGACTCTGCTGGGTTTCAATTCCGCAATCGCCTACAGCGTGATCCATCCCTCCCGAATGGCGTAGCGTACGAGGTTGGCGGTGTCGTGCACGTTCAGTTTCTTCATGAGGCGTCCACGATGAAACTCCGCCGTCTTCACGCTGATGTGCAGGACTTCCGCGATCTGCTTGGTCGACTTGCCTTCGCCGACCAGCTGGAGCACCTGGCGCTCGCGCGGCGTCAGATGGGAGCCGGCCGTTGCCGGGTGCGACGCGCAGGCGTCGACGATGGCCTGTGAAGCGCCGGGACTGACGTACAGCCGGCCGCCCCGCACTTCCTCTATAGCGTGCACGAGGTCGTCGCAGCCCTGACTCTTCTGGACGAACCCCCGGACGCCGACCCGGAGTGCCTCTTTGACGAAGCGGGTGTCGTCAATACCGGACAGGAGAATCACGGGACAGGTGGGGGCGATGCGCGCGATCTCGCGGGCGGCGTCCACGCCGTTGAGCACGGGCATGGCGACGTCCAGCACCACCACGTCGGGCGCATAGCGCTGAACGGCATCGACCGCGGCGCGGCCGTCCGCCTCGTCGGCCACGACTTGTAACCCCCGTTGCTCCAGTAGCGCGCGCAACGCTTGCCGCAGCACGAGATGATCGTCCGCCAGGACCAGACGCACCGGCATTGCAGGAGAAGCCACGGCCATCAGGCTGAATCTGGGGGTGCGCGGCCTCTCCGGCCAGAGCGCGTCTCGGGCTTCCGTTCAAGCAGGGGGCTGAGCGCCGCACCCAGACCGAAGCGCGCGAGCTGCAACCGCTTGGCCCGCAGGCGCTTTATCATGTCTTGGGGCGCGAGGCTCAGCGGACGGCCGCAGCGCGAGCACACCCGATCGCGGGCCGGCCCCTTGAGCTTGGGGGCACACTCTCTTGAGAGCGTTTCCTGACACACGCGACACAGCATCGGGTTGGCCCCGAGCGTTCTCAAGTTTCGGGCCCGCCGCGCCACGGCGGGAGCAGTCGCATTCTTGTTGCCGCACCGCTGCGGAGCGTGGGAGGAACGCCGCGGCGAGGGGTATGTGGCACGCGCGCAACATGCGCGGCGAACGGGGGTAAATGATGACGCAGCGCCGCAACATCGGCGGCGGGAGCGCGCCCGAAGTCATGATGAGACAGCCGCTTGCGAAATGGCGCCCAATTCGGCGCGTTCCATGCTCCAGACGGACCGACAAGTCGCTGGTTGTCCGTGCGTTGACCACGCAAGCTTCGAAACGGGGGGTCACCCACCGATGTCTACACCCGCAGGCCGACAACATCGCGCGCCGCAGTTTTACCCCAACCCCGCGACCGCACCGGAAGTCATCGGCTTGCCGTCGCTCAATCCGCAGGTCAAAGCGGGCATCCGGTTCCTGATCGTCGACGACGACCGCACGTTGCGCGAGAGCTGCTCCAACCTGCTGCAGCTCGACGGCTACCAGGTCACCGTCGCCGGCCGCGGCCAGGAGGCGCTCGAGCTGTTGCGCCATCGCCGGTTCGACATCGTGCTCCTCGACCTCTACATGAGCGATGTGCCCGGATACGATCTGCTCCGCGCCGCGATGGAGACGGCGCCCGAGACGATCGTCATCATGATGACGGGCAATCCCAGCGTCGCCTCGAGCGTGGAGGCGTTGCGGCTCGGCGCCTGGGATTATCTCCCCAAGCCATTCTCGGCGACGCATTTCCAGATTCTCATCGGGCGCGCGGTGCACACCGTCAGCGTCGCCACCGAATCGAAGCAGCAACAGGCGGAGTTCGCGAAGGAGCACGGCAACAGCGACCGGGTCCAAGTGCTCGGCGTTGCGCCGGTCTTCCGGCGGGCGATCGAGCTCGCGCGCCGTGTCGCGCCCACCGACGCCTCGGTGTTCATCACCGGCGCGAGCGGCTCCGGGAAGGAGCTGGTCGCGCAGTTCATTCACGCGCACAGCCGCCGCAGCAGCAAGCCGCTCGTCGCGCTGAACTGCGCCGCGCTGCCCGAAGCGCTGCTCGAATCGGAGATGTTCGGCCACTGTAAGGGCGCGTTCACGGGAGCGGTACGCGACAAGGCCGGCCTGCTCGAGACCGCCAACGGCGGGACGCTGTTCCTGGACGAGCTGCTCGAGATGTCCAAACCGACACAGGCGAAGCTGCTCCGCGTGATCCAGGACGGCGTCGTGCGGCGCGTCGGCAGCGAGACGACGGATGCCGTCGTCAACGTGCGCTTCATCGCGGCGACGAACGGTGACCCCGAGGAGGCGGTCAAGTCCGGGACGCTGCGCGAAGATCTGTATTACCGCCTGCGGGTCGTGCCAATCACCGTCCCGGGGCTCAAGAATCGTCCGGAAGACATCCCGCTGCTCGCCAACCATTTCCTGAGCTACTACTGGCGCGCGCACCGGGACGGGAAGAGCGCGCTGCCCACGCTGTCGGACAGCGCGGTACGCGCCCTGCGGTCGCATCCGTGGCCGGGGAACGTGCGCGAGCTCCAGAACGTGATCGAACATGCCGTCGTGCTGCTCGAGCCGGGTGCCGAGCTGCGGGCCGAGGACCTTCCCTTCGCCGTGTCCGCTCCCGCCGCAGCGGCTGAGGCGCTCGCCGCGGAGACTCCCGCCGCCGCCGCCGCCGCCTTCCCCATGCCGCTCGAGGAGACGTATCATGCCGCGCGCGAACGGCTGCTCGCGGACTTCGAGCGGCGCTACCTCACCTGGCTGATCACTCAGGCGGGCAACAACATCTCACGCGCCGCGCGTATCGCGGCGGTGGACCGCACGACGTTGTATCGCTTGATGGAACGCCACGGCCTGCAGCGCGTCCTGTCCGTCAACTCGGCCGACGCGGAGACCGCCGCGGCGCTCTGAGGTTGTCGCTACGCGGCGGGAGTCACCTGTTTTTTGCGCGAGGGCCCGCTGTTGCGCCGCGACGGACTCAACGGCAGATCCAGCTCGAAAAAGAACCGCGTCCCACAGCCCGGCTGCGTCTCGACGCGCAGCTGCGAGCCCATCGCCTCGGCGAGCTTGCGGCAGATCGTCAATCCGAGTCCCGTGTTGGAGAACAGCTTGCGGCCATACTGCTCGTGCTCGCTCGGAGGTACATGACGCACGGGATCGAACAGCGTCGGCATCATCGCGGGGTCGATGCCGCGGCCGCTGTCGCGCACCGCGAACTCCACCCGTCCCGGACTCGCTTCGCGCGTGCTGATTTCGACAAATCCGTGCTCCGTAAACTTCAGGGCGTTCGTCGTGAGATTCAGCAGGACGCGCCGGAGCGCGACCGGATGACCGAGCCGCTCGTCCTCGCTCGGCGGCTCGATGCGGACGGTGAGCTGTTTCACCTCGGCGATGGGACGAACGATATCACGCACCGCGTCCAGGACGCTCGTGACCGAAAACGGCACTGGCTTCTGCTCCATGAGCATCTCGCTGCGCTCGAGATCGATAATGTCTTTCCCGACCGAGCTCAGGCCCAGCGCCGCGGTGCAGATCAGACCCAGCTGCCGGCGTTGCAAGTCATTCACCTCACCGCTCCCGCCGCGCTGTAGCGTCTCCGCGAGGAACAGAATCGAGCCGAGGGGCGAGTGCATGTCGTGCGCCACCTCGGCCAGCAGTTTCAATCCCTCGCTCCCGAGCGTCGAAGCAAACGCATTGGCGCCGCCGTTCACGATGGCGTCGCGGACGCGCTCCATCGCGAGCAGCAGGACCGGCAATTCTGCTTCGGTGAGACCGTGGGTCTTCCACGCCCGCATGACTTCGTCGCGCATCACCGTGATCAATCGGTTGCCGCGGGGCGTCTGCGCCCGCGCATCGACAACCGCACGCGGCGTGATTTGCATCTCCAAGACGCTGGCCACGACGATGCCGAGCAGATCGGTGATCTCGGCCGATGAAGGTTTGCCGAGCTCTCGCCCCCAACGCGTGATGAGTTCCTCGGCGGCGATCTGCTGAATCGCTGGTGGGACGGGGATTAACCCGTCACGCGCACCGCGCGGCGCGGGCGAGGGGGGGCTGGTTTTAGAGGCGTCGGTCTCGGGCATTAATTCGCGGGTGTCGGGCACGGCATAACTTACACGGACCTAGGGAAGTTGCTAGAACCGCAAAATGGGGCTATACCGGTGGTGCCACGGCGCTGTCGCGTACATGCTACAGTTCCAGGATCTGACGCTCGCCGAATCGGCCTAGTCGGTTGCCGTCAGCGATGTTACCATTGGCGCGGCGCGCACGTATCCTGCAAAGCACGTTTCAAGCCTCTACTGAGGATCGGTATGCCCAGACGACGAGAGCCGGCAGCGCGGCCGGTCGACATCCTGATCGCCAGCACCGACGAATGGACGAGCCGTTCGCTCGCGAGCATCCTCGCGCCGCATGGGTACGTGGTCCACAAGACCTTCAATCGCGCGCAGACGCTCGCGCACATTCGCATTACGCCACCGGATGCGCTGATCGTCGACGAGCACCTCCCGGACGGCGACGCCTACGCGCTCTGCCGGTCGTTCGCCGACGAGAACCTGCTTTCGCCCAGTACGCCGGTGTTCCTCGCGCTGCAGCGCACCCCCACACGCCGGGACCGGCTCGTCGCGCGCCACGCCGGCGCCTGGGAGTGCCTCGGCGACCCACTGGACGCAGAGGAGCTCACGGCCATGTTGGAGGTCTTCGTGGCGGCCAAGCTCGATGCCGATGAGGCTCGGGCGGCCGGTCTGGTGGATGATGTGACCGGGGTCTACAACCCGCGCGGCCTCTTGCGCCGGGCTGAGGAGCTCGCGGCGCATGCCGCGCGCCGCCATGTGGCGATGGGCTGCATTTATCTCATGTCCGAGATCGAGCCGGTGCCGGGCGCAGCGCCGCAGTCCGGCGACCCGCCGTTGTGGCTGGAGCGCCGGGTCGCCGCGGTCCTGCGCTCCACGGCGCGACATTCCGACGCGATCGGCCGGCTCGGGCCGAACTCCTTCGCGATCATCGCCAGCGACACGGACGCCGACCAGGCGCGCCAGCTTGCCGAGCGACTCGCCGCCGCCATTGTCGCCGAATCGGCCGCCCCAAGCGTGCCTCGCCTGCCGCGGTTACGGGTGCGCGCCGGCTATCATGGCGTGGCCAAGTTCGATCCGCCCCTGGACATCAAAGCGCTGATGCTGCACGCCAGTGTCGCGCTGCAGCGCGCCCGCGCCGATTCGAGTCACGAGTGGTTACAGGGATATAGCGCCTAACGGTCCTTCCCTTATACAGCGATGCAGCCGCGATCCACCACAGCTGTCACAGTTTTGTAACTCGCCTGGTCTCCGGGGAATCCGGGGCTTACAACAATCCGCTAACCGCTGGTCCAACAATGCATTGAATGCGTGCGGTCGGACGCATACGCGGCATAGGGCTTGCCCACCCTGAAGCGATCATTGGCATCCCTGGGGGACCGCTTGCAGCACCGTGAATCTTGTCACGTGGCGATCATCGGGGCCGGCCCGTACGGGCTGGCCGCCGCCGCGCATCTTCGCGCCAAGGACGTCGAGACCCGCATCTTCGGCGCGCCGATGGAATTCTGGCAGCGCCACATGCCGCGAGGCATGTTCTTGCGCTCCGGGCCCAGCGCGTCCAGCCTCGCCGATCCCGATGACCGCTTCGAGCTCGACCGTTACCGTGACCTCCACGGCATCCCGCATAGCAAGCCCGTACCGCTCGACGACTTCGTCCGCTACGGGCGGTGGTTCCAGCAGCAGGCAGTCCCGGACGTAGAACGGCGCACGGTTACCCACCTCGCGCCCAACTCGCGCGGATTCCACGTGCGGATGGAGGATGGGGAGGAATTCCACGCCCGGCGCGTCGTGGTGGCGACCGGAATCAGCCTCTTTTCCTATCGGCCAGAGCAGTTCACCGGGTTGCCGGCATCCCTGGTCTCTCACTCATTCGACCATGCCGATTTGAGCCGGTTCGCCGGTCAGGGGGTGGTGGTGGTCGGTGCCGGGCAGAGCGCGCTGGAATCGGCGGCTCTGCTGCACGAAGCCGGCGCGGCGGTGGAGATCATCGCGCGAGCGCCCGGCACATACATGATTCCGGATCTGGGGAGCAAAGGGTTCAGCAAGAACGTGCGGCGCGCGCTCAGCCCGATCGCCCGTCCGCCATTCGACATCATGGGTCCACGCTTCATCAGCTGGCTCATCGCGTGGCCCAGGGTTTATCGGCGGTCGCCGCAGGCGCTCCAGGATTTCCTCACCGCGCGCGCCGTGCGGCCAGCCGGTGCAAGCTGGCTGGTGTCGCGGCTTGTCTCGGTGCCGGTCACGCCCGGGTGCACCGTTCCCTCGGCGGTCCCCGCGGGCTCGCGCTTGCGCCTCCGACTCAGCGACGGCACGGAGCGGCTCGTCGATCATCTCCTGCTGTGCACGGGGTATCGCGTGGACGTCACACGGTACGCGTTCCTCGCGCCCGCCCTGCGCCAGGCGTTGCGCACGCGTGAGGGCTATCCCGAGCTGGACGTCGGTTTCGAGTCTTCGCTGCCGGGGCTCCATTTCGTGGGAACCCCGGCTGCCGGGACGTTCGGGCCGCTCTGTCGCTTTGTCGTTGGGAGCAAATACATGGCCCGCGAGCTGACGCGCCACATCACGCGTCAGAACGGGAACGGATCGCGCGATGTCTAAGCCGTGGGCTGTCGTCCTCAGCTCGGACGCCGTCGGCCTAGGGGCCGTGCGCAGCTTGCGGGCGGGAGGCGTCCCCACCGTCGTCGTCATGCTCGACTCGTGGGAGCCGGTGCGGGCGTCGCGATACGCCGAGAAAGTCCTCGTCCCGAAGTCGCGCGACGTGGAGGCGGCGATCCTGAATGTGCTCGCTCGCATCGATCGCGGGCCGCGGCCGATTCTCATCCCGACCACGGATCACCTCACGCACTTTGTTGCACGACACCGCGCCCGGCTCGAGGAGCGCTTCCGGTGTTGCATCCCTCCCAATGCCGCCATCGACATCGTGCTGGACAAGGCTCGGGATACCAAACTGCTCGAGGGAACCGGGATCCCGTTCCCGCGGACGGTGCAGGCATTGCCATCCTCGCCGGCCGACCTCATCAGCGAGCTGGCCCTGCCGCTGATCGTCAAGCCCCGCACGCACGTGGACAAAGAGAACCTCGGCTGGCGCAACGTCATCGTTCGCACCCTGTCCGACGCCGAGACTTTCTACCGCGAAAACAGCGGCGTATTCGGCAGCGTCATCGCGCAGGAGCTCATCCCGGGTCCGGACGACGCGTTGTGGGAATGCATCTGCCTCTTCAACGCCCGGAGTGAGGTCGCGCGGGCCTTCACCTTCCAGAAGCTCTCGACGATGCCGGCCCATTACGGGGCCACCGCCCGTGGCCGGAGCGAGCGCAGTGAAGCCCTCGTGGAGCTCGCCGCCGCGGTGGGGAAACGCCTGAGCTACAACGGCCTCGCCGACATCGATGTGAAGTACGACGCGCGGGATGGGCAGTACAAATACCTCGAGCTCAACCCGCGGCTCGGGCTCTGCCACCACTTTGGCACGCGCTGCGGCGTGAACCTGACGCTCGATGCCTATCGCGTGGCCTGCGGCGAGGACCTTCCGGCTCCAACGGCACAGATCGAGGGACGCACGTTCCTGGCCGTGATGGAGGAGGTTGGCAGCCGGTTACAGAGCGGCGATTCGATCCTGGCGGTGTGCGCCGGTGTGCTCGCCGCGCTCGCCCGCCGCCCGGTGGGGCCCTACTTCTCCCCGGACGATGTGTTGCCCGGACCCTTCGCCGTCGCTCGCGTGTGCTATCGACTGACGGCCAGGTTGTGGCGCGGGCAGCTCGGCACGGGCACGGCGTTCACGAAGCAATACGGTCAAGGGCTATGAACGCGACGCGGCGGCGCAGCAGCCGGTAGGTTTCGACGCGCCGCACATACGGCTGGAACCCGGCGCGCACACTAGCTTTCATGGCCGGAGGGTAGGTCTCGTCCACGAAGGTGATCACCCACCGGACGCCCGCCTCCGCCGCGCGCGCCGCCATCTGCGTCATGGCGCTCGCCATGATTCCCTGACCGCGGAACGCCTCGACAGTGTATGCCCCCTCGAGCAGCGCCTCGTCGGCACGGAGACGCGGGTAGAGGTTCCCGAAGAACCCGCGCACTCGGTCGTTCGCGCTCGCGAGCACGAGCCACTCCATGAAGTACGGTCCGCCATCCGGCGTGACGGCGACGTAGCACGTCTCGAGGCCCGACCGCAGGATCCGCCGCTGGCCGAGCCGTTCGAACATTTGATCGTCGCTGAGGCCGGGCGCGGTGAGATCCAGGAATGTGAGGTCGTCTCCGGAGATCAGGGGGCGCACTACGATCGGCAGCTTCGCGGCGGGCGCGGGAAACGGCACGGTCAGGTCACGGCGGAGACCGATCGAGCTGCAGTTCGAGTACAACCGGTGCGACACGACCCGCCACACCCGTCCCGCGTGCCCCGTGATCAGCAAGCGCACGAGATCGCGCAGCCGCAGGAGCCATCCCCGCATCTACACCACGTCCGACACTAGACCGAGCATCTCCAGGTAGGGTAGCGGGTCCAACAGCCGGACGCCACCGACAGCCAGGCTGACCCTGCGCTCCAACGTCACCGAGGTCGCGTAGCGAGCTCGGCCGCCCACAGCTGCAGGGCGGCGACTTGTCGAAGGGTCGGCGCGACCAGTGGCCGGCCGCGGTGCAGCGTGTCGACCGCTGCGGCGGGCGTGATGCCGTCCCTGGCAACGAGCCACGCGGCGTAGAGCGTGGGGGCACGTCCGGATCCCGAGCCACAAAAGACGAGCACCGGTCGCTTCGCGGCACGGGCGGCCGCGAGAAACTCGACGCCGGCCCGCAGTTGGGTCACTGTGGGACCGGCTCGATCGCGCACCGGAACCCAGAGCACCGCGGCAGCCGACGCGAGCCAACCGGGCGGGGACGCTTCACCGACCAATGAGACGACGTGCGTCACCCCGGCGGCCTGCAACTCCCGCCAGCGGCCCCGCGACGGCACGCCGGCAATCCAGCAGCCGGAT
>Ga0066710_100003100_pt1 | contig 13929 bp, 2 predicted proteins | sample GraSoiAngelo_159_FD_79666 | JGI IMG/M metagenome (GOLD analysis project Ga0066710, IMG submission 79666) | Grasslands soil microbial communities from the Angelo Coastal Reserve, California, USA - 14_1009_16_40cm | ecosystem: Environmental > Terrestrial > Soil > Grasslands | place: USA...
GAATACGATTTCGTTGTCGCTCCCGGCGGGGACTCAAGTGCGATTCGATTGGGCATAGTGGTTGACCGGTCGGTTCGCGGGCAATTGAGTTCTCGCATCGTAGCGCCACTCCGAATTGATGCTCATGGGGACCTCGTCATCGAAACCGCGGCGGGCGAATTACGCTTCCGAAAGCCTGTCGTCTACCAGCCTAAGGCGAGTGATCAACTTTCAGCGGTCACCAGGCGCGCAGGGGTAAAAGGGCAAGAGGCGAAGGACCTGCTGGATGGCCGATATGTTCTGGCGGGTGCGAATGAGGTGGTATTCGAAATTCCATTCCGTGATCCCACGCGTGTCTTGGTTATTGATCCGGTGTTTGCTTATTCCACGTATCTCGGCGGGTCGAATCCCGATCACGCAAATGTCATTGCGGTGGACTCGTCGGGAAGCGCTTACGTGACTGGTTACACGCTTTCGCCGGACTTCCCGGTGACCTCAGGAGCCTTCGACACTTCTTGCGGGACGGACACCATCTGCAATGAACAAAATGCCACTGATACTTTTGGCGGGGATGCATTCGTGGCCAAGTTGAGCCCAGACGGCTCCCATTTGGTATACGCCACCTTCATCGGCGGGGACTATCATGATGAAGGGACTGGCATTGCCGTTAATTCTTCAGGCAACGCCTACGTAACGGGCTGGACAGAGAACGCCGGGACTTTCCCAGTGACCTCGAAAGCAAACGTCAGGACATGCGGTAGTTCGGACTTTCCGACTTGCGACGATCCCTTCGTTCTAAAGTTGAACCCAACCGGGTCTTCGCTCTTATATTCAGTAATCGTGGGGGGCATGAGCACCGACCACGCCAATGCGATCGCGATAGATAGTGGGGGCAAGGCCTACATTACTGGCTTTACGCAGTCAACCGATTTTCCGGTGACGCCAGGCGCACTGCAGACGGCCCTCGCGGCCACGACTCCATTTTCAACCATCTTTCCCGATTTAGTCCCTACTGATGCCTTTGTTGTTAAGCTCGACCCGAATGGCTCTGCGATTTTCTCAACTTACTTGGGCGGCGGTCAGGCTGACCAGGGAAACGGCATCGCCCTGGACTCGAACGGCAATCTCTATGTTGTGGGCACCACCCGTTCTATCGATTTCCCCACCTCGCGCAACGCTGTCCAGCCCGGGGACAAGATTTCGAACATCACAGGTACTTCGGCGCCGACGCCGGACGCATTCATAACCGAACTCAGTCCGGATGGCACGAAGCTCCTGTACTCCTCCTATCTCGGCGGAGACGGCGAAGATTACGGCAATGCAATGGCCGTCGATGGAACTGGCAGCATTTACGTTACGGGCGAGACAGACTTTTCGGGGGGGTTCCCATATACATCAACGACGTTCAGGCCTTCCGGAAATGTAGCCGGTAGCTTTCTGGCGAAACTTCATCCCACGGGATGCGCGCTGGAGTATTCTGATTTCCTGTCCATCGGCGCAGCTTCGTCACTCGCCGTGGATGGTTTCGGGGACGCCTATATCGCGGGTTCGCTCGGATCCGTGACGCCTGTGAATCCGCTCGAGCCGACCGACGGCAGTGTATTACAGGCTGGCTATATTGCAGAATTGGATCCGAGCGGGTCCAAAGTTTTGTTCGCGACACCGCTAGGTGGGCTAACCGGCGCAACTATAGATAAAGGAAGGCGCGACTCCATTGCCTTGGATTCGGGGGGAAACATTTACATTGCAGGGACGACCAACGCACTGGATTTCCCAGTGGTTAATCCCTTTCAGGGAGACTGCGACAATTGCTTTTACAATTATAATGCGCCAGACGCCTTCATTGCGAAAATTAGCCCCCAACCTGCAAGCGGTATTTTTCTCACGAGGCCGGAGTTGGATTATCCCCCCCAGCCTTTGAGCGGCTACGGCGTTCAACAGGGCGTGGCCTTCATGAATTACACATCTCAGACGGTCAACATCGGAAGTGTTTCTGTCAACGTCGCTGACTACACAGTTCAAGGCACGCAATGCTCAAGCCCGCTTGCACCCGGAACTGGTTGTTCGATCGTCGTGACGTTCAAGCCTACGGCGGAAGGGTCGCGGCCCGGAACGCTTACCATTAACGATAACGGCCCCGGCGCGCCCCATCAGGTCGCTTTGACGGGAACCGGGACGGCGGATTTCACCCTGGATGTCGAAGGGGCCACACAGTCCGTGCCCCCTGGGACGAACACGGTAACTGTCGGTGACATACTGGTGGGTGCCGGCCTCGTGCCGCCATCCGTCGCGCTCTCTTGTCAGAACGTGAGCCCCGCGACCTGTTCGTTTAGTAATCCGACGCTTACCCTTGCCAATTCGCGTTCCACACTGACGGTTTCAAAGCTTACGACCGTCACTTCCAGCCTGTTCAAATTCTTGGTCATAGGAACAAGTGGTTCACAGTATGCGACGGCAACCGTGACTATCTCCTTCAATGGTGATTTTTCTCTTTCGACATCCCCCTCGAGCGCAACCGCCACCGCAGGTAAATCCACGCAATACACGTTGAGCGTCGCGCCGGTCAACCAGTTTAACCAGCAGGTCAATCTGGCTTGTACGGGTGCGCCGGCACAAGCGACCTGCTCTTTCTCGAATTCGTCGCTGACCCTCGATGGAATACACGCCGCCGAGACAACGATAACCGTCACAACGACGGCCCGGTCGGGAGCGCCCGGAGCGTGGCGCCTCCTGCTGCCGGGGAGCCGGCCCATTCGCGAGCCATCGCTGCCAGCCAATACGCTTTGGGCACTCGCGCTCGTACTTCTGGCCGGACTCACGCTCGTCGGCCGTTGGCATTGGAGAAAGGCAGGCGCCGTACTGTCTATCGTCATACTCCTTGTGGTTTGCTGGGCATCCTGCGGAGGCGGCGGGGGTGGGGGCGGTGGGCCTTCCGTTGGCACGCCCACAGGATCCTATTCGCTGACGATAACCGCCACGTCCGGGTCGCTCAGCCACAGCACGACGGTCAACCTCACAGTTGACTAAGAAGCCGAGTGCACTAGAGTGAAGATGAAGAACTCAGGCGAGGCAAGATCCTGCTTGGGTCTGCGCGGGGCGCGTGCTGCCCCAATTAGCCTGAGCCGGAAACTACGTCGTGTAACTCGCAGAAAGCAAGTAAGAAGCTGGTAGGCCTGGGGAGATTCGAACTCCTGACCCACGGTTTAGGAATTTAAATAAGTAACGGTATCTCGTTGATTTGCGGCAGGGTTGACAACCCTAAGTCACTCAAGAGCACTGTACGTCGCCAAAACTGCGTCCTAATTGTATTTGAAGCGGATTCCTCGATACAGGAAAGATTACACTGCCTCAGTCTCCTCGACCGTCCCTTAGTAGGTGTAGAAGTATCGCACTTCAATTCCACGACCTCACACGTGGGTTTCACGCTCCCTTGTTCCATCGTTCTCCGCCAGGGACCGCCTTTGAAGGGCAGCTTCGTGCGGGATCAAACCGAAGATGGAGGGTCGAAAGATTGTTTAAGCTGCGCGCCACGTGTACCGATGTTGCAGCCCACCCACGCGGGGCATGGCGACAACTTGGAAATAACCAGCTTTCCTTCCCTCTACCGCCCTCTTTTCGGGTGTGTCTTTCCCCAATCCATCGTGAGTTCTATCCGCGTGACAGTAGCCAAGGTAATCACGAACCAACTTTCGCGGGTGGGATTCATTGAACACGATCGCGTGGTCCAGCAATTCTATCCGGCAGCTCCTCTGTCCGTCGCCAATATTTCGGCGCACTTAGATTTAATAACTTAGATATCGACGTTTAACAATGTTAAGCGCGACTCCCGAGGCGCAAGGTCTCTCGGATCGAATTATTGCGGAGCACGGCGGCAGATCGAGACCCGATAAAGTGCATGCCGGTCCCCGCTCAAGGGTGCTTTCAGCCGCATTGCCGCGATGAGTTTTGGAACACTCGATGGACGGCCTTGGACTTTTGGAGCATTCCCCGAATTTAGGGCAATCCATCTACACATTTCAAGGCGGACGGAATTTTCAATTGGGAACATGTACTGACTGATCTTGTACTCGCGAAGTGCGCCCAGACTGAATTAATGCGGAGCACACCGGCAAGAATCAGTTCACAGTAATCGTCAGCGTCCCAAGGGTCTTGGTCGTACTGACACCCGCAACGCTTGCCTGCACGGTGATTGTAAACGTGACCGGCGGATGCGGGGTTGGCAGCGGCGGGCTCGAACCTCCTCCTCCACAAGAAGCCGCGGCGAGGAAGAACGATACGAGACCAATGAGGAACAGCAATGAAGTCGCCAGCCGCATTTTCCGGCGCCGGATCACGATTCCAAATAGCATGCTGGCCGTCAGGACGATAGCGAGAGGTAAGAGTGTTCCGGGGTGCCTACCCGCGCCTGTCCACGGAGAAGGAGTCGCGGGAGGAGCCGCAGAAGGCCGGGAGTTTACTTGTACGGTGAGCGTGTCGGAGACGCTGCCGTTCGCAGGAAGCGTAGGTGCGGGTGAACTGAAGGAACAGGTCGAGCCACTCGGGATATTCAAGCATTGGAGATTTACACTTCCCGTCGCGCCATATTGTGAATTAAGCGTGATCGTGAAATTGGCCGATTGTCCAACGGACAGAGTGGTTGAGGTGGGCGAGATGTTGCCACTGAAATCCGGCGGGAGTGGAGGAGGAGGCTGAGCCATCAGGGTGGCCGTGGCGCTGCGGGTGAGTGGACCGCTGGTGCCCGTGACGGTGAATATGTAGCTTCCTTCCGCAACGTTGGTCGTCTGGATGTTGAGCGGGATGTTTGTTGCACCGGCCCCAATGGTGCCGAGACCGGCGACTACAGTTGCTCCAGCAGGAAGGCCGGATATGCTGGTCTGCACCGGCCCTCCGTAACCGTTCACTGAGTTAACTGTGAGACTGTAGTTGGCGTATCCTGAAGATGCCGCTGTCGCGGTCGAGGGAGAAATACTGATGCCAAAATCTCCGATACTCAGGGTCGCATCGAGCTTATCTGTGACGGACCCATCTGTCCCGACCACCGTGAACGGATAAGTTCCAACTACCCCATCGGAGGTGGTCGTTACCACGAGCGAGGACCCCGTGAACTCTCCGGCAGGCAACTGCACACCGGACCGCGCAAATTGACAGGCCGCCCAGCTTCGCAACCCCGTACAGGAAAACTGCACAGTGGTCGAATAACCGTTGATGGAAGCTATCCACAAGCCATAGTTGCCGGTTGTCTGAGAAGGGAGAACCGCTTGTGGAGTGTTCTGCAACCAAAGACGAAAGCCAACCTGAGAACTGCTGGCCTTCCAGGCGTAGGCCGTTGCAGATTGCGTGCCAAGGGTAGCCCGGATCGTGAAAACGTGGTTAGGATTGAACCCGCCTCCTATCTGAAACGGGACGTCCTCACTCACAGTGTTGGCCGGGATCGTAATACTGCTAGGAAGGCTGATGGCAGGATCGCTGGAAACAAGTTGGATCGTCGTATCAGTCGCTGCCGGCACCGCGAGGGTTATGCGGGCGGAATCAGTCGCGTTAATGATCGGCAAGCTGACGAGACCCACTTGTAGCGCAGTCCCTGTTTGGGCTGGTACGAAATGGTAGGACGAGCCGTATCCGGCCAATTCCAACAGGTCAGCCTTCCCGTCCCCATCGAAGTCGGCCGCGAACTGAGGCACAAGGAATTGGTTGAAATCGAAGGTCTCAAAAGTCGGTGTAAAGGTCCCATCGCCGTTTCCTGACAGGATTTGCAAAACGGTATGAGGACCCGCAGCCGTACCGGAATAACCTGCGACCAACTGGAACGCGGCAATGTCGAGATTTCCGTCTCCGTTGAAATCGGCCAGCGTAACACCTGGGTTGTAGGTGTAGGAGAAATCCAGCACACCGGCAGAAGGTTGGTAGGTGTTGTTCAGCACGAACGACCCGTCGCTCTGCCCAAGGTAAACCGCGTACTGCAGTGGGATACCTTCCGCGAGAGTCGTCAGTGGTTCCACAATCTCAACGACATCATCAATGCCGTCGTGATTTAAATCGGCAACATTCATCGCACCGAAGTCCGGCAACACGACCTTCCCTGCGGCAAAAGTCCCGTCACCCTTGCCCAGAAATTCGTATACATTGTGCCCTTGAGTACCTTCAAGAGTACTCCTGACTTGCACTAAAACGTCGGGTTTCCCGTCGCCATTAAAGTCACCGAGCCACAGCCGGTCTGGGAAAAAAGCACCGGGCACGTCATCGAATGTCGTTGAGTAACCCGGCGCGAAGGTTCCGTCCCCCTTCCCCAGTAAAACGCTGAGGGTCGATTTCGTGCTGTTCGGATTGGAACCTTGCATGGACCCCGAAGTCACAAGGTCCAGCTTTCCATCACCATTGAAATCCCCGACGCCTAGTAAGCCCTGCGCCCCGGGAGGCTGCGATAAAGCTAACGGGGTGAACGTTCCATCCCCGTTGTTTGTTGCAAAGGCGATATAGGAGGTGTCCATTGAAAACTGCGAGCCGATCGCCACGAAGTCAGGACGTCCCGTATTGCGGAAATCTCCCATTGCGAAGTCCCCAATCCTGCCATTGGTTTTGTAAGTTTCATCGATCACCGCAGAGCGGATCGGGTCTGAGAACTGTCCCGATCCCTTGTTGAGGAGCACAGTCAAATTAAAAGGCTCAGGGTATAGCCGCCCTAGTTCCAAGACAACAAGATCCGGCTTGCCATCCCCGTTCACGTCAGCCACTTTGAAACCGGTATAAGGCGCATTGATGACACCTTCATTGTTCCCAAAGGCTTCGTAGCCGATATAACCGCCCTCCGGTATGCCAAAACCGCCGGTGCCATCGTTTAGAAATACCGAAACTGAATCGGCGTCCTGGTTGGCAGTGACGACGTCGGGCTTCCCGTCGCCGTTCACGTCGGCAAAGGCGAGGGAATACATGGAAGGTTGGCCTCTGAACACCCGAGCGTTGGTGAAATTGCCTTTCCCGTCTCCGAGGAGGACGGAGACGACGTTACCAGGTTGGTCCCCGAAGATCCGCGTGTCCAGTAAAGCTACGGCAGATGCGACAATGTCGAGTTTTCCGTCGCCATTCACATCAGCAAGCGCCAGCCCCCCAGCAATATCACCGAGACCCAATTTCCGGATCCCATTTTGTGTCTGGAACGTTCCGTCGCAATTGCCTGGGAATATAGTGGCGAGCCCATAATTATCCGTGTCGATCAAGTCGGCGCAGCCGTCTCCGGTGACATCGCCGAGGGCAATGTTGGTAATGAGCACCCGATCAAAAAATGGGTAATCCACAAGCTGGGAAATTTTGAAGGTGCCGTCCTTTTGATTGAGGTATGCATATACTCCGGGTGTTACCGGGTTAATGTCATTTACAACCAGGTCGGGGAATCCGTCGCCATTCAGGTCGGCCTCCGCAACGTTATACGCGAACAAGATGTCTTCTGACGCGACGAACGGCTTTTCGTAAGGCCGGTACACCGGCCGCCCAAATCGACCTGTGCCATCGCCGGGGAGTAATGCGAGCTCGCCGACGTTGACGTTGCCCCCCATCCCCACCAAGATGTCCTTGAACCCATCGCGGTTGAAGTCGTCGATCAGCAGACCGATTGGAATGCCCGGTATGTAGTAAGGCGTCTCGTCCCCGAAGGTCCCGTCGCCGTTCCCCAGCAAGACTCCAACTTGCCCGCTATCCGCTTCTGCAACGATCAAGTCAAGGTTGCCGCTCCCCCCCAAGTCCGCCGCAGCCACAAAGACCGGCGACTGTCCTTTGAGCGGAATAATCACGGGAGGTTGCGTTGTGCCGTCGCCATTCCCGAAGTAAACCCAAAGTGTGTTGGCCCCGCCGTTCGCGACCACCCAATCCATCCGGCCATCGTGGTTGAAATCCCCCGTGACAACGCTGGTGGGGATGAAGTCCGCAGGGAAAGACGGCCGGAACTCGAATCCGGGCAGCGCATCTGGACTCAACGTCTGCCCGAGGAAGTTCAGGTGGAGGCCACTCGTGGGATTGCCCGGTTTTGAGTTGGCGAGGGGTAATGCCGTTCCGGCATGAGGTCTTAAGAAATGCTGGACATAGTCAGTGCCCTCCTTGCGTGCCATGTTCCACCCCAGAAAACGCGGGAGGTACTTCGGTGACGCGATCGTTCCTGGAACATGGTGAAGGCCCGGATTCCCCATGGGTCCCCATAGCCCCATCGTCTGATCAGCGACAAGCGCAGACTGCATTGTGGGCGCCGTAATGGTAAACGTGACAGCATTAGAGTTTCCTCCGTCCGTCAGATTGTTGACAGTAATCTGAGCAGTCCCTGGACTCGCGATCAAATCCCCTGTGATTGTAGCTACCAACCTGTTTGGCCCATAATAAAGGGTTTGGAGGGGTTTGCCGTTCCACTGCACATATGACCCGAAAATGAAGCCGCTTCCGTCCACCTCCAGCGGAAAGCTGAAACCGCCCGCGATAGCGCTTGTGGGGCTGACCGCAGTGATGACAGGCGCTGCCTCGCCAGTGATAGTCACGTTCAAGTAACTCGATCTGCCGCCCCCAGGCGGGGGATTGTAAACGTCGATCGTGTCATTCCCGTTGTACTGGATGTCCTTGGCCGGGATGATGGCTTGCAGTTCCGTATTGCTCACGAAGGTAGTTGGGCAATAGTGGGAGTCCGATTCGACCACCGACTGGGGAACAAAGTTGGCGCCCCTCACCGCCAGGAGAAAATCTGGTCCCCCTGCTTGCACTGTGGTAGGCGAAACGGAGGTGATCGCCGGAACTGGATTTGAAACGGGCGTTCCTGTCGCCAGTTTCCACAAGATACCTGTCCCATTCCCGATGACCGGCTCTTCAAAGCCCCAAGTAGTCGCTTGCGTCGGAGCCACTTGGATACCGACCTCGGCCTGCGCGCCTTGGTCTTCATCGGAGCAATTCCCGCCGAAGGTGGCGTCGGCATAGTTGAACAGGACTTCGCTCGACCCTTCACGAAACACCACCTGGAACTTCACCGTCGCCGAAGTGCCTCCTCGACATTCAAAGCTCTCTACATCCCGCCACTCGACCACCAACTCGCGGTTCGGCGCTGTCCCGGTGACGTCCCAGAAGACGTTGTTATTGCTTCCTGAGACCGGATAAAGGTCTTGCCAGAATGGTGCAATTAGAGTTGTGAGAGACGAGTATGCCCGGTAGTTGGCGTTCGGCGGCAAGTAGACATCCACAAAGCCACCAAAAACATCAGTGAAGCTGACGGTTCCGTTACTGCTGACGAACAGATCGGTGAAGCTGCCCCCGCCAAATTGAATTGGGAAGGGCGAGGTGATGGTGGCTACCGAATCGTCTCCAAGATCGAGATTTGTCCCGGAGAAGTTCCGGTAATTATAATCGGACGGCGCGACTGGCCAGGGGTAGTAATTTGTCAGGGCATCGACGTTCACACTATCCCCGCCGGGAAAAGTCAACGTGTGGTTCCCGGAAGCCGGGGGGATCCACTGGCCACTATATATTCCGTCGCCGGCCGCCTGATCTGGGCTCGTTCCATCATCCTGGAGCGTAATCGTGTCTCCGCTCGACGATAGCACACTCACTGATCCGTTCGGCTGCCCACAGGTGATGTTGAGATAGGCCAGTGTGACCGGCGAGCCCACGGCCCCTGAAGTGTTCATTACGCTGGGTTGTAGCCGCGATGCCACCGTGGCGCCCGAACACGTCAGCGATCCGTACGCGTCGAGACGCTTTCCGGTAATCGTCTGGGGCAGCGAAGGAATCGTGTCGCCGCCGGCCAAAATGAGGTTTTTGATGGCCCGCCAATCCAGGCTCGGGTTTTGTGCTTTCAGCAGGGCAGCGACACCGGTCACGAACGGAGCGGCCATGGAGGTCCCGCTGAAAACGCTGTAAGTGTTATTGGGCGTCGTGCTCAGGATTTCCTGGCCGGGTGCGCCCAAATGTACGGTATGGCGTCCGAGGTTGGAAAAGGTCGCGGCAGCGTCGGTCCGTGACGTGGCCGCGACCGAGATGATGTTCGGCGCGAAGAAGCTCGCTGGGAAAGTCGGGGTGAGATCGTTGTCCTGGAAATCGTTTCCCGCCGCTGCGACGAAGAGGATGCCGTCCTCCTCCTGTGCATGAATCGCGTCGAGCAAAGCTTGCGAAACAAAATCCCCTCCCCAGCTATTGTTGGTCGCGACGAGGTTGACGCCGTTGTCTTTCATCGCCTTCACGAAATCGAGACAGGCGATGGCGCCACTTTCTCGCCCTCCTCCATCGGCATCCAGGAACTTGCATGCCATCAAGTTGACGTTCCAGTTGACCCCTGCCACTCCCACGTTGTTGTTACCGGCGGCTCCAATGATGCCGGAGACGTGGGTGCCGTGGCTGTTGTCGTCCAATGGGTCGCACGTGGCAGGGAAGGGCACCACATTGATGCCGTGCGTTCCCCCAGGGCATATGATCGTGTTACCGTCTACAGAAATACTGAAACTCGTGGGGGCTGACCAGACATTGGCGGCAAGGTCTTGATGGTCGTAGTCAATTCCGGTATCGAGTGTAGCGATGACGATGCTCGAGCTTCCCGTGGTAAGCTCCCAGGCGGAAGGAGCGTGAATGTCCGCGCCGGCCGCCCCTCCAAACTGACCTGTGTTGTTGATGCCCCATTGCTGGGGAAAGAGAGTGTCGTTCGGGAGAACCGTCGCACGGACGATGTAGTTGGGTTCGGCGTATAACACTTCTGGTTCGCGCAGATATCGTCGGATAGCGTGCTTGACTGATAGCCCGGAAGAAAGCCTCACGAGCTGAAGGCCCTCAACCGCGTGAAAGCGCCGTAAGAGCACGGCAGACATTCGAGCATGAAGGCTTCGGGCACTTTGTTCGGAGACGTCAGGCTTGAGCCGAACCATGACCTCGCCGGGAACGTATTTCTTCTCCGGCTGCTTCCCACCGAGGTTCCAGCGTTTGCGTGAAGTATTAACTATGGACGAATCGCTGTGTGGTGAGAGGAGAAATTGGCCAGACGAAATCGCTGCGAGCGATACGGCAAGGACACCCAGTATTGATATGCCGATAACAAGTCGCCGCGTCAGCGAACGGATTCTCCGGTGAAATGCTCCCGAGGGCAAACGCATAGGCCTTCAGATCACTTTGCTGGTTACCTGGACTAGTAAAGGTACTCTTTGGTACATGTGAAATCAAGGGTTACATTGAAACCGCCTCATTTCGGTTTGCGCGAAATTTCATTTTCGGGCGACGCGGCAACATGCCACGGTGGCTCCACACGTAGGCTTGCTCACAGGCGTTCATGATTGTAGAGGCCGTGATGCACGTACCTCGCATCGGGTGCAACCGTCTATTTTTTCGGTAATTCGGTATCTTTTAGATTTCCCGGTTCTCACCACGTGACGCCTCAGCGTCAAGCGATGCTACCCATCTGTCTCCAAAATCTGGTTGACCTGCAGAATCACTGATGTAGCGCCCTCGGCCCTACCGTGACAGTTAAATCTCGACAACACCAACGCGCATGACGACTCTCGCGGGAAGGACACACCGATTCCGCAACGAGGCTGCGAAGTGTCGACGCGATTTGAGTTTTGGTACGGTAGTGTCCAGCGGCGCCGTTTTGTTACGTTCCATATTTCGTCGAACGTCACCCTATCCAAGTCCCGCGCATAAGTTTCATTGGTGCAGAAGGTTATGGTGAATCGTCAGTGGGTTCAATGCCCCACCAACTGCTTCTCGAGCAGTTGCTCTATTCCAGCTATAAGTAATTGATTTTCAGCGATTTGAATTTCGGGCCATTGGAACCTGAAACGGGAAACTGACTGAGGTCGAGGGTTGCTTCTTGTACGTAAGCACCTTGTCTGCTATGGATTGGTGAGCCGTGAGGGAATCGAACCCTCAACCTACTGATTAAGAGCAAGCCAGCCTGGTTCCATGCTTTACATCCTCTCCCATGTTTTTCTTGGACTTGCACCAATTCGGGGCTTCTGCTTTCGCTCAAAAAAGAACCCCTTTTGAGTGAATGAGGTCGAATTTTGGAACATATTAAATACAGTGCGGTGAGCAAAAGGCCTTGTCCAAAATCACGGACGGAATTTTTGCGGACGACAACAGGCAAATTGTGGCCCAGCGCGTCAGTTCGCAGTGGCCTTCTTGTTATTTCGTGATTCCTCGATGATCCCAATCGCTTTCAACGCATCCGGATCATTGGGGTTCAGCCTGAGGGCGAGGCGAAGTTCCTGCTCTCCATTTTCCGGGTCGCCGGTGCGAGCGTAGATCAAGCCCAGATTCTTGTGGAGGACGGGAAGCTGGGGACATTGGCCGCAGAGCTCCAATGCCTCCTTGAGCTGCTCCACGGCCTGCGGCCAATCGTGACTATTGGCGGCTTCGAGGGCAAAATTATTCAGCGTCTGCACTCGATCTGAGAGTTTCCGGGATCTTTGCAGGGCCTGGAATCGGTCCATATAGAGCTTCGCTTCGGGCCTGCCGGCCTTACTCAGCGTCTGAGCAAGGTTGTAGAGGGCCTGCGAATTTTTGGGATCGGCTTCCACCGCCAGTTGCAAGTGGTGGATCGCCTCTTCCTGTTTCCCAAGATGGAGCAAGTCCTGACCCAGAAGATAGTGGGCCACAGAATTCTTAGGTTCCATGGACACCAGCTTCTCCAAGAGCGCCGTCGAGCGAGGATAATTGCTCGCCTGCCTTTCGAGCAAAGCCAGCAGGTAAAGCACACTAGAGTACTCCGGGGACAGCCGGTAGGCGGCTTCGAGCTCCGTCCTTGCTTCCTGGCGCTTGCCCAAGTCGTAGAGGGCCCGACCGCGATTGTAGTGCGCAGAGGGAGAATTCGGCGCTAGGCGAACAGCCTCGGTGAATTGTTCCAAAGCTCCGCGCAAATCGTACTGGTCCGCGAGCGCAATGCCCAAGTTCACATGGGCGTCCGCTGAGTCAGGCTGCAACTCCAAAACCTTTCGAAACAGCGGGATTGATTCTTTGAGATGGCCGAGTTTCACTTCGGTCATCCCAAGCGTCGTGTAAGCGTCGGTGTTATTCGGAGAAAGCCCGATGGCCTTCCGAAAGAGCTCCTCAGCTCCGGCATAATGCCCCTGGCCTGCCAGAACAAGCCCCCAATCGAGATAGGCGCGTGCGTTCTTCGGATCGTGCTCAGTGGCCTTCCTGAAAAGCGAAACGGCCTCCGCAATCTTTCCCTGACGCACGTAGACATTGGCCAGGCTGTTTTCGGCCTCGGCATACTCCGGGTTTATCGCCAGGGCAGTCCTGAATTCCCGCTCAGCATCGTTCCCCCGGCCATTCGCCAGACGAAGTATTCCCAGCTGGTTATGCGCCTCGGCAAAATTCGGGTCGAGTTCGACCGCTTTTTCGAGTTCCTGGCTCTCTTCCCCTCGTTTACCTAATTTTTCCAGAGCCAGCGCCAAGTTATAGTGCGTCTTTGGATTATCAGGCTCCAACTCAATCACCTCGATATACATCGCCACCGCACCTTCAGTGTCACCCTTCTCGAGAAGGGCGTTCGCCTTGCTGCCAAGGATTGCGGCATTTGTTTCCCGGTCACTCCAACTTTTCGCCTCCTGAAAGGCGTGGACTTCTTCTTCAGCGCGCTGGGGCTCATTTTTCTTCCTGAAAATCAGGCTCAGCTCGTAAGGGGCTTCAGCCGCATGAGGGTTCAGTTTTTTCGCAGCTTCGAGTTGTTCAATCCCTTCTTCCAGGTGCTCGGAGTGTGCCAGTACGAACCCCAGGTTGTAGCGCGCCTCGTAGCTATCCGGCTTCAGCTCCACCGCCCGGCGCAGCTCCCGAGCAGCCCGGGTGAGGTCTCCTAGCTTTCGATAAGCGGTGCCCATGACGAGGTGGCCCTCGTAATCGCCGGGTACCCTGCGAGTAAAAACCTGGAGGTGAGGAAGTGCAGCGGCGTTTTCACCGAGCTCAGTCAGTATCTTTGCCAGCGAAATTCGAGCAACATTGTCC
>Ga0066710_100003101_pt1 | contig 13928 bp, 13 predicted proteins | sample GraSoiAngelo_159_FD_79666 | JGI IMG/M metagenome (GOLD analysis project Ga0066710, IMG submission 79666) | Grasslands soil microbial communities from the Angelo Coastal Reserve, California, USA - 14_1009_16_40cm | ecosystem: Environmental > Terrestrial > Soil > Grasslands | place: USA...
CCCAGGATGATGCTTGACGCCATCCGCTAGGCTCCGTTCGATGCACATGCTGAGGTGGTGTTGAGCGACACCCGCTACCTGGACTACTCGGGTCGCGACGACCGGCTGAGCGGTGGCGCTCGCCGCATTCCGGTTGACACACCCGCCGGACCGTTTGCCGTGTGGACCAAGCGTGTCGGCAACAACCCGGAGCTGAAGGTGTTGCTGCTCCACGGCGGTCCAGGGTGCACGCACGAGTACCTGGAAGCGTGCGACGGCTACCCTTCCCGCCGCGGGGATCGAGTATTACTACCGGGTCGCCGACCTGCACCTCATCGACGTGCCGACACTCGTCATCGGGGCCCGGCACGACACCATGGACCCCAAGCACATGGAGATGATGGCGGGACTCCTGCCGCGCGGGCGCTACCTCTTCTGTCCAAACGGCAGTCACCTCGCCCTCTACGACGATCAGGATGTCTACTTCACCGGCCTCAATGAGTTTCTTCGCGGCCTGCCCGCGCGCCCGTGACGCCTTCACCGCGAGCGACTTCCGCGCGAATGGCTTCGATCGGGTGCGCCAAACCGGGGCCCCGCCGGCGTGGCCGGCAGGACCCCGGTGGCGGGCGTCAGTGCGCGGGAGGCCCGGTCTCGATACCGGTGACCTTGAAGTTGGCGTCCATCTTCACCGTCACGGGCATGCCGTCACTCTTGAGCATGTGCGCCTCGTAGGTGGCACCCTCGGCGTCGTTCTCGACCCGCTGAACGGTGCCGCCCGGGACTGCCGCGAGTGCAGCGGCTCGCGCCTTGTCGGCCGTCGTGCCGGTGAGGAGCGTCTCGACGACGCCGTTGGCGCCGACGTGGCCGCCCTTGATCGGGTCGAACGGTGCCCGAGCCGGGGGCGCGGCCGAGTTCGAGTCTGAGCTCGAGCCGGCGCTCGGGGAGGGGCTGGCCGTCGACGTCGCCGCATTGGCGATGGCATAGCCACCGACCATTGCACCGCCGAGCAGCCCGACGGCCACGATTCCGGTCGCTGCCCGCGACCGCAGCCGGCTGGTAGGCCGCCAGGTGTCAGGTGGAGGCGGCGGGATGGCAGCGTAGTCCGGCGGAGTGAGGTCGCCGGCTGCACCTGTCTGTTGCGATTCCATTGTCTTTTCCTTTCTGTCGATTTGACTGTTCATACGTCATCTCGGGGGTTCGGCCTGTGGGGGCTCCGGCGGGGCTACATGGCATGTCTCCTGTCGAGCGATCTGTTCAACAGGATCCAGGATCGAGCTCCAGCCTTCGAGAAGCTCTTGGGAAAGCTTGGAGACCGCTGGGAATTCAGCCGCCGATGCTGACGGCGACGCTGCGCCGGCTCAGCCGAATCGGGACAGCTCTGGCTCGTCGGCCACGGCGAAGAAGTCCATCATCACGCCGAGCTGGCGCTTCACCGCGGCCTGATTCCAGCCGTGTCCCTGCTCGCGATCGACGAACAGGCTGATGTTCGGACGCGTGGCGATGAGCCGCCGCAGCTGCTCGACGTGCACCACATGGTCGTTGGCCGCGACGATGACCAGGGTCGGGCCGGTCCTCTCCAGCAGGGCTCCCAGGTCACCGTGCCGGAGCCCGTCGCGCAGCCACTCGCGAGCCGCTGCGGGATCGGCACGCAGCTGGTTGGCGAAGTTCGCTTCCGCTGTCCTGGCGTCCACCTCGCCCTCGACGATCACGAATCGCTTGTAGAGATTGCTCACTGTGCGGTTGCGGCTGAGAGCCACGACGCCGCGCCACAGCGGTGGAAACGTGAGAATTCGTACCTGTTCTCGATAGCGACGCCGCACCAGGTTGGCAGCGATCAACGGTGTGTGCAGCACCATGCGATCGATGCGGTCGCCGCAGCGCCTCGCGAGCGCTGATGCCACTGATGCGCCCAGGCACAGCCCCGCGACGTCGAAGTCGACGATGCCAAGGCCGTCCAGCAGCTCGTCGAGGGAGGCAGCCAGGGCCTCAACCGTGTGTGCCGTCGCCAGCGGCGGCGCCCCGCCGTTGCCGGGGAGGTCCGGAATGATCAACCGCCGATGCAGCGCGAGCGCCCGGAAGCGGCCGCCGAACTCCTCCGCTGAGCTGAGAAAGCCGTGGCAGAGCAGCAGCGGTCTGCCCTCACCCGCCATGAGACAGCGCATGGGTTGGCCGCCGACATCGACGGAGCATTCATACATCGGCGGCTCGCCTGCTGCCGTGCCGTGGCCGTTGGACGATGGTGCGTCGGCGACGCGTAGTAGCGGTGGCGAAATTTTGACCGAAGCAGGCTGGACTGATGGTTCGTCACCTGTCTGTCCGCTGCCGTACACCGGATGGCGCATGTGCTAGATGCCCGTGAAGAGGCTGCGCTCGGGGCGGTCTCCGTCGAGCGCTCCTAGCGCCAGCACGAAGCGCTCCACGCCGAAGGCGACTTCGAAGATCTGGGCGGCCATGGTGGCGAGCGGAATGCCGGGGTGCATCTGACTCGCATGCGCAGCGCAGGCCGCCAGCTTGCGATCGAGCACCTGTGAAACGTCCACAGCGGCGGTGATCTCGTCATCTGGGATGCCGTGGATCTGAGCAATTTCGGGAGGCAGCTGGATCCCGGTCACCCTGGCCACCTCGAGCACTGTCTGTACGACGCTCTGCGGCACCGCGTGCAGGTAGACCTTGCCGGGCTGCCAGCCCTCCTTCGCGAGAACGTCGAGAGCCGCGAACGTGGCGTCATGTGCCTTGAGGTGATCGGGGTGGCCATACGTCCCGTCCGCGGTGTACGTCACAACGATGTCAAGCCGCTCTTCGCGGAGGAACCACGCCACACGTTCTGCGGCCTCCCCGAGTGAGGCCCGGTGGAACGATCGTGGATCGTCGTTGCTCGCGGAGCCCGCGATGCCGGAGTCGCGATAGTCGAGGAACTCCTGACGGTCCGCGCCTAGGATGGCACAGCATTCGCGCAGCTCATCGCAGCGGATCTCGGCCATGCGCGGCCGCAGCGCGGCCGCGTCGCCGTTGTGGACCTCACCCTCTTCGCCGCGCGTCGCCGTGATGAGCACGACGCGATGCGCGTCGAGTTTGGCGCGAAGGATGATGCCGCCGGTGGTGATGCACTCGTCGTCCGGATGGGCGTGAACGAGCAGCAGGCAGCTCAAGGCAGCGCTCCCCGGCTCATGTCACACCTCGTCGCAGAGTGCCTGACGGTCGACCTCACCTGGGTGGCAGCGCCTGCACCTCGTCTGCACGGTAGCACGCCCTACCGGCCCGAACCGGTCATCGGCAGTTCGCGGTCAATGCGGAGCTGAGAACCGCTGCGCGCTGCCCATCCGCTGCCAGGCGTAGTCCTGAACGTTGGTGAGCATCTGCTTGAGGTGGTTGCGATCGTGATGGACCCACTCGTTCAGGATCTCGCCGATCGTCAGATGCCCGACCTGAGGGTGCTCGCCAGCGCGAGCCCAGTCATCCGGCTGCAGCGCGGCGACGAGCTCCACGCTGGCCGCGCGCTCGCTGCGCAATTCGCCCAGCAGCGCGCTTGTCACTGCCGCGCAATCGTTGCGCCGGCCGCCGATCTCCACCTGATCCCAACTCGTAAGCGCGGTATCGTCGTGGCTGTCGAGCAGAAAGCGTATGCGGCCTGCGAAGCCGCGTCGCTCAGCCTCGAGCACGTGGCCGAGGCACTCCCTCACGCACCACTCGCCGGCGGCCGGATGCCAGGCGGCGAGCGCATCCGGCAGCGCGTCGACCTCGGCTGAGATTGCAGCCATCGAGGCGTGCAACAGCCTCGCGATATCGGACCCGGAAAGGCCGTCCACATGTGCGCTCATCGCTCGCGAGATCTTGCCGTCAGCCCGTCTGTACGACGCCAAGCGTGTTGCCGTCGGGATCCTTGAACCACGCCGCACGAGCGCCGCCCAACTCCACGACGCCGTTGGCCGTCTTCAACTCGCCCTGGTCGTACTCCTCGAAAACGACGCCGCGTCCGCGCAGATCCGCCATCGCTGCATCGAGGTTGGACACATGGAAGGTCACGGCTGTGCTCTTGCCGGTTCCGGCGAACTCGGATTGGTACACCTCGAGGATCGTGCCGCCGCCGCATTCGAACATCGCGACACCCGGGTTGGTCGCCATGAGCTTGAGCGCGAGGGTGTCGCCGTAGAAAGCGTTGCCTCGCTCCTGATCAGAGACTGCGACTGTCGCGTGTGCCTTTGCGTCCGTCAGCGCTCCCATTGGATTCCTCCTCACCTACTGTCCGGTTTCCGTTCAATGCCGATGCATTATCCGACTGCTACGAACGCGCGGCGGTACTGGGTACCTCCACGATTGTCGCCAGCAGCTTGCCTGTGCGCACCGGCTGCCCGTCGGCTCCGGTCGGAGACGGCCACTGCGCGGCGACGATGAACAGCGTCATCCCGTCGCGTCCGCCGAGCGCGCACGCGAAACCGCCGCGGTCGAGGTCGATCGTTTGCAGCACACTGCCACCCTCGGCGACACGGGCGCAGCGCCTGTGAGGGACATCCGCATACCAGACCGCGTTGTCGGCGTCAATGCAGATCCCATCCGGTGCGGCGTCGCCGAGCTCCGCCCACACGCGACGGTTCGACAGCATGCCGTCCGGACCGATGTCGAACGCGGTGAGCCTTGCCGCGTAGGATTCGGCCACGATCAACGTCTCGTCGTCGGGCGTCACCACCATGCCGTTGGGGAACGCCAGGCCGTCCGCAACCTGCTCGACGGAACCGCTGGCATCGACCAGCGCGACGATGCCGGGAGCGAACTCGCCCCCGGGGAAATCGAAACCGATGCTGTTGACGTAGGTATGACCGCGCCGATCCACGGCGATGTCGTTCCAGGGGTGCGATGACATGGCAGCGAGGTCGGCGTGCGTGGCAAGCGACCCATCGGCATCGCGGTGCAGCAGCTTGCCTTCGCGTCCCGAGACGATGAGCATGCGCTTGTCGGGGAGCCAGTCGAAGCAGATCGGCATCGACGGGACTTGGGCCATCACCTCCCTGTTGCCGTCGAGCGAAACTGCGATGATCTCGAGCGCACCCCAGTCCGCGAACCACAGGCGGTCATCGTGCCAGCGGGGGGATTCCCCAAGCGCGATGCCGTCCGTCAGCGTGCGCAGATCAGGCACGCTGAGAACGATGACAGAGCGGTACCACCGATGACCAGGGCCTCGGCGTCGCGGGCGATCGCATCGCGGCTTGCCGCCGCAGGGTTCATCGCCGCCGACGATGAGGCGGAGTTGCTCAGCGCTCGCGCCGCGGGTGACGCCGGCCTCCTCGAGGCATTGCTGCGCCGCCGTCTCACCGGCGAGCCGCTCGCCTGGATCACACGCAGAGTCTCGTTCTGCGGCATCGACATCCGCGTCGACTCGGGCGTCTACGTGCCGCGCTCGCAGAGCGAGACCATCGCGCGTCGCGCGGCTGATCGGCTGCCCCACGCCGGCATCGCGATCGATCTCTGCACCGGCACCGGCGCTGTAGCCAGGACGTTGCTCGCCGCCCACCCCAGAGCGCGCGTCGTGGCCACCGACATCGACGCGAAGGCCGTTGCATGCGCGGCGGGGAACGGCGTTGAGGCGTACCACGGCGATCTGTTCGCGCCAGCGCCGCGAGCGCTCGAAGGCTTGGTCGACGTCGTCGTGGGAGTGGTGCCCTACGTGCCGACACCGGCGCTGGCGACGTTGCAGCGCGACACTTTCACTTTCGAGTCGACGCTCGCCTACGACGGGGGTATGGATGGCACGGCCATCTTGCGGCGCGTGGTGCAGGACAGCCCACGTTTCCTGCGCCGCGGCGGGGCGCTGCTGCTCGAGCTCGGCGGCACGCAGGCGGAAGCGCTGGCCGGCGACATGAAGCGGCTGGGCTACGGTGGCGTGGACGTCCTCGTCGACAACGACGGCGACGTCCGCGGCATCGATGGGAGACTGAGCTGACGCCGAGCGACTCGTCAGGCGTTCCCCGATGCTGTCAGCAGGTTGCGCCGGGTATCACCGGGAGCGACAGCGACATGTTGCTGAGCGACATGCTCGACGGCAGGTTGTCGGCGCGCCATGTCGGCACGTCATCCTGAGTCAGCTCCAGGCGGAGGTGATGTCCGCACACGAGCCGCCAGGCATCGGGCCACAGCTCGAACGCCAGCTGCACGGTGTGCGAACCGGATGCCTGCTCGATGCGGTAGGCGGTGCGCGAGATCAGTGACTGGCTTGACGCGCCGACGTCCCAGAGCCGTGCGGCCAGCTCCGCGCTGCTGCCGGTCACCGTCGCGGTGGCATGCACCACGGCGCCACCGACCACGGCCGATGCCGACGGCACCACGAAGGTGTACACGGCCTGGTTGGGATCGGTGTGCGCTGCGAGGTTGCAGAAGGTGCTGTTGGCGATCGGGTCGCTCTCCGCCCCTTCGGGCGTGACCGAGTTGCTGCTCGCCGTGCTCTGCGCTGCCGCGCTCGAGAATGACAGGCTCGATGTGGCGATGCTCCCGAAGCTGCTCGCGGTGAAGCTCTGGAACGGTTGTCCTGCCGTGCAGCGGGTGATGTCGAGCGTCACCGCCGGCTGCGTCGGCGTGTGATTGACCAGCACCGCCTGCAGCCACGCGTTGCTCTGGTTGTGAGCGTGCCTCCACACGTCGAGCGGGTTGCGCGCGTACGAGTGGCCCACGTCGCCGAAGAATCCCCACACCGGATACGACGAGTTGGCAGCCTTTAGACGGTTGATCTCCGTCAGCGCCTGCAGCGAGGGGAAGAGCGGGTCGGTGGTGCCCTGAATCGCATAGATGGGCTTGAGGTTGCTGGTCGGGATGGGGATCCGGTATGGCGACCGCAACTGCCCGCCGACCTCGGAGACGATCGTCGGGAAGTCAGGGTTGCTGCTGTACGGCTCGCCGGCGTTGATGTCCGCGAACCACTTGTTGATGTCCGGATCGACACCCGCCGCCGCGTACTGCGCACCCGACTGGCCCAGCGCGTACAGGCCGGCCACGTACGTCTGCTTGTCCACGCCGATCGGCGTGAGGTGTGCGCCGTTGGCCGGCGCGCCGTTGAACCCGTCCGACGAGCGCCCGTTGGAGACGAGCGAATCGACGAGGTCGGTCCACGTGAACATGGGAATCGCTCCGGCCAGGTGCAGGGCCGTGCCGTGCGGTGACGTCCAGGGCATGCTGACCAGCTGCGTCACGGTCGAGCAGCTCTCGAGGACTCGGTCCTTGGAAAAGGCGAGATCCCAGCTAGGGCCGCCGCCGCCCGAGTCGCCCGTGGTGACCACGTGCGTCGGATCGACGCCCAGGTGGCTGACGGGGTTGGAGAAGCCGGAGTCGACGATGAGGCCCGACAGGTACTGCTGGTCGCGGATCTCCCAGCGCCGGTCGTAGAGGTGCACCCAGCTCTGCTGGTTGGCCGTGGTGCAATCCGGATCCTTGAAGGTGTGGCCCGTGCACGCGGGATCGTTCGTGTACGTGTAATTGGTGTTCGAATCCTGACCGCACGAGTCGTACCAGCCCCGCGGCGTGTAGTCGAGTGTCACGAAGCCGCGTGAGGCGAACCACGCGTTGTTCCAGTCGTACCCGGGATTGCCGATGTAATCGCTGCAGCCGGCGACCGACGCGCCCGCGAAGCTCGTCGATTCGAACTGGCACACATCGTTGCTCCAGCCGCTGAGAAAGGTGACCAGCGGTGAGCGCATCGCTGTGCTCGATCCCGAGGGCATGTAGGCGACCGACGGAAGGCTGACGTCGACGTGCAGCGGCGTTCCGTCGAAGCTCCGCACGCGTCCGCTGCAGACCACCACGGGGTTGCCGCCGGAGGGGGTGAACGACTGCGACTGGGTGAGCTGCGTGCCACCCAGCTTCGGGCAGGCCGGTGCCGCGGCTTCGCTGTGCGTCGCGGGGAATGCGCCGAACAGAGCAGCGGTGAGTATCGCCGCACCAAGCAATTGCGACAGCCGTCCGGACCTGGTCATGGCGAATGCCCCGGGAAATGAGCCACCGTCACGCGCGGCGGCTGCGAATCTCGGATTCTATCGATGTGGGGCGGGCGTTGGTCAGGCGGCCAAGGCCGGACTCACCGACGTGTCGATCAGCTCCACATGCCGGCGGCGCACCAGGACGCCGAGCACGAGCACGCCCGAACCGATCAGGAACGCAGCGACCAGGAACGCCAGCTGGAAGCCGCTGACCAGCGCGCTGACGCGGTCGGCTGCAAGCGGGGCGCGGCCCAGCGCAACGAGTGCGGTCGTGGTCCTGTCGGCTGCGAGCGTGGCAAGGATGGCGAGGCCCAGCGCTCCACCAACCATCTGCGCCGTGTTCAGCAGACCGGACGCGAGCCCGGCATCCTCCGCATCGACGTTGGTGGTGGCGATCAACGTGATCGGCACGAACGTCAAACCCATACCCAGTGCCATGGTCAGCAGACCGGGCAACAGGTTCGCGACGTATGTGCCGTGCACCGGGATCCCGCTCAGCACCACGAGCCCGATTGCGGCGAGCACCATGCCGATGGCCGCCACCACACGGACGCCGGCACGCTTGATGAGCTGTTGCGACAGCCCGGCGCCGGCGATGATGCAAGCCGTCACGGGCAGAAACGCCAGGCCGGCGCGCAGCGGGCTGTACCCGAGCACGTTCTGCACGTAGAGCGACGCGAAGAAGAACATCGCGAACATGCCCGCGGCGACGAGCAGCATGACCAGGTCCGCGCCGGCGAGCGAGCGCTGGCGCAGGATGCTCAAGCGGATGAGCGGGCTGCGATGGCGCGACTCGATCAGTACGAACGACGCGATGAGCAGCACGGCCAGCGAGCCGAGGCCGATCGTCTGCGCGGACACCCAGCCCGCGGACTGGGCGTTCACGATCGCGTAGACGAGCACCAGCAATCCGGCGGTGATCGCGATCGCCCCGCCGACGTCGATGCCTCGGGCACGGCCGCCGCGGCTCTCCGGTACCAAGCGGAGCGAGAGGAGAAATGCTGCTGCGCCCACCGGGACGTTGACGAAGAACACCCACTGCCAGGACGCGAGCTGGGTGAGCACGCCGCCGAGCAGCAAGCCGATAGCACCCCCGCCGACGGCGATGGCGCTCCACACACCCAGCGCCCGCGTGCGCTCGGCGCCTTCGGCAAACGAGGTGGTGATGATCGACAGCGATGCGGGCGCAACGAGCGCCCCGCCGAGCCCCTGCAGCGCGCGGCCGGCGACCAGCACGGCAGCAGAGCCCGCGAGCCCGTTCAGGAGCGACGCCGCCGAGAACAGGGCCAGGCCGATGAGGAAGAGGCGGCGCCGTCCGAAGAGGTCGGCCGCTCTGCCGCCGAGCAGCAGGAAGCCCCCGAACGCGAGCGTGTACCCGTTGACGACCCATTGCAGGTCCGACGTGGAGAAATGGAGGGCACGCTGGATGGACGGCAGCGCGACGTTCACGACCGTGGCGTCGAGCACCACCATGAACTGGGCCAGCCCGACCAGCACGAGCACCAGCCAGGGGCTGACCGCACCTTCCCGGCGAGCCGTGCCGGTCGGAGCTTCGACGGTCTGAATAGACATGAGTGCCTCCGAGCCGGTCGCCCTGGCGGCGTTCCTGCCGAACGCCTGAGCGACACAACCATTGAGTTTTTCAAGCAGCCGCCAGAGTACGAAAAATTGCTTGACCTTGTCAACCATCTACCCGCTCATATATTCTTGCGGCATGACCGAGCTTCGGTGGAAGGGCGCAGGCGCTGCCAGCCAGGCCGCGCGCGTGCAGCCGGCGGGTGAGCTGTACGACACGCTGGCGGAGCTCTCCAACCACATGAAGGCTCACTTCAACCGGGTGGCGCAGCCGTTCGGCCTGCCCTCGCCGTGCGCGAAGGCGATCTGCCTCATCGAAGGGTCGATATCCATGAAGGAGCTCGGCGCGCGCATCCACTGCGACGGCTCATTCGTCACCAGCATCGCCGACGCGCTCGAGGAGCGGGGGCTGGTCCGCCGCGAGACCGATCACGAGGACCGCCGCATCAAGAACCTGGTGCTGACCCGCAAGGGCGCCGAGCTGCGCAGCCGGCTCATGCACGAGCTCTTCGACGACCTTCCGGGCATGCGCAACCTCACCGAGAGCGAGCGCGACTCGTTTCTCGCCCTGCTGCGCAAGATGGTCGACCCTCAGAACGAGTAAGAGTGCTCTGATCGACTTCTACCCGTACCGCGAGCGCTTCAAGACGTACCGTCGCCTCGACGCGGAGCCTCGCGCGCGCGCCAGTGTCCTCGCCGAGTTGCGCGAGATGGCCGGCGAGGAAGACCGCATCGCCAACGAAGGGCACGTCTCCGGGTCGATCTATCACGGCGACCACGACCACTACCGTTTCCTGACCGACTGCTATGGCCTGTTCGCGCATGCGAACGTCATCCAGCGCGACATGTATCCGAGCGCTACCAAGCTCGAGGGCGAGATCGTGGCGATGACCGCGCACATGCTGCACGGAGAGGCGATCGCGACGCATCACCCCGCGGACCATGCGTGCGGCGTCATCACGTCGGGAGGCACCGAGAGCCTCGTCAATCCCATGCTCGTCTATCGCGAGTGGGGCCGCGACAAGGGGATCACCGAACCCGAGGTCATCATCCCACGATCAGCGCATGTCGCTCTGCAGAAGGCAGGCCACCTTCTCGGCATCAGGGTGCTGCAGGCGCCGCTGCGCGATGACTGGCTCGTCGACGTGGCCTGGGTACGCGAGCATGTCAACGCCAATACCGTTGCCATCGTCGGCTCCGCCGGAAACTATCCCCACGGTTTGATCGACCCCATCGACGAGCTCTCGGGGATCGCACTCGAACACGACCTCGGCCTGCACGTCGACGCGTGCCTGGGCGGATTCATCCTGCCCTGGGGCGAGCGCCTCGGGTATCCGGTCCGGACCTTCGACTTCCGCGTGCCAGGGGTGACGTCGATATCTGCCGACTCGCACAAGTACGGCTACGGGCTGAAGGGCATTTCCGTACTCCTCTACCGCAGTGACTCGCTGCGCCGCCGCCAGTACTTCAACTTTCCCGAATGGCCGGGCGGCATCTATCTGTCGCCCGGACTGGCCGGCAGCCGTTCGGGTGGGCTGGTGGCGGCTGCGTGGGCGGCGCTGGTCAGCCTCGGTGAGCGCGGGTATCTCGACGCCGCCGCGCGCATCTTCGAGACAGCGGCAACCATTCGAGCAGGCATCGAGTCGATTCCCGAGCTCAGGATCTTCGGCGATCCGACGTTCTTGGTGGCGTTCCACTCGGCGGACCTCGACATCTACCACGTCAACGATTCGCTGATCGCCCGCGGATGGCGTCTCAACGCGCTGCAGCTGCCGCCCGGGCTGCACTTCTGCGTGACACGTCCCAACACGGCAGCCGGTGTCGCCGAGGCGTTCCTCGAGGACCTCCGCGCATCGGTGGAGTATGCGAAACAGCCCGGCCTGGGCACCGCGAAGAGCGGTGCGCTGTACGGGCTGGGCGCATCGCCGAGCGGCAACGAGGCGCTCGACATCCTGTTCACTGCGGCTGTCGACGCAATGTACGAGGTGGCCCCGGAGGCCGACTGAGAGCCATGAGCGAACCGTGGGTTCTCGCCGTCGACCTCGGCACCGGCGGACCGAAGACGGCCGCCGTGTCGCTCGGGGGTGAGTTACTGGCGCACGGCGCCCGCAGCGTGGTGACGCACTTCACGCGCGATGGCGGCGCGACGCAGGACCCGCACACATGGTGGCTCGGAATCAAGGACAGCGTGGCCTCGCTGCTGAGCTCCGGCATTGCACCCGCCGGCCTCATCGGCGTCGGCATCACCGGCCAGTGGGGTTCCACGGTGCCGGTGGACGGCGCCGGCGAGGCGGTTGGAGAGTGCTTGCTCTGGTGCGATACACGCGGACAGGAGTATTCGCGGGACGCGATCGGCGGCCGGGTGAGCCTGATGGGATACGCGCCGGGCAACCTTCTGCAGTGGGTGCGGCTGACCGGTGGCGCTCCCTCGCCTCATGGCGCTGATCCGCTCGGGCACGAGCTGTACCTGCGCCATCGCGCGCCCGACATCTATGCGCGCGCGGCGACATTGATGGAACCACTCGACTACGTCGGCATGCGCTTCACGGGACGGCGCGCGGCCACACCCGCGTCGATGGTGCTCTCGTGGTTGACCGACAACCGGCGCGGCGCCGCCATCGCGTACGCACCATCGCTGGTACACCGCTCCGGTCGCGACCCGGCGCGGCTGCCCGAGCTGATCCCGACCGGCAGCGTCCTCGGCACGGTCCTGCCGCACGTCGCGGACGAGCTGGGTCTGCCTTCAGGCGTGCCGGTGGTGGCCGGCGTTCCCGATCTGCACACCGGTTTCATCGGCTCCGGCGCGGTGCAGGAGTATCAGGCGCACGTGACCATCGGCACCACCGCCTGGATATCCTGCGAGGTGCCGTTCAAGCGCACCGACCCGTTCCACCAGATGGCATCGATCCCGGGACTGCGCGAGGGGGCGTATCTGGTGGCCAACAATCACGAGACCGCCGGACTCTGCCTGCAGTGGTTGCGCGACTCGATAGTGGCGCCGGCGGATGGGCCCCCCGCCGCAGCGCGCGCCGTCGACTACGACTCGCTCATCGCACTGGCGGCGACGGCACCTGTCGGCTCGGGTGGCGTGGTCTTCACTCCGTGGCTCAACGGCGAACGCACGCCCGTCGAGGACCGTTCGCTGCGAGCCGGCTTCCTCAACATTTCCATGGCCACGGACCGCGCCTGCCTAGTGCGCGCCGTGCTCGAAGGCGTGGCCTTCAACGCCCGCTGGCTGCAAGACGCCGTCGAGAAGTTCGTGCGCCGGAAGCTGCCCGTGCTGCGCATTCTCGGCGGCGGCGCGACCTCGGATCTGTGGTGCCAGATGCACGCGGATGTGCTGAACCGTCGCGTCGAGCGCGTCGCGCAGCCCATGCACGCGAACGTGCGTGGCGCCGGGCTGTTTGCGGCGATGGCGCTGGGACGGCTCATGCTCGACGACGTGTCCGCGCTCGTGCCTGTGTCCGCACGCTTTGAGCCGGAACCGTCTGCTCGCGCCGTCTACGAGCCGATGTACGGTGAGTACCGCCGCCTGTACGGGCGCCTGAAAGGCTTCTACGCGCAGGTGAACTCGCGCGCATGACGGCCGGCGTCGAAGCGGTCGCACCGGAGATGGCGGTGCGTCCGGCCGCGGTCCGCTGGGTCGTGCTGGGCGGCTATGCGTTGCTGACCGCCGCCACGCAGATGCTGTGGCTGAGCTTCGCCCCTGTCGACACGAGGGCCGCGGCCGCGCTGCACGCCGATGTGGGTGTGATCGGCGACCTGGCGATCATCTTTCCGCTCGTCTACGTGGTGCTGGCGCTGCCCGCCGGCCGCTGGCTCGATGCGCATTTCGGCCGTGCGCTCGGCACCGGCGCGGTGCTCACTGCCGCCGGCGCGCTGATACGCGTCGCCGCCCCCACGTCGCTCGCAGTACTGGTGGCCGGGCAGTGCGTCATCGCCATCGCGCAGCCACTGGTGCTGAACAGCATCACCAAGGTCGCCGCGCGTTACTTCCCGCCGCGCGAACGAGCCGCTGCGATCTCCATCGGGAGCGTTGCTCTGTTCGCCGGCATCCTGGGCGCCGTCCTGCTCGGTGGACCGCTCTTCGACGCCGGTGGGCTCAGCTTGCTGCTCGCCGCCGAGGCGATCCCTGCGCTTGCCGGCGGCGCTCTCGTGCTCGCGGTTCTCCGCGTACGCGCTCAGTACGCCGATGGTGCAAACACTGCGGTGCGACTCACGTGGCTGCTGCGCAGCAGCTTCATGTGGGCGCTGGCGGGCCTGGTGTTCATCGGCATGGGCACGTACAACGCGGTCGCCACCTGGCTGGAACCGATCCTCAAGAACTACGGCGAGGCCGGCGCGGCCGGCAACCTGATCGCGATCATGACCGTCGCCGGAATCGCCGGAGCAGCAGTGCTGCCGGCGTGGGTTGCG
>Ga0066710_100003103_pt1 | contig 13923 bp, 9 predicted proteins | sample GraSoiAngelo_159_FD_79666 | JGI IMG/M metagenome (GOLD analysis project Ga0066710, IMG submission 79666) | Grasslands soil microbial communities from the Angelo Coastal Reserve, California, USA - 14_1009_16_40cm | ecosystem: Environmental > Terrestrial > Soil > Grasslands | place: USA...
ATCGTCGTGGTGCGCGGCCGCGACGGCGGCCTGCGCGCTTTCTTCAACGTGTGCCGGCACCACGCGGCCGCGGTCGCGACCGGGGAGCAGGGGCAGGCCGCCTCCCTGCGCTGTCCCTACCACGGCTGGACGTACTCGCTGGAGGGCGAGCTGCGCGGGACTCCGGACTTCGACGGCGTGTGCGGCTTCGACCGGGCCAGGAACGGCCTGGTGCCGGCCCGCCTCGACACCTGGGAGAGCTTCATCTTCGTCCAGCTCGAGCCGGGACCGCCGCTCACGGAGTTCCTGGGGCGACTGCCGGAGAGGATCCGTCCCCTCGGTCTCCCCAGCTTCCATTTCGTGGAACGGAGGAAGTACGCGTTCGATTCCAACTGGAAGGTCTTCGTCGACAACTACCTGGACGGCGGATACCACATCCCATTCCTGCACAAGGGCCTCGACAGCGTGCTCGACTACGCCGAGTACACGATCGAGAACCAGGACCGCTTCTGCCTCCAGTCGAGCCCGGTCGTGGACTCCGGCCGCGACGCCTCGACGGCCGCGGTGCGCAAGGGCGAGCGCGCGCTCTACTACTGGCTCTACCCCAACTTCATGATCAACTGGTACCAGGGCGTGATGGACACCAACCTGGTGCTGCCCCTGGCTGTCGACCGCACGCTCGTGGTCTTCGACTTCTACTTCGCGGATGTGGCCGAGGGGTCCATGGCCCGCAACCGGGCCAGCATCGACGTGGGGGAGCGCATCCAGGGCGAGGACACCGGCATCTGCGCCTCAGTCCAGCGCGGCCTCAACTCCCGCGCGTATCGCGCCGGGCGGCTGTCCGTCCGCCGCGAGGCGGGCGAGCAGCTCTTCCATCGGCTCCTCGCCGCCGACTTGCGGCGCGGCTTTGAGACGCAGGGCCAGCCTCTGCGTCGTCGGCGTTGATCCGTTCGCAGCGCTGGCCTTCCGATTGCATACCGGTACGGCATGAGTCACGTGCCGATGCCCGATCCCTACCCGCACCCGGCTCCCTACCCGGATCCGCGACCGGTTCCAGACCCCGCTCCCAAGCCCGCGCCCAACCCGCCCCGCGATCCCACCCCCCTTCCGCAGCCGAGCCTACGGCCCGACCGCGCGCCGAAACCAGCCCGAAATCCGTACGCACCAGCGCCGCCCTACGCCTTTTGAGGCGCGGCCTTGTCGCACTGACGCTGGCGGTCTTCTCCCCGGTCGCCGTCGTCACGGCAGAGGAGGCGGTGGCGCTACGGGCCGCCATCCTCCTTGACGGCCGGGGCGGCCGGCTCGAGGACGCCCGCGTCGTCGTCGAGGGCGCGCGCATCGTGAGCGTCGAGGCGGGCGCGGCGCGATTCGTCCCCGCTGGGGGCTCCCGGCTCTACGACTTGGCCGGCCTCACCCTCCTGCCGGGGCTCATCGACGTTCACGCTCATCCCGCCTGGTACTTCAATCGCTCCGGCCGCCTCCATACCCCCCAGGACGGCGACACGCCCGCGCAGGGCGCCCTGGCCGAGGCCGGCAACCTCTACGCGACGCTCCGGGCCGGGTTCACGACGCTCCAGAGCCCCGGCGCGCCCGAGGACAAGGACGCCCGGGACGCGATCGCGCGGGGCGAGATCCCCGGTCCGCGACTGCTGACCTCGCTCGAGCCCTTGAATGAAAAGACGGGCGGACCGGAGGAGCTGCGCCGGGCGGTGTCGCAGCGGAAGGCGGAGGGCGCCGACTTCATCAAGATCTTCGCCTCCAAGAGCATCCGCGAGGGCGGCGGCCAGACCCTCAGCGGCGCCCAGCTCGAGGCGGCCTGCGGCGAGGCGCGCTCGCTCGGCCTCCGCACGCTCGTCCACGCCCACAGCGCCGAGAGCATCCGGGCCGCGGTGATGGCCGGTTGCACGCAGATCGAGCACGGCGTCTTCGCCACCGACCAGGTGCTGCGGCTGATGGCCGAACGGGGGACCTATTTCGACCCCCAGTGCAGCCTCGTCTTCCGCAACTACCTCGACAACCGGGCGAAGTACGAGGGGATCGGCAACTACAACGAAGAAGGCTTCCGCGCCATGGAGAAGGCGATCCCGCTGGCGGTGGGCGTCCTCCGGCGCGCGCTGGCCACACCCGGGCTCCCGGTCGTCTTCGGCACCGACGCGGTCGCCGGGGCCCACGGCCGCAACGCCGAGGACCTCGCGTGCCGGGTGCAGGAGGGCGGCCAGCCGGCCATGGATGCGGTCGTGTCGGCGACCTCGCTCGCGGCGCGATCGCTCGGCCTGCAGGACGAGGTCGGCGTCCTCGCCCCGGGGATGCAGGCCGACATCGTCGCCGTCGAGGGAGATCCCTCGCGGGACGCCGCCGCGCTGCGGCGCGTGCGCTTCGTCATGAAGGCCGGCCGGGTGTACCGCAACGAGGCGGCGCCGTCGAAGTGACGACGGACGACGGCCTCCGGCGGGTCATCGGCTTCGGCGGCGGGCTGGCCGTCATCGTCGGCACGACCATCGGCAGCGGCGTCTTCCGCAAGCCGACGACACTCGCGCGCGACGTCGGCGACCCGGCGACCATCCTGGGCTTGTGGGTGGCCTTCGGCCTGGTGAGCCTCTGCGGCGCCCTGGCCCTGGCCGAGCTCAGCTCGATGCTTCCCCGGACCGGGGGCGTCTACGTCTACCTGAGGGCGGCCTACGGCGACGCGGCGGCCTTCGTCTTCGGCTGGCTCTACCTGCTGGTGACGACGCCGGCGACCAACGGCGCGCTGGCCACCTTCTTCGGTGAGCTGATCCTGGGCCTGGCCCGCGTCCCGGCCGGGCCCGCCTCACCGTGGCGGGTGCCGGCCGTGGCCGGGCTCACCGTCCTCGTCCTGACCGCGGTGAACCTGCTCGGCGCCCGGATGGGCTCGGCGGTCCAGACCGTGTTCACGCTCATCAAGGTCGGCGCGCTCCTCGTCTTGATGGTCGTCTCGTTCACGCTGCCCGAGGGCAGCTTCGGCCACCTGGCGCCCCTGCCGGGCGGGCCCCGGGCGCTCGGCGTCGGCGCGGCGTCGGTCATCTGGGCCTACGACGGATGGATCTCGGTCAGCATGATCGCGGGCGAGGTGGTCGCCGCCGAGCGGCTCATGCGGCGGATCATCATCGCCGGCATGCTGGCGATCGCGCTGCTCTACGTGGGAGCCAACGTCGGCTACTTCTTCGCGATGCCGGTCGGGGAGATGGCGCGCCAGGCCGCCGGCGTGCCCCAGACGATCATGGCCGCGCGTTTCGGGACCCGGGGCGCGGTCCTCATCAGCCTGGCCATCCTGTGCAGCGTCGTCGGGGCGCTCAACGGGAACGTGCTCACCCGTCCCCGGGTGCCCTACGCGCTGGCGCGCGACGGGCTGGCCTTCCCGTTCCTGGGCCGGGCCCATCCGCGGTGGGCGACGCCGTACGTCTCGATCCTCATCCAGTCGGCGGCCACCGTCGTGCTCGTCGCCCTGCTGCGCGACTTCGACCGGCTGACGACGTACTTCGTGGTCGTCGAGTGGTCGGCCCTGCTGTTCGCGGTGGCCGCGGTGATCGTCCTCCGGCACCGGCGGCCCGACGCGCCGCGGCCGTACCGCACTCCAGGCTATCCCTGGGTACCCCTGGTCTTCCTCGCCGGGACGCTGGCCGGGCTGGTCGCGATCGTCTGGGGCGAGATCGACCGGGCCTCGCCCAACTACTCGCCGCTGTGGGGCCTGCTCCTCGCCGGGGCGGGGTTTCCGGTGTTCGCGATCTGGCGCCGGTCGCTCCGTCCTTCGCCGGCCGCCGCGGGTCTCGTCGTCGCGGGAAGCCTCGGCCTGCTGCTTGCCGGCTGCGGCCCCGCCCGGCCGCCGAGCGGCGCGCCCTCGGCGCCCGCCCCGTCGACGTCCCCGGCGGAGTGGACGCTCGCCTGGAGCGACGAGTTCGAGGGCGCGGCCGGCGCATCGGTGGACCCGGGCCGGTGGGTGGCCGAGGTCGGCGGCCACGGCTGGGGGAACAACGAGCTCGAGTACTACACCGACCGGACGCGGAATGCCTACCTGGACGGGGGCGGCTCGCTGGTGATCGAGGCCCTCCGCGAGCGCTTCGAGGGCCAGGGCGTCGTGCGGGAGTACACCTCGGCCCGCCTCAAGACCCAGGGGCGGTTCGAGCAGGCCTACGGGCGCTTCGAAGCCCGCATCAAGATCCCGCGCGGCCAGGGAATGTGGCCCGCGTTCTGGCTGCTGGGCACCGATATCCCGACGGTGGGCTGGCCGCGCTGCGGGGAGATCGACGTCATGGAGAACATCGGGCGCGAGCCGGCCGCGGTGCATGGCTCGATGCACGGCCCGGGCTATTCGGGCGGGTCTTCGGTGACCGGCACCTATGCCCTCCTGGGTGGCGAGGCGTTCGCCGACGCCTTCCACGACTTCGCGGTCGAGTGGGAGCCGGCCATCGTCCGCTTCTTCGTGGACGGCCGGCTCTACGAGACGCGCACCCCCGCCGACCTGCGGCCGGGACAGGTCTGGGTCTTCGACCATCCCTTCTTCGTGATCCTGAACGTGGCCGTCGGAGGAGACTGGCCGGGCGCTCCCGACGCAACGACGGCGTTTCCCCAGACCATGCTCGTCGACTACGTGCGCGTCTACCGCCGCGCGGGCTAGCCGCGAGCGAGGGGAATCGTCGAATAAACGCGTGTAAGATGGCCCGCGTGAGACAAGCCATGGCCTGCCTCGTCGCCCTCGCCGCCGTCGCCTCGGCCTCCACCCGGCATGGCTCCGCCGCCGCGCCGGGCGGAACCGTGATGATCTACGTGGGCACGTACACGGACCATGGAAGCGCCAGCAAGGGGATCTACCGCCTCCGCCTCGACCTCAAGACCGGCGCGCTCGAAGCCGCCGGCAGCCCCGCCGAGTCGGTGAGCCCGTCCTTCCTGGCCCTCCATCCCAGCGGCCGGTTCCTGTACGCCGTCAACGAGGCCTCCACTCCGCCGAAGGACGAGGGCGCGGTCAGCGCATTCGCGGTCGACGCGCGCACGGGGGAGCTGACGGCGCTCAACCGGCAGTCCTCACGCGGCGGGGGACCCTGCCACCTCTCCCTCGACGCCGAGGGCCGGCACGTCCTCGTCGCGAACTACGGCGGCGGCAACGTCGCGGTGCTGCCGGTCGAGGCCGACGGCCGCCTCGATCCGGCCACGACGTTCGTCCAGCACCAAGGACACGGCGCGGACCCCCGCCGCCAGAAGGCCCCGCATGCCCATTACATCGACCTCGACCGGGCCAACCGCTTCGCCCTGGTGGCGGACCTCGGCCTCGACGAGGTGCTGGTCTACCGGTTCGACGCCGCGACCGGCGCCCTGACCCCGAACGCCCCGGCGGCCGCCCACCTGGCGCCGGGAGCGGGACCGCGCCACCTGGCCCTGCATCCGGACGGGCGCCATGCCTACGTCATCAACGAGATGGCTTCCACGATCACCGCCTTCGCGTATGACGCGCGGGCCGGCACGCTGTCCGAGCTGCAGACCCTGTCCACCCTCCCGGCCGACTTCCACGGAGACAACAGCACGGCCGAGATCGCGGTCCGGCCCGACGGCCGGTTCGTCTACGGCTCGAACCGGGGCCACGACAGCATCGCCGTCTTCGCCGTCGACGCCGTGACCGGCAAGCTCGCCGCGGCCGGCCACCAGCCGACGCTCGGCAAGACGCCCCGCAACTTCGCCATCGACCCCAGCGGCGCCTACCTGCTGGCCGCCAACCAGGATTCGGACACGATCACGGTCTTCCGCATCGACCGGACGAGCGGAGCGCTGTCGCCGGTCGGCAGCCCCGTGCCCGTGCCGCGCCCGGTCTGCGTGCTGTTTCAGGCGCCGATCAGCCGCCGGTAGAGAGACTTCATCGACTCCCGCTGGGCGGGGGTGAGGCTCTTCATCCTGTCGATGGTGTCCGCCATCTGGCCGAGGATGGTCGCCTTCTGGTCGGCGGTCAGGGCCGCGTAGGCCACGCTCGCGCGCTCGAGCTGCTGGCGCAGGGCCGCTTTCTGGGCGGGTGTCATGTTGCGCAGGCGGTCGGCCGACCGCTGGGCCGCATCGCGGATGCGCTCCTTCTGCGTCGGCGTGAGGCCCTTGACGTACTCGGAGACCCCGACCCAGGCCTGGGTGAGGGTGGCCTTGTCGTCGGTCGAGAGCTGCGACCACGCCTGCCGCCACTCCTCGGCGTCCTGGTGGGCGCCCATGCCCGCGGAGCGCCTCTCCGCCCGTCTCTCCCGGCGGGCCGCCTGGCGCGGTGTCTCGGTGTAGGCGCTGGCGGCGGCCAGGACGGCGAAGCTCGCGACGACGGCTGCCAGGGGCAGGGCAAGGCATCTTCTCATTGCGCAGTCCTCCATGAATGAACGATGTTGGCCTGAAGACCGCCTGAGATCAAGCCCGAATGGAGCGCCGATGCCACAATGGACCACTCGACGAAGGGAGGCTCGAATGAAGGGCGCGCGTTCCCACCGTTACCGCGTCGTCGATGTGTTCACCGAGGAGCCCCTGGAAGGCAATCCGCTTGCGGTCTTCCCCGACGCCTCGGGGATCGACGACGCGACGATGCAGAAGATCGCCCGCGAGCTGAGCCTGTCCGAGACGACGTTCGTCCTGCCCGCCCGCCGCGCGGGCTGCGCGGCCTTCGTCCGGATCTTCACGCCGGCCCGCGAGCTGGCCTTCGCCGGCCACCCGACGATCGGCACCGCGTTCGTGCTGAGGGACGAGGGAGTCGTCCCCTCCCCGAGCGAGCGGTTCGCCCTGGAGGAGGGGGTCGGCCCGGTGCCGGTCCGGGTCGAGGCCGGCGAGCGGCCGCGGATCTGGCTGGAGACGCCGCCGATCCGCTTCGGGAAGTCGTTCGATCGCGGCCGGTGCGCGCGGGCTCTCGGGCTCGAGGCCGGCGACCTGCTCGATCCCGCGCCGGAGCTGGTGAGCGCGGGCAACCCGGCCGTCTTCGTCGCCGTCCGCGACAAGGACGCCGTCGACCGCGCCGGGCTGGACCTCCACGGGGCCCGGGCGCTCCGCGGCGACGATCCCGAGGCCCTGTGCGTCTTCGTCTTCACTCCGACCCGCGAGGGCGCCTACTCCCGCATGTTCGCGCCGGAGTACGGGGTGACCGAAGACCCCGCCACGGGCAGCCTGACCGGCCCCCTGGCCGCCTTCATGATGCGCCACCGCCTCGTTTCGAGCGCGTCCGGCACGCGTTTCGTGAGCGAGCAGGGCGTCAAGATGCAGCGGCGCAGCATCCTGCACGTCCACGTGCGCGGCGAGGCGGGCGCGGACGGGATCGACGTCGGCGGACACGTCGTCCCGCTGGTCGAAGCCACGATGATCATCTAGTCCCGCCGGTATGGTGATTGCAAGAAGGCGTCAGGGGGAGATTCGATGATCCGGTTCGGGCGTTCCCTGGGCCGACGGGAGTGGGCGGCGCTGACCGCGCTCGGGCTCGGAGCCGGCATCGTGGTCATGACGGCGCTCACTTCGCACGGGGCCGAGGTGCTCCTGCCGGGGATGCCCCCGCCGCTCGATCCCCACGACGTGTATGCCGGCGCCCGGCCGGGTGACCTGAGCCCGGCCGTGCGGGGCGTCGTCTCCCGGGTTTACGTGCCGAACAGCCGCAAGGCGAGCGTCGACGTCATCGATCCCGCCACCTACAAGATCGTCGAGCACTTCAAGGTCGGCAAGGAGCCGCAGCACGTGACGCCCTCCTACGACCTCAAGACGCTCTGGGTGCTGGCGGACAAGGGCAACAGCCTCACCCGCATCGACCCCGTCACGGGACGGAGCGAGCAGACGATCCCGGTCGCGGATCCCTACAACATGTACTACACGCCCGACGGCAAGTACGCGATCGTCGTGGCGGAACGGAAGAAGCGGCTCGACTTCCGGGACGCCCAGACCATGGCCATCGTCAACCCGCTGCCGGTGCCGTGCCGCGGGGTCGACCACATGGACTTCTCCGCGAGCGGGCGCTACCTGATCGCGAGCTGCGAGTTCTCGGCCGAGATGCTCAAGGTCGACGTGGCCGCGGAGAAGCTGCTGGGGACGCTGAAGCTCCCCGGCCGGGCCATGCCCCAGGACGTGCGGCTGTCCCCGGACGGCAGCGCGTTCTTCGTGGCCGACATGATGACCGGCGGCGTGTTCGTGATCGACGGCGACGCGTTCCGGATCCTCGGCTTCATCCCGACCGGCCGCGGCACCCACGGGCTGTACTTCAGCCGCGACTCGAAGTGGCTCTACGCCTCGAACCGGGGCGAGGGGACCATCTCGGTGATCGACGTGCACACGCGCCGGGTCCATGTGAAGTGGCAGATCCCGGGCGGGGGCAGCCCCGACATGGGCGGCGTCTCCGCCGATGGCCGCGTTCTCTGGCTCTCCGGCCGCTACAACTCCGAGGTCTACGCGATCGACACCGCCGACGGCCGGCTCCTGGCCCGCATCAAGGTCGGCAAGGAGCCCCACGGCCTGTGCGTCTGGCCCCAGCCCGGCCGCTACAGCCTGGGCCACACCGGCATCATGCGCTGAAGGCGGCCCGCGCCGGCGCGAGACCTAGGGCGGCGCCGCGGGAAGCGGGCGGGCCCGGCTCTCACCCGGCCACGAGTATCCGGCTTGCCGCAGGAAGTCGTTGGCGAAGACGCCCGAAGGATCGACCTGGTCGATGAACGGCTGGAAGAGCGCCCGCCGGTCGGCGTTGGCGGTCAGCGTGACCGCGTTGGAGAAGATGTCGCTGCGGTTCTTGCCCAGGTGCGGCCGCGCCCGGTGGTCGGCGATCAGGTGGAGCACGATTTCGGCGTAGGGGGCCTGATAGGCGGCCAGCTGCTCCGCGGAGAAGGCGTAGGGCCAGTAGATCGGGAACTCGACGTGATACATCCGCTCGCCGGCCGGGACGCCGCTGCCGGCGGCGGCCGAAGCGAGCAGGGTGTCGTTGTTGGCCCGGTCGGCCCGCATCACCACCCCGATGTCGGGGTTGTAGAGCGACCGCTCCTGCAGCCGTGATTTCACGTAGGCGAGCGCGGCGTCGATCTCCGACTCGGGGATTGCCACCTCCCAGTCCAGGTTGGAGATCTTGCGCTGGGAGATGCCCCGGAACGTGATCTCGATCATCCGGTGGGCGTAGCCGACCGCCTCCTTGCCGGCCTGGGGCGTCCCGTCGGGCGCGGTCCATTCGATCCACGGATGCGTCTGGCGGAACCCGTAGAGGAGCCGCTCCCACCGCCGGGCGGCCTCGGCGTCGCAAGCGGACTGCTGGAGCACGGGCACCGCGAGCTTCTTGAAGGCGTCGGGCAGGTCGGGCGTGAACAACGTCATCCGCGCGTCGTCGGCGGTCACGGGGTCGGTCGTCTCGCGGCCGCAGGTGACGTCCATGCGGCCGACGGAGTTGAAGTAGGTGGCGAACATGTACTCGCACTGGTCGGCGATCGCCTTCATCCCGCCGGGGCGGAAGAGGTCGGCGTCGGTGAAGGTGAGGATCCGCTGCCGCACGTGGAACTGGTCGCGGATCCTCAGGCGGAGCCGGACCGTCATCCCGAGCATCCCCAGGTCGCCGCGCACCGCCCGCCACCGGTCCGGGGAGGTGTCCTCGGCGTCGTAGGTGCGGATGCGGCCGCGGGGGCCCATCTTGTCGATCGAGACGACCAGCGAGGAGACGGTCGACGAACCCGCGGCATTCGATCCATGCCCGCCCACCGCCACGAACCCGCCGATGCTGATGTCGCCGTAACCCGGGACGTTGTACCCGAGCGCCTTCCCGCGCGCGTGCAGATACTCGAGGATGTCCCAGATGTGGGCCCCGGCCTCGACGCTGACCGTCTCCTGTCCCTTGTAGGTCTCGATCCCCAGGATGCGGGTGAGGTCCCGGGTGCTGATGATGTTGCCGTCCTCGACGCAGACGGCCTTCGAGGCGGTGTGCACCGTGCCGTTGACCCGCACGTGCTTGCCCCGGGCGACGCTCCGGCGCATCTCGCTCTGGGCGTCCTGGATCGTCGCGGGATGGAAGATCGTGGTGTCCGGACAGGAGACGGCGAGGTTGTAATAGGGCTTCACGTGCGTCTGGCCGTCGACGCAGTCGCCGGGACAGGTGGCGGCGTTCTCGCCGAGGAGGCGGTCGCAGGTGCCGTTCTCGCACGTCAAGGCGAGCACCGTCCAGCTCGGGCAGGTGTCGTCGGCGCGGGCGCGCGCGCCTCCGGCGAGCGCGGCCGACAGGACGGCGAGCTCGAGGAGGCGGCTTCTCATGGCCGAAGAGCAGCGGCGCCGCCGGCGAACGGCGGCACCAGGACGGGAGGGATTGCGGAAGCCTATGCCTGGCTGGTCGTCCGAGTCAAGGACGCCCGAGCCCGGGACGCCTGGATCCGGGAAGGGCGAGCGCGTCGAGTTCTCGACTCACTTCGCGAGCGGATCCGGCCGAAGCTGGAAATGCAGGACCTTGCTCGTCGTGCCCTTGCCGCCCTCCATGTGGAAGGGCGCGCGGGTGCTGACGGTCGACCATAGTCCCCGGCCCTTCCAGCCGCCGCTCGGATCGTCGATCCGGCCGTCCATCCATTTCGTGTAGAAGCCCAGGGGGTACGGGACCCGGAGCACGATCCACTTGCCGTCCTTGAGGGCGAGGAGCCCCTCGGAGGCGTTGCCGGTATCGATCGGCACGTTCCGGCCGAGCCCCAGCGTGTCGAACTGATCCACCCACGTGTAGTAGCTGCTCTCGGCGCTCCCCGGATCCGTCACGCCCGTGAGCTGCGGCAGCGGCTCGGGATAGAACGTCCAGCCCTCGGGGCAGTGCTGGCCGGTCGCGGTCGGCCCGTTGAGCGGCCCCGTGCACTTGCGGCGGTCGAAGCTGGCGAGGTGCCCGCTGGCGAGGGCGGCCCAGACGACACCGTCGCGGTCGACGTCCATGCCCCGCGGCGAGAACCCCTGGACGGGCGCCTTGGGGTTGTCGAACGGCAGCTCGTAGACCTCGGCCAGCGCGGTCTCGGGCGGGTTCGCTCCTGGGTTCAGCCGGACGACCGCGCCCGGGAATCCCAGCACCGATCCCCAGACCGAGCCGTCCGGGGCCGGGGAGACGGAATAGAAGGCGCCGCCGAAGCGCTTGTCCTTGGTCGGATCGAGCGGCTGGTCCGGCTCCACGTAGGCGTCCCGCTTGCCGTTGCCGTTGGTGTCCATGACCAGCGCGGTCCAGCCCTGAGACTTCACCTCGTCGCCCGTCTCGTCGAACATCTTCGTGTTCAGCCAGCCGACCACCTGGCCGCCGCCGCTCGTCCACAGCGTGTGGTTGGCGTCCTCGGCGAACATCAGGTGATGCGTCGCGAAGCACGTGCCGATGTGGATCAGCTTCCCGGTCGCGGGGTCGTACACGGCCAGGTGCCGGCTGGCTCTCTTGATCGGGAACAGCTTCGCCGAAGGATGGCTCGATCCCTCCTTGCAGACGTCCGGGTTGTCCGGTGGGCGCACGGCGGAGGTGATCCACACGCGCCCCCGGTCGTCGAGCATCGGGTTGTGGACGTTGTTCCGGCTGGTCCACAGGACCTCGTTGCCCCAGTAGGGCGAGGACTGCGGCATGTCCGGTCCCGAGGCCGGGGGAGTGCTCGGGTCCCGGACGGTCAACGGGACCCGGCTCGCCTGGTGGTGGACCGGATCCAGCACCGGGAGGTAATCGGCGCTCAGCTCCAGCGCTCCGTAGATCGGCCCGTTGGCGTTGACGCGGGGATTGCGCCGGTCGGTCGAGACCTCGTCGTGGAGGTAGGCCTTCGGGTCCGCCCAGTCCCACTCGGTGATGACGACGTTGCGCTCCACGCCCCGGGGCCGCGGCGGCGCGGGCGGCAGCTGGCCGGCGGCGATGCGATCGGTCCAGTCCGCGAACATCGCGAAGGCCCGGGGGCCGAGCTGGCTGGCGCCGGCGAACATGCCGTCGCCGGCCTGCCCGGACAGGACGCGGCGCTCCCACGCCGCCCGTGACGAGTCGAAATGGCCGAGGGCCGGCGGGATCTCCCGCGTCGCCTTGTTCCCGAGCTGATGGCAGGCCCAGCAGCCGCCCGACTTCAGGTTCCTCACCCACTGGGCCTGGCTCTTGATGGCCGGCGAGATGCCGCTCGCCGTCGGTGCCGAGCTGCGGAACTCGCTCTTGTCCGGCACCCGCAGCAGGGAGAACCAGTAGCCGGCGGGGTAGTACTCCGCCGCCGCGCGCGGGTTCGGCGCGGCGACCGCGGTCAGGTCGAGGACCTTGCCGGGCGAGGCCTGGACCTTCGGCGAGTCCACGAGCCCATAGCCACGCACCCAGACGCTGTAGCTGGCCTTCGGCAGGTCGGGCAGCAGGTAGCGTCCCCGGTCGTCGGTGACCACGATCCGGGCGAACTTCGTCGGCAGGTCGGTGGTCTCCGCGATCACCCACACGCCCGCCTCGGGTCCGCCGGGGCCGGTCACGACCCCGGCCAGGTCGTCGCCGTCGATGGGGATCGCTTCGCCCGTGAGCTGACCGGCGCCGGCCCCCGCCAGCGAGGAGAGCAGGCCGATCGCGAGGCCGAGCCGCACGCTGGTCACGGTCGTCATTCCCGTCGTCATACTGTCGCTCCCGTGTGAGGTTCCCCTGATGACGATACCTACAATCCCTCAGCCGGTGAGCGCCGCCTTGATTTCGCGCAGCTCCGCCTCGGTGGGGACGTCCTCCGGCAGCTCGCGCCGGCAGCGGCCGTACCAGTAGCGGGCGTTGGCGACGTCACCCTCCATGCGGTGCACGACCGCGTGGATCCAGCTCGCCATCGGGTCGGTCTCGTGATCCTGGACGATCGCGTGCGCGGCCTGCCAGTCGCCGGCCAGGGCCTGCTCGACGGCATCGAGGAGCTTGGCTTTCAGCGGCCGTGTCGGATCACGCTCGTTGGTCGGGTTCGGCACGGTCAAATCATCCTACTATTGCCCTATTGCCGTGACCACGGGAAGCCGCCCCGAAGGCCGGTAAGGATACCGCCCGCGTCCGCCGCTCAGGCGCTCTTCAGGTCCTGGGCACGGATCGGGAGCCGCCGGATTCGCTTGCCGGTCGCCGCGAAGACCGCATTGGCCACCGCGGGCCCGATGAGCGCCGTCGCCGGCTCCCCGGTACCGCCCGGCTTCTCGCCGCTGGCCACGAGGTAGATGTCGATCTTCGGCATCTCGTTCATGCGCAGCATCGGATAGCTGTCGAAGTTGGTCTGCTGCACGCGGCCGTTCTGGAGGGTGATCTCGCCTTTCAGCGCGGCGGTCAAGCCGAAGACGACGCTGCCTTCGATCTGCGCCTTGACGATGTCCGGGTTCACCATCATGCCCGGATCGACCGCGCACACGACGCGGTGGACCCGGATGCCGCCGTCCCTCGCGACCGAGATCTCCGCGACCTCCGCCAGATAGCTGTCGTAGCCCGACATCAACGCGATGCCGCGGGAACGCCCGGCGGGGGGCGGCTGCCCCCAGCCCGCGTTCCTGGCCGCGATGTCGAGCACGTTCCTGAACCGCGGCTCCTTGTCGAGCAGCATGCGGCGGTACTCGTAGGGGTCCTTGCCCGCCGCGGCGGCCAGCTCGTCGATGAAGCTCTCGTTGGCGAAGGTGTTCGCGGCGTGGCTCACCGAGCGCCAGTAGCCGACCCGCAGCCCGGTATCGTGGATGACGCTGCTCGCCGACAGGTTGGGGATGTCGTAGGGGATCACCGCCGCCTCGGTCATGAACGGATCGACCCCCTCCTTGGACACGACCGACGGAAACAGGCGGGACGTGACCGAGGGCGAGGTCGCCTGGAACTTCATCGCCACCGGCCGTCCCTGGCCGTCGAGCCCGGCGCTCATCTGGTGGTAGCTCATCGGGCGGTAGAAGTCGTGGGTCATGTCGTCCTCGCGCGTCCACACGAGCTTCACCGGCGCGCCGGCCGCCTTGGAGATCTGCACGGCCTGGACGATGTAATCCACGTCGATGCGGCGCCCGAACCCGCCCCCGAGGAACGTG
>Ga0066710_100003104_pt1 | contig 13922 bp, 11 predicted proteins | sample GraSoiAngelo_159_FD_79666 | JGI IMG/M metagenome (GOLD analysis project Ga0066710, IMG submission 79666) | Grasslands soil microbial communities from the Angelo Coastal Reserve, California, USA - 14_1009_16_40cm | ecosystem: Environmental > Terrestrial > Soil > Grasslands | place: USA...
CGGCGCGGGCGCTACCGCTGGCTCAAGCTCCCGCACCGCGCGAACGCGAAGGCGAGCATGCCCGCGGTGAGGCTCGTCCCGAATCGCAGCCCGGACACCCGCGAGGGATTGGGCTCGACACTGCGCGATGCGATCGCCGAGCGCATCGCGCGCGGGGAACAGACCCTGTTGTTCATCAACCGGCGCGGCTTCGCCCCGTCGCTGCTCTGCGCTGCGTGCGGTTGGAAGGCGCAGTGTCCGCGCTGCGCTGCGCGTCTGGTCCTGCATCGCAGTGCCGGCGCGCTGCGCTGCCATCACTGCGCTCATGCCGAGCGCGTCCCGGAGTCCTGCCCGGATTGCGGCAATCAGGACCTGGTACCGCAGGGTTTCGGCACGCAGCGGCTCGAGCGCGCTTTGTCCGAATTGCATCCCGCTGCGCGCGTGCTGCGCATTGACCGCGACAGCACGCAGCACAAGGGCGCATTTGCGACGATGCGCACCGCGATCGCCGCCGGCGAAGTCGACATCCTGGTCGGGACCCAGATGCTCGCCAAAGGCCACGACTTTCCGCGGCTGACGCTGGTGGGCGTGCTTGGCGCCGACAACGCGCTGTACAGCGCGGACTTTCGGGCCACCGAGCGGTTGTTCGGATTGCTGGAGCAGGTCGCGGGGCGCGCCGGGCGCGCCGCCTTGCCGGGTGAGGTGATGGTGCAGACCGACTTCCCCGATCACCCGGTATACGCGGCACTGGTCGATCACGACTACGATCGGTTTGCCCAGAGCCTGCTCTCCGAGCGTGAGCTTCTCGGGCTGCCGCCGTACGCGCACCTCGCCCTGCTCAGCGCGGAGGCGCCGAGCCGCGCGGCGGTGGACGCGTTCCTCGGCCATGCAGTCGAGGAGGGACGTTCACTCGTGGCCGCGCGCGCCTTGCGCTGCGAAGTCTATCCGCCCGTAGCGGCAACGATCGCTCGGCGCGCTGGGCTCGAACGCGGCCAGGTTCTGGTCCAGAGCACGGCGCGCGCTGCACTGCATGATTTCCTGCCGCCCTGGCGGGCGGAGCTCGAGCGCAGCAGCCCGCGGCGCGTGCGCTGGAGCCTCGACGTCGATCCGCTCGGATTCGCGTGAGCGCGCGATCCGGGTCGTGCCGGCGCGCAGGCTATAATTCTTCGTTTTGCCGGCCGCGAGCCTTCGCGGCGACGCCTTGATCGAACCGCGTTCACATCTCGCCGACTGCCTGATTGCGGCCCTCGCCCGCGTGGCCCCCGGGCGGGCTGTCGCGCCGCTGTCGCTCGAACGGCCCAAGCACGCGGAGCACGGCGACTATTCATGCAACGTCGCGCTGCAACTCGCCAAGACGCTCAAGCGCAACCCGCGCGAGCTCGCTACCGCGGTGGTCGCTGCAGTGGAATCGTCGCCCTGGATCGAACGGATCGAAATAGGCGGCGCCGGGTTCATCAACGTGTTCCTCGTGCCATCGGCGCGTCGCGCGGTCGTCACGCGTATTCTTCACGAGGGCGAGCGCTACGGCCGGTCGGCATCGGCGCAACAGCGGGTCATGGTGGAGTTCGTCTCGGCGAATCCGACCGGTCCGTTGCACGTCGGCCACGGACGCGGCGCGGCGGTAGGCGACGCGATCGCCACCCTGCTCGAATGGCAGGGCGCGAGTGTGCATCGCGAGTTCTACTACAACGATGCCGGCGCGCAGATCGCAAACCTGGCGCTGTCGGTGCAGGCGCGCGTGCGCCAGACTTACGATCCGACGGCGCCGTTCCCGGAGGACGGCTATCGCGGCGAATACATCCGCGATATTGCCGATGCGTATTGTGCCGCGCACCCGGCCGATCACACGGCCGACAATCTCGATGCCATCCGGCGCTTCGCCGTCGGGGAGCTGCGGCGCGAACAGGACGCGGATCTGGCCGCATTCGGCGTGCGCTTCGATCACCATTACCTCGAGTCCTCGCTTTACGCCGACGGGCGCGTTCAGGCCGTGGTCGATCGGCTTAGCGCCAACGGCAAGACCTACGAGAAAGACGGCGCACTGTGGCTCAGGACCACCGAATACGGCGACGACAAGGACCGGGTCATGCGCCGCGCCGACGGCAGCTTCACCTACTTCGTGCCCGACATCGCGTACCACCTCACCAAGTGGGAGCGGGGCTTTCGCCGCGTCGTCAACGAGCAGGGCGCCGATCATCACAGCACGATCGTGCGTGTCCGCGCCGGGTTGCAGGCGCTCGGAATCGGCATTCCACCGGGATATCCCGAGTATGTCCTGCATCAGATGGTCACCGTGATGAAAGGCGGCGAGGAGATGAAGATCAGCAAGCGCGCCGGCGATTACGTCACGGTGCGCGACTTGATCGATGAAGTCGGCAGCGATGCAGTGCATTTCTTCTTTCTGCTGCGCAAAGCCGACTCGCAGCTCGTCTTCGACGTCGATCTCGCGCGCTCGCAGAGCGAGGAGAATCCGGTTTACTACGTTCAATACGCGCACGCGAGAGTTTGCAGCGTGCTCGACAAGGCTGCCATACCCCATGCGGCGGCGGCGACGTGGCTGAAGGATGCGGACCTGTCGACCCTGACGAGCCCGTACGAGGAGGCTTTGCTGCGCCGGCTCGCGGATTTCCCGGAGGAGCTCACGGTGGCGGCGCGCGAGCTCGCGCCGCATCTCGTGACCTTCTATCTAAAGGAATTGGCAGCGCAATTTCACAGCTACTATAATGCGGAGCAATTTCTCGTCGACGATCTCCGGGTGAGGCAAGCGCGGCTGGCGCTGGTCGTGGCCACCGGCCAGGTCGTGCGCAATGGTCTTGGCGTGCTCGGCGTGAGCGCGCCCGTGAAGATGTGAACTCGACACCTTGAGCCGTAATAGACAAGCCCTGAGCCGACCGCGCACGATGCCGCGATCGAAGACTGCCGGTCGCGGCGGCACGCTGCTCGGTGTTTTCATCGGTCTTGTGCTCGGCCTCGCGATCGCTGCCGCGGTCGCGTACTTCCTCGGCCGAAGCGGACTCACGACGCCGCTGCCGGCACCGGGCGGGGTCAAGGAGCCCTCGCGCAACGCCAAGCCCGACCTCGGAGCGACCGGGCCGGCGACCGAGAAGCCACGGTTCGACTTCTACAAGATCCTACCCGGGGGCGAAGAGCCGAAATCGGGCTCCGACCGGCGCATGCTCGACAAGGGCGGCGAGCGAGGCGTGGAGAGGCTTCCGGATGCCATGAAGGGCACCGAGCCGCCAGCCAGGACGGGCGATCGCTTCTGGCTGCAGGCGGGAGCATTCGTCAGCGCCGCCGACGCAGAGGACATGAAGGCTCGCCTTGCCCTGTCCGGCTGGGAAGCGGCTATCCAGGCCGTTTCGATGCCGGACAAGACACAGCGCTACCGCGTCCGCCTCGGACCTTACGACAATACCGAGGAGCTCAATCGAATGAAGGCAGAGCTCGGCAGCCGGGGCTTCGACGTTGCCGTGATCAAGAACCAGTGACGTCACGGTTGAACTTCGGAAGCGATGCCCGGCCCAACGTCCAATCTTTCGCACGATCCATTCGAGGAGCACCGATGAAGCGACTGACAATCCATTTCCTGGCGCTGCTCGCGTGTTTCGCGATAAGTGCGGCGGGCGCAGGCGAGCCCGTCGAAGGCAAGGATTATGTGCGACTCAAGAACGGGCAGCCCGTGGAAACCGGGAAAAAGATCGAGGTGATCGAGTTTTTCTCCTACGGTTGCCCGCACTGCAACGACCTCGAGCCGATCCTAGACGCATGGGTCGCCAAGCTTCCGCCCGATGTGCAATTCCGCCGCGTCCCGGTGATATTCCAGCAGCGCTGGGAGGCTCTCGCCAGGATCTACTACACGCTCGACGCCATGGGCGATGAGGCTCGGCTTTCGCCGGAGGTCTTCAAGGCGATCCACGCCAGCGGATTGCCGCTCTATCAGGACAAGGCATTCTTCGACTGGGCCGCTGCGCACGGACTCGACCGGACGAAAGTGGTGGAGGTCTATGGTTCCTTCGCCGTCACCAGCAGGTTCAACCGTGCCAAGGCGGTGGCCCAGGCTTACAACATCCAGTCGGTGCCGACAATGGTGGTCGACGGCAAGTACGTGACATCGTCCGATCGCGTCGGCACGCACGCCGCGATGCCGCCCGTGCTCGACGCGCTGATCGTGAAGGCGCGCGCGGAACACGGCAAGACCTGACCGGATCGCGCTGGGGCCGCAGGGGCTTCCGCCTTAGGTGAAGGTCTTTCTTACCGGCGCGTCCTCAGGCATCGGAGCCGCGCTCGCGCATGAATACGCACGAGCCGGCGCGCAGCTCGGACTGTTCGCACGCCGCGCCGAAGCGCTCTCGGCGCTTGCAGCCTCGCTCGCTCCCGCGACTCCAGCGATCTACGCGGGCGATGTGCGCGACGAGGCGGCGCTCTCCAGGGCAGCCGCAGACTTCATGCAACGCTATGGCGCTGCGGACATCGTTATCGCTAACGCGGGCATCTCGCGTGGGACGCTGACGGAGCACGTCGAGGACAACGCCACGTTCCGTGCGATTCTCGATACGAACGTCGTCGGCATGCTGCACTCGTTCCAGCCGTTCCTGCCCGCCATGCGCGCCGCGCGAGCGGGAAAGCTTGTCGGAATCGCCAGCGTCGCCGGCTTTCGCGGGCTCCCCGGGGCGGGAGCGTACTGCGCGTCAAAGGCGGCGGCCATCCGCTACCTCGAAAGTCTGCGCGTCGAGCTCGTCGGCAGCGGTGTCAAAGTCATCACCGTGTGCCCGGGGTACGTGGCCACGCCGATGACCGAGAAGAATCCGTATCGGATGCCTTTCCTGCTTCCCGTCGATGAGGCCGCACGCCTGATCGTTCGCGCGATCGGGCGCGGGCGGCGGTTCAACGTGCTGCCGTGGCAGATGGGATGGGTCGGCCGCCTGCTCTCGATCGTGCCGCGGCCGCTCTATGATCGGGCGCTCGCGCGTGCTAAGCGCAAGCCGCGCACTTCAACCGGTGAATAGGTGAACGAGAGAACGGGTGAACAAGAGCGTAAACGCCAGCGCCTCCTTCACCTGTTCACTTATTCACCCGTTCACGGCCTCTCAAAGCGGGATGCGCACGCCGACCGTGACCGCCTGATAGTTGCCGTCGTCCTTGCCCGCCGTGGCGTTGATGCTGATGAACCCGGTGACTTTGCTGTTGCCGAGCTGGCCGCTTACGCCGACGTCGAACAAGACGTAATTGTCGTCGGGCCGCAACGCCGGCAGACCGAATCCGATGCCGCCCGTGGATACCAGTCCCGCGCGCACGGTCCGATCGTCGTTGTTGTAGTCCTTCTCCCAGCTGACCCGGGCATACGGCCGGGCCCAACCGAGGCTCCCTTCCGCCTGCCAGCCGAGGCTCGACACGAGCGAGTCGCGTTTCTGATGCCCGAAGGCCATGGCCGTGCTGCTGCTCCCGGATTCCGACCACGCGTAGACCTTCGCCTCCTGATAGGTCAACCGCACGAAAGGTCCGTGAATCCAGCTGCCGTAGTTGAACCAGTATCCACCGAGCACGCGGGCCATCAGATGCGTGCCGCGCGTGGTTCCGCTTTCGGTCCGGCTGCCTCCGCCCAGCGTGATCGTGCGGTGGATGTCGCGGAAGTCGAGATCGCCCCCGCCCACGCTCGCACCGGCGTACCAGGGCCCGTTGACCCAGGCGCCGTACGCGGTCAGCGTCGCCTCGTTGAGCTTGAATCCGCCGCCGTCGCCGCCAAGCGATGACTTGTCCTCGGTATAGCCGAAGGCGATGCCCGCGAGCAGCTGGTCGGACAGCTTCATGTCGCCGCCGAGCACGACCGTGTTGGCCTGACTATCGCCGCCGCCGAATTCGCTGCTGCGATCGTAGTTGCCGAAGTCATAGATCGCGTACGCGTCGAACTTGTTCAGCGCGCGCGGGGCGCCGACGGCCGACATCATGCGTCCGTCGAGCGCGCGGAAGGTCGCTTGCTCGACCTGGAGCGGCGCCTCGGCGAGCAGGCTGATCTTCTGCGGTGCTTCGATCACCGACGCCGCATAATCGGCCAGGATCTGATGGCCCGCGGTGGTCGGGTGCACCCCGTCGGCGAAGAGATAAGTTTGCGCCGCGTTCGGTGCGACCAGCGTCGCCGAAGTGCAGAGCAGCGAGAGCGGTACGGTGCACGCCGGGCTCGTCACGTTGGTAAGCCCGAAGGCGGCCGGATTGGCGATCACTTCATTGAACAGCACGAAATCATTGAGGCGAATGATGTCGATGTGCAGAGCGTCGAGTCCGGCGGAGAGCGTGCTGTTGAAGAAGCTGGAGGCCTGAGTGAACGCCGCTGCCTGTCCAGACGAGGCGCCGAACGGCGTCTTGCCAATGTCCCCCAGATTCCATACGATGATGTACCGCGCGCCGTTGGCATTCAGGATCCCAACCTGCTGCACCAGTTGCGTCGCGGCAGTGGCCAGATTCGCCTGGACCTGAGCCGGTGTCGCCGCGCCTGCTGCGGCGAGCCCGAGCTGAAAGAACACGTCGTTCCCGCCCGCCCAGACCGAATACAGCGCGCCGGAATTCAAAGCGCCTTTGCCGAGAAAAGTCTGCACTTGCGTCGTGACCGGGGTCGCTGTCGCCGTCGGCGGGATATTGGGCACGCCGGGAAGCTGCGATACGCGCGCACCGCCTTCCGCGTAGTCGTTGCCGCCCTGGTTCGCCGGCGTCGCCGTGAATCCGTAACGCTGAGCGAGCACTTCTGCCCAGATCGGTCCTGGATTGGTCGTGAATTTCCCGGTGCCGGGAGGCAGCACCGGTTTGAACGAACCGGCGTCGCTCAGACTGTCGCCGAAGAAAAAGAAACCGCTGAACTGCGCCGCGGCCTCGCCGTAGCTCAGGCCCAGGCCGACGAATAACGCCGACGCGAGCAGTGTTCTCTTCATCCTGCGCATGATGAATCTCCTCCCTGGCTGGATGTGAAAGCGGGTTTTCGCGATTGTAAGTCAAATGTCGTCGACATTGCCTAAGCGCGGGTCAACGCGCGGCGGGCGGCGGCGTTAACGAATGCGGCAAGCAGAAGGGGCGAGCCGATGGACGAGACGACAAGCGCGCGAACTTCGAGCGCCGGATGGCACGGCGCAGTGCTGATCGTCGCCCTCTGCGTGATCGCCACGACGACTGCGAGCGCCGACGATGATCTGCCGACCCGTGTCGGTCGCGTGAGCGAGTCCGCCGGCCCGCTCTACCTCGCGCCGGAGGATCGGGCGAGCGATTGGGCGACGATCGGACAGAACTACCCGGTCACGGCCGGCGACAACCTCCGGGTCGCACCGGAGGGGAGAGCAGAAGTCGATTTCGGTTCGGGTCAGCTTCGGCTCGCTGGCGATACGAATATTCAGATCACGGCGCTCGACGAGCATCGCTTCGCCTTCTTCGTGAGGTCCGGGCGGGTCATCCTTCGCCTGCGCACGCTCGATCCGGGCGACAGCGCGACCATCGACACGGCTCACGCCCAGATCCAGCTCGACCGTCCCGGATCTTATCGATTGGACGTCGCGCCCGAGTCTCAACAAACCATCCTCACCGTGCGTGAAGGCGAAGCCGACATGCGTTTCGGCGCTCGAATGCAGCACGTGCTTCCGTGCCAGACGGCGACGGTCGCGGCAAGCGATCCCGGCAACGTCGCGCTCCGCTATGGCTTCGGCACCGACGGTTTTGACGCATGGAGCGTGGCGCGTGATCGCACCTACGACGCGTCGCCTTCCGCGGCGTACGTTTCGCGCGAAATGGTTGGCGCGAGCGATCTCGGCTATTACGGCACGTGGGAGAACTACGGGAGCTACGGCAACGTGTGGTTCCCGACCACCGTTGCGGTGGGTTGGGCGCCGTATCGCTTTGGACGCTGGGTATGGTGCGGGCCGTGGGGTTGGACCTGGGTCGACGATGCGCCCTGGGGATTCGCTCCGTTCCACTACGGGCGCTGGGTTTCTGTTTCGGGGCGGTGGGGTTGGTGCCCGGGCGCGTTGGTTCGTCGGCCCGTTTGGGCCCCCGCGCTCGTCGGATGGTTCCGCGGCCCCGGCTGGGGTTTCTCGCGGACCTTGGGCACGCCGGTTTTTGGGTGGGTGCCGCTTTCCTGGGGCGAGCCGTTCTGGCCGCACTGGCGCTGCTCAGGGGACTGCTGGCGCAGGCTGAACCATCCCTATGCGGTGACCGCTGCGGAGCGCCGCGGCAGCGCGCCGGTTCACTTCGCCAATGGCGACGTGCCCGGCGCGATCACCGCTGTGCCCGGCCACATTCTGAGCGGCAGCAAGCCGGTTGCGGTGAACCTCGTGCACGTCTCACGAACCACTTTGGCCGGCGCGCCGATCCTGACGATCGCGCCGTTCGCGCCGAGGCCCGATCGCGGTGGCCGGATGGTGAGCGCTCCGCCCGTCCACGACAATGCGCACAACAATACGCGTGACAAAGCGCACGACAGCGTGAGCGCGTCTTTCCGCCAGCCCGCACCACGAGTCTACGTCGGCGTGAGCGACGGCCGAGGTGCTTACAAGGGCGTCGCCCCGACCCCTGGGCCGAAGCTCCCGGCGAATGGGGACCGCAGCTATTCGCCGATGATCCGCCCCGCCGCGCCACCGGTGGCGCGTATCGTTCCGGCTCCGGTGCTTGCTCCGGCTCCAGCAGTGGCCCCTGTGGCGCCGCTGATGTTACCGGCGCAGAGCGCCGCTGCGCACAGCGCTTCACCGGCGAGAGGACAGGTTCCTCCCACGGTCAATGCCGTGCCTGGCGGCGCGCCGCCGAAGTAGGGCGACGCCGCGGCGGCGGCCGTGTCAGTTGGGGAGCAGCGCGAGCCGGTTGCCGTCGACGATCTTGACGCGATCGCCCTGCTTGAACGCAGGCTTGGCGCTGGAGGTGATCGAGCGCTTCGAGCCGTCGTCGAGCTTCACGCCGACGACCCAGTAACTCTTCTTCTTGGCATTCTTCTCGATCTGATTCCCGGCGTAAGCGCCTGCGCCGGCACCGACGATTGTCGCCGCGGTGTTGCCGCGGCCCGACCCGATCTGATGGCCGAGCACGCCGCCGACAATGCCACCCGCGACGAGCCCGGCGCCGGAGCCCTCGCCTTTTTTCTCGACGTAGCGAACCGATTCGACGATACCGCAAGTCGTGCAACCGTTCGCGGCCGATGCGGCAGGCGCGCCGGCCGGCGCACCGGGCAAAGGCTGTGCGCTGAGCGCGCCGGCAAGCGCGAGTGCCACCGTGGCTAGAAATATGAGTCGCATCGCAATCTCCTCCAGTTATCCTTCGAATCAACCATAGCCAACTAGGTTCCGAAACCCCTCAAGGCTCCGCAGGCCGGTAGAAACTTAGCTGGCGTCGGCGCGTTGGCGCGCATAGCTGCCGGGAGCCGGCTCGAGCGGGCGCAGACGACCCTTGCCAGACGCCTTGCCCACTTCGCGCGCGGCGACCTCGTGACCGAGGTAGGGGAGAAGCCACTGTAGCCAGTCGACCCACCACGACCCCTCGTGTTGCTTCGCGCCCTGGAGCCAGGCCGCGGGAGCCTCCGGCAGCTTCTCATGGGTCCAATAGCCGTACTTCTTTGCCGCCGGCGGGTTGATCATGCCGGCGATGTGGCCCGAGCCGGAGAGAACGAAGCGCGACTTGCTGCCGAGCAGACGCATCCCCGCATAGGTTGTCTTCCACGGCGCGATGTGATCCTCCATTGCCGAGACGAAGTAGGCCGGGACCGTCACCTGCGACACATCGATCGGCGTGCCCGCCAGCGTGATGCCGCCCGGCTCGCGCAGCTTGTTTCTCATGTACATGTTGCGCAGGTAGAAACTGTGCATCTTCGCCGGCATCCGCGTCGAGTCTTGGTTCCAATGCAGCAGATCGAACGGGAAGGGGTCGCGACCCATCAGGTAATTGTTGATGACGAACGACCAGATCAGATCGTTGCTGCGGAGCATGTTGAAGGTGTTCGCCATCTCGGAACCTTCGAGGTAGCCATGCTCGCTCATCTTGCGCTCCAGCGAGGCGACCTGGTCCTCGTCGATGAACACCTCGAGCTCGCCGGCGCCGGCGAAGTCGATGAGCGAGGTCATGAAGCTCGCGCTCGCGATGCGCTTGTCCTTTTTGGTTGCGAGGTAGGCAAGGGTGGTCGCCAGCAATGTGCCGCCGAGGCAGTAACCGAGCACATTGACGGTCTTCTCGCCGGTCGCCTTCTCGATGGCATCGAGCGCCGCCAGCGGACCCTCGATCATGTAGTCCTCGAAGTCCTTCGCGGCGTGGCGCTCGTCCGGGTTGACCCACGAGATGACGAACACGGTGAGCCCCTGATCCACGCACCATTTCACAAGCGAGTTCTTCTCGCGCAGGTCGAGGATGTAGTACTTGTTGATCCACGGCGGCATGATCAAGAGCGGCCGCTTGGCGACCTTCTTGGTCGTCGGCTCGTATTGGATTAACTGCATCAGGTCGTTCTGAAACACGACGTGCCCCGGCGTGGTCGCGATGTTGACGCCGAGGTCGAAGGCCTTGCTGTCGGTCATCGAGATCTTGAGCTGGCCATTGCCGCGCTCGATGTCGTCGAGCAGGTTGTTGAGGCCTTTGACGAGGTTCTGGCCGCCGGAGGCGATGGTCTCCCGGAAAACCTCCGGGTTGGTCAGGGCGAAATTCGACGGCGCCATGGCATCGATGTACTGGCGGGTGAAGAAATCGACCTTCTTGCGTGTGTGCTCCTCGAGCCCTTCGACGTTCGCGACCGCGTTGTGGAGCCACCGCGCGGTGATCAGGTATGACTGCTTGACGTAGTCGAACAGGAAGTGTTCCTGCCAGTCCTCGTGCCGGAACCGCTTGTCGCTCTTGGCCGGCTCGGCGACGGGGGAAACCGGCTGGCCAATGAGCTTCAGCATCGACGACTGCCACAGCGCCGAGTATTCCCAGAGCAGGTTGAGCTGCGATTCGGCCAGACGATAGGGGTTTGATAGCATCTTCGCCGCCAGCTCCAGGAACGCCTGGGTCAGTCCGAACTCATCGCTCACCAGCGCGTGATTGCTGGCCGCCGCGTGTCGAGCGACGAAATCGCCGAGCAGCTTCGCGCTCTTGTCTGCGGCGGCGGCGAAGCACTGCGACAGGGCGACAGGATCGTATTGCGGCTGCGGCGGGCTTGCGCTCGAGCTGTCGGCGGCGGCCATCTTATGTTTCTCCCCGGGGTTCATTTTAGCGGCTTGTGTCATCGGTAGTGGAAGCGGAATACGCCGTCGGCGCGCACGCGCTCGATGCGGCCGGTCTGCCACAGATGGTTCAGGTGCGCGAGCGCCTCTCCCATCGCGAAAAAGCGCTGCTGGACATCGAGTTGGCGCCGGAAAAGCAACGGCATGACCTCCGCTGCGGTCACCGGCGCAGCCGCCGCGGCGGCTTCGAGCTCGGCGAGCCGAGCCGCATGGTGGGCGCGCAATTGCGCCACGCGCGCTTGGATCCCGACGAAAGGCAGCCCGTGCGACGGCAGCACCAGCGTCTCGGGCGACAGTTCCTCGAACCGGGACAGCGAAGCGAGGAAGCGGCCGAGCGGATCGCCTTCGGGCTCGATCGGCCAGACGCTGACGTTGGTGCTGATTTTCGGGAGAAGCATGTCACCGGAGATGAGCACATTCAAAGCCGCGCAGTAGAGCGCGGCGTGTTCGGGCGAATGACCGTGCCCCGGGATCACCCGCCAATGGTTCGGTCCGATCGCGACCTCGTCGCCGGCGAGCAGGCGCTCATGTGCGAGCGGAAGCTCGGGCACGCCGCGCCGGTACTGATTGCCTCGTGCCGCCAGCGCGGCGACGTGCTCGGCCGCAAGTCCGTGGGCGCGGAACAGATCGCAGGTCGCGCTGGGACCGTAGCCGGCGCGCTCGTCGGCGATCGCGTGTGCGGTCAGGTATTCGGCCTGCGGCATCGCTACCGCACATTGCCAGCGTGCGGCGAGCCAAGCGGCATTCCCGACGTGGTCCGGGTGGTAATGCGTGGCGATGACGCGGTGGAGCGCGGCGCCCTTGAACGTGGTGGCAAAGTGATGCTCCCACAGCGCGCGGGTCGGGACGTCGCCGTAGCCGCAATCGATCTGCGTCCAACCATCCTGGCCGGCGCAAAGCCACAGATTGATGTGGTCCAGCGCAAAGGGCAAAGGCATGCGCAGCCACAACACGCCGGGCGCGACTTCGCGCGTGGTACCGGGAGCCGGGCATTCCGGCCAGGGGTGATGTAGAGCGCTGAGTGCCGCGGGGAGCGGTGCGTTCATGAGGCGCGACGCCGATTTCGCGCCGGGGGAGGCACCGCCGGCACATCATGGTGCAATGCAGCATCCTCGTCGAATCGCCAAATCATGTCAAGTCGGGGGCTCTGATCTTTATGGTATCTTGGGCCGGTTACCTCGCGTTTCCAGCGCCGCATGCCGTCCCGCACCGATCCTGTCACGTACTCGATCTCGGACCTCGCCAGAGAATTCGCCCTGACCACGCGCGCGATCCGCTTCTATGAAGGCGAGGGCCTTCTGGCGCCGCGCCGCAGCGGCCGCAGCCGTATCTACGGCGAGCGGGAGCGGGTGCGCATCAAGCTGATCCTGCGTGGCAAGCGGCTCGGGTTGTCGCTCTCCGAGATCCGCGAGCTGCTCGACCTCTACGATGCCACGCGCAGCGAACGGCCCCAGCTGGTGAAATTCCTGGAGGTCCTCGCCGATCGGCGGGCGAGATTGCGCCAGCAGCAAGAAGACATCGCGATCGTCCTGTCGGAGATCGAGTCGCTGGAGCGGCAATGCCGGAAGCGGCTGCGGCAGGGCGCAAATGGCGGCGCAGGCCAGGGCTCGACCCCCTCCGGCTAGGGTCCACCCAGGGGTCCTGGATTGACGTTTACGTAAACGTCAATTAGAATTCACGCTTTATTTTCAAGGGTCGGGCCGACGATGTCCTCGCAACCCACTGCCGCGCAAGAGCCTGCATTCGCACCGCTTGATTCCGATTATGAAACGCGCGTCCGGGACAGCTTCGCGCGACAGGGCGCAATGCGCCTGCTCGGGGCGCGGCTTGCCGAAGTCCGGGCCGGGTATTGCGCGATCGAGCTGCCGTATCGCGACGACCTTACGCAGCAACACGGGTACGTTCACGCCGGTATTGTCGGCGCCATCGTCGACTCGGCCGGTGGGTACGCCGGATTTACGCTTTTTCCCAAAGACGCCAGTGTGCTGACGGTCGAATACAAGCTCAACCTTCTCGCGCCGGCTGCCGGCGAGCGGCTCGTTGCGCAAGCCACGGTCCTCAAACCAGGTCGGACGCTCGCTATCACGCGCGGCGAGGTCTACGCCGAAGCTCGCGGACAACGCACGCTATGTGCCGTCATGCAACAAACCCTCATCGTGCTGGCCGGCAAGCCGGACGCGTAGAGAGACACGCGATGTTCAATTTTCCTGCGCTCAACTTCCACCTCGGCGAGACCATCGACATGCTGCGCGCGACAGTGCAGCAGTTCGCCGCCGCCGAGATCGCGCCACGCGCCGCGGAGATCGACCGCGACAATCAGTTTCCGACGGACCTCTGGCGCAAGATGGGCGAGCTGGGGCTCCTCGGGATGACGGTCGAGGAAGAGTACGGCGGCACGAGCATGGGCTATCTCGCGCACATCGTCGCCATGGAGGAGATCAGCCGCGCCTCCGGCTCGGTCGGCTTGTCCTACGGGGCGCATTCCAACCTCTGCGTCAATCAGATCCGGCGCAACGGCAACGCCCGCCAAAAAGCCCGGTACCTCCCGAAGCTCGTTTCCGGCGAGCACGTGGGCGCGCTGGCGATGAGCGAATCGGGGTCGGGCTCCGACGTCGTCTCGATGCGCTTGCGCGCCGAGCGGAAGGGCGATCGCTACGTCCTCAACGGCAGCAAGATGTGGATTACCAACGGACCCGACGCCGATACGCTGGTCGTCTACGCCAAGACCGACGC
>Ga0066710_100003105_pt1 | contig 13921 bp, 15 predicted proteins | sample GraSoiAngelo_159_FD_79666 | JGI IMG/M metagenome (GOLD analysis project Ga0066710, IMG submission 79666) | Grasslands soil microbial communities from the Angelo Coastal Reserve, California, USA - 14_1009_16_40cm | ecosystem: Environmental > Terrestrial > Soil > Grasslands | place: USA...
CAGCATGCCCTTGTTGAAGTCCGCGTAGCGTGTACGGGTTCACCCCCAAGAAGGATCGGAGCCCGCGATGGTTACCGCCGTCCGGTTCACGACTCGCATCCGGCCATCTTAATCCGGGACCTGGTTGCGTTAAACTCTTGGGCTCATATGGGAGTGTGGCCATGACATGCCTTCCGGCCCGAATGGTTGTCGCCTTGACCGCCTTGGTGATTGGGCTCGTCGCCTCTCAACCCGCCACCGGGCAGATTCCACAGGTCCCCTTGCGCATGCGCGCATTTGCCGTAAACATGACCAACATCGCGACCGGCGCCAACAACATCCTGGAGATCACCATCGATCGCTGGTCTACTACCGCCGAACGCCAGCAGTTGATCACCACCATGGTCGAGAAGGGCCAGGATGCCCTGCTCTCCCGCCTCCAGAAGGTGCCCGTCAAGGGGCGAGTTCGGATACCCGGGTGGATGGGCCCGGATCCGAACAATTACCGACTCGGGTGGGACCTGCGCTACACGTGGCACGAGCCGCTGCCGGACGGCGGCGAACGGTTCGTGATCGCTACCGATCGGTATATGAGCATGTGGGAAGTGCGCAACCAGCCGCGCACTGTGGACTATCCCTTCACGCTGATGGAAATTCGCTTCCCAAAGGAAGGGAAAGGCGAAGGCCGCATGGCGGTGGCTACCCAGTTCACCTTTGACAAGAAGAAGAACATGATCGAGCTGGAGCAGTTTTCGGCGGGAACGGTTCGCCTCAACGAGATCACGATCGAGAAGAAGTAGCCTTCAAAACCAAAGACCGCGCCAGTCAGTGACCGCCGTACACCTGGAAGCCACGCCTTCGCAGACTGTCGGCCAGGAACACCTCCATCCGCTTGGCTTTCTCGTAGGGCATGGGATTGAGGTGGGCGTACAGCTTCGGTACGAGCCGTTCGCCGAACTTGCGCACGACACGGGCAGCCTTGACGCCCTTTTTGTGGTTGCTGAACCGCTCCTCGGGTGAGAGGCCGGTCATCCCGACATAATAGCCAGCCTTCCCGTCGCCCTTGGGATTCCGCAGGTACACGACGTAAACCGAATGGTGCCCCGCCTGTGGTTTGCCTGGCTTCCGCTTGGCGGCCTGCTGTTTGGCAGCCGGCCGTTCGGGGGCCGGCCTTTTGGCCGCCTGTCCGTGGACCGACCGTTCTCGAGAGGTCGCCGGATCGTCACCCATTCCTGGAGGGTACGACAGGTCGTCAACCCGACGTTCCCTCCCACACGAAGATCGAGTATGTTGATTCCGTGGACTCGTCGGAGCGCTACGAGCAGCTCATAGCCTTCCTCTCGACGCACCTCCCGGCGCCCGTCGAGCAGGAAGAGGATGCCAACGGCGTCATCGTCTTCACAGGCGGATCCCCCGGAGAGGTTATCGCCCGGCTGACGGCAACCTCGGTGATTGTCGAGGAGTTCGCGATCCGCTGGGAAACCCCATACTCCCCTGTGATCCAACCCCGGCGGGTCGGCGCCGTCAATTGGCGGCGCCTCCCGGAAACCGCCGTCATGAATGTCGTCGGACAGCTAATCAAAGGCGCACGTGAGATTCGGCGCGCCCGCTACCGGACGTGCGGGCTGTGCGGCGTCACCAACCCCCCGGAGTGGCTCCACAGCGACGACATTTGCCAGACGTGCGCCGAGAGTCGACTCGGTCTGGTCCACTAACGCCTCTTTCGACATTTCTCCGTCGCGCCCGACTTTGTGCTCCCTTCAGCCTTTGCTCGGATTCACGAGCACTCGCCAGTGCTCACCACTGCATGCGATGCGCTTCTTGCTCCACGTCGGGCATCGGAGTACGGAGACCTGTCACCGCAGAGAACTGAGGACTCGGGGACACGTCTCCCGCCACTTTGAGAGGCAGCAAGGGGGTTGTCATGTGTCGTATCTATGTCAAACGCACTGAATATCAGCGGTTTGACACGCTCTATCACGCGTTCAGGACCAGCATCCCGGGTGCCGACGTCGTTTGGGACCGCCGCGTCCGCGAGCGGCGAAGCCACAAAGCGTCCGCCTCGGTGGTTGATCAACGCTGGAGCGAGCGACGAAATGCTCCGCCAGAGTCCTGGAACGCCCTCGGTTTTGTCGTCATGCAGGAACCCGGAGTCACCGCCGCCCGCCGGAAAGCTCCCCAGCTCGTTTCCTCGCGCTTGGCATCGGCCCTGCGTCCCATGAGCCTGCCCGCCGACCCCGCCGACCCATCGGCCCCCGACCCCACCGTGGCCGAGATTCGGGGCACCTTCGTCCGCATCGCGGAAAACCTGGTCGGCGAGATCGTCCGACGGCTGCAGGCCCCTCCAGAGGTCGCGCCGCAGGGGCCGATCGAGACGATGGCCATGGCTGGTCCCAGGATCCCCGCGACGCCGCCGATGCCCCCCTCGCCACCGATAGCCGGGCAGCCGGAAACCTACAAGCTTCAGTGGCCTCCGCTGGCTGAGCGGAACTGAGGGGACGAGTGATGGCCCGCGAAGGGCCATCACTCGGGCTCTCGCCTAGAGCTCGTCGCGAGCCGAGCGCAACCAGGCCCTCGCCTCTTTGTAAGCCGGATACGCCTGCGCGACCAGTTTCCAGAAGGCTGGTGAGTGATCGAGTCGCTTCAGGTGCATCAGCTCGTGGATCAGGACGTAGTCGCAAACCCAGGCCGGCGTCTGAACCAGCCGCCAGTTCAGGCAGATGTGACCGCTGCGCGAGCACGATCCCCAACGCCACCGCTGATTCCTTACACTGACTCGCGAAACCGAGAGCTCGAAGCGGGCGGCGAGCTCGTACAGCCGCCGAGGTAGATCGCGTTTGGCCTGCCGACGCAGCGCCTCGTCTATCGAAGGGGGGGCCGTAGCAGGCGAGAGGCGCGCCGCTACGAGGCGACTGAGCTCCCTGTCGATCCAGCCGCGCTCTCGCTCAGCAAACGCTTCGGCTTCCCGTTTCGACCCACGCGGAGGAATCGTCACGCGCACAGTGCCGTCGCGTTCGACACGGAGCACATAACGCTTCGCCCGCGGATGGCGAACGAAGATGGGGTTGATTGAGGCGGGAGCGACTCCCGCTGCGTCCTCCACGCCGCCGTTGCCGAACGGGAGAGACGCCTGAACTACTCGCCGAGCGCCCTGGCCGAATTGAGCCACAGTCCCCCGTCCACGACCAGCGTGACCCCGGTGATGAACGATCCGAGATCGGAACAGAGAAACACCGCCGCGCGGGCGACGTCATCGACGCCCGCCAGCTGGCCGAGCGGACAGGCACCAATGATGGCCGCCCGCGTCGCGGCGGTTATCAGGCGGCGCACTCCCTCGGTGCCGTCAACCGGTCCTGGTGCCAGGCCGTTCACGCGAATCCGGGACGGCCCCCACTCGACCGCCAGTCCCCGCGTGAGCGCGTCCACACCTGCCTTGGCCGCGGACGCGTGAACCTGGGCGCGGGTGCCAAGGAGCTGCAGCGTGGCGCTGATGTTCAGGATGACACCACCCTGCCTCGCGAGATAGGGAAACGCGGCCCGTGACACGTTGAACGTGCCTTTCAAGTCGATGTCGACGACCGACCCGAAGCCGTTCGGCGACAGCTGCTCGGCCAGACAGAGAAAGTTGCCGGCGGCGCCGTTGACGAGAATGTCCAGACGGCCGAAGGTCTCGACCGTCCGGCCGACGACGGCCGCAACGTCGTCGGGCCGCCGAACGTCACCCGTGACGGCCAGGGAGCGCACTCCGAGTCCCGTGATCTCCAGCGCCGTCTCTTGGAGATGCTCCTGGTTTCGACTTGAAATCGCGACATCGCACCCGAGAGATGCCATCGCCAATGCGATGCCCCGGCAGATGCCTGTGCCGCCGCCGGTAATGAGCGCGGCGCGCCCGGCCAGCAACGACGGCACGTAACCAGTAGTGGCGCTGATCATCTCGTCACGCGTCGGTCTGCCTCTTCGCCATCGAGAACCTCCGCGAAGGGCAAGACGTCGGTGAGGTCGGGCGCCTGCAGCATGCGCGGCACTCGGTCGATCACCTCGAGGTTCGGCAGCGCCTCGCCGACCTGGGTCCCCTGCAGCTCCTTGAACCGGCGAGCCTTGACGAGCACGTTGCTTTCGAGGGAGCCGACGGCGCGGTTGTAGGCCTCGAGGCTCGCTTTCAAACGCGAGCCCAGATCGTCGAAGTGGCCCGCGAGGCTGCGAATCGCCTCGAAAAGATTGCGTCCGAGCTCGCTGATGTAGCGAGCGTTCTCTTCGATGGCCTGCTGCTGCCAGCCATAGGCGACTGCCCGGAGCAGCGCAATCAAGGTGGTGGGGCTGGCCGGGATCACCTGTCGCTCGACACCGTACTCGATGAGGGACGCGTCCTGCTCGAGCGCCGCACTGAAGAACATCTCGCCAGGCAGGAACATGACCACGAACTCCGGGCTGCCCGGGAGATCGGTAAAGTAGTTCTTGGCGCCGAGCTGTGAGAGGTGCGTCCGGACCTGTCGCGCGTGCTCGGTGAGCAGCGTCTGTCGTGTGGCCTCGTCTGGAGCCTCAATCGCGCGCAGGTAGGCGTCGAGCGGGACCTTGGCGTCGACGACGACATGCTTGCCACCGGGCAGGCGCACGATCACGTCCGGGCGGATGCGCCGCTCGTTTCCGTTGAGCGTGTGCTGTTCCTCGAAGTCGCAGTGCTCGATCAGGCCCGCCAGTTCGACGACCCGTTTCAACTGCAGCTCGCCCCACCGACCGCGAACACCCGGTCGCTTGAGGGCATCGACGAGCCGCCGGGTCTCGGTCTGCAGCTCCCGACCGACGGCGTCGAGAGAGGCCACCCGCTGAAGGAGGCTGGCGCCCTCCTGGGTGCGCCGGCGCTCGGCGTCCTTGATTTCGCCGTCGACGCGGTCGAGCGTCTTCGCCATCGGCGCAAGCAGGTCCTCGATCGCCTTCTTGCGGGCGTCGATGCCAGCGGTCGTTTCCGCCTGCGCCTCGCGAAGACGCGACTCCGCCAGGTGCAGAAATGCCTCGTTGTTCTGGGACAGCGCCTGAGCGCTGAGCGAGGCGAATGCCTCGCGCAGCGTGGTCTCCGCGCCCTGATAACTTTTCAGCCGTTCAGTGTGAAGCAGGCGCTCCGTTTTGAGCTCGGTGCGATAGCGGGTCAGCGCGGGCCTGGCGGCGAGCCACCCGACGAGCCCGCCGAAGGCGAGCCCGGCCACGAGGGCAATCAGTAGACTCAAAGAATCGACAGTCATCAGTATCGCACCAAACGCCCCGCCCTACCGCGCCACGACGAAGGGCAACCACGAGTCTGGCAACTGCAGCTCCGCTGCGTGAATCGCCGAGGCCACCAGGCGAGCGCGGACGATCCGCTGGTCGGCTTGAGCCGCGTCGACCCCCGCGGCAACTCGCTGCAGTTCGCACCGAGCTGCGATTTGCGCGCGTCGGACCTGGTGCGCGTGCCGGCCCGTTCCCGACCGGCCCGCGATCTGACTCCGCTCGCGCTCCGCTCGAAGGCTGAGGAGACGCGCCCGATTGACGGGCTCGAACGGCAGCAGCGCCTGAAAGCGGGCGTCAGTGGCCGTGTTGATGTCGCGCGCGGCGCGCAGGGCCCGGTCGCGATCGAGCTCGGTCCGGTAGCACTGAAAGCAGACGGCCCCGCGCGATGGCACCACCCTGCCGGTGTCCCTGGCCCCGGCGGTCGCCTGGCGCTGGAGCCTCGCCCGGCAGGCGTGGCACAGGGCCCTGGGGCGCGTGCCCTCCAACTCTCCTCCTGGGAACGTAATCCACTCTCCACCAACAACTTGCGTCTCTGGAACAGATGTGAGGCTGCTCATGCAGCCCAGTCTAGCGGGGACCCGTGACAGGGGAGGTCACATCCACGTACCGGACGCTGTGCCCGGATGCCGCCAGGAATCGCTCGAAGTCGAGATAGCGCAGGACCACGGTGACCGTGTTGACGTTGGGGTGGAACGAAATCCGCGAAACGTTCTTCAGCGCCCGGTCGAGGTACACGCGCACGTGGCGATTCACGTCGTGAATCAGCCCGAACGGCGACACCGATCCCGGAGTGACGCCGAGAAACTCCATCAGCTGCTCGGGCGGCGCGAAACTGAGCTTGCCGTCCCCAATCTGGCTGGCGATGGCTCGAAGATCGGCTCGCTTGGTGTGGAGCACGATCACCAGGTAATGTTTCGTGCTCTTCTGATTGCGCAGAAACAAGTTCTTGCAGTGCGTCGCGTCGATCCCCGCCCAATGGATCTCCCCTTCCTCGACCGTCGCCACAGGGGGATGCTCGTATCGTTCAAACGAGATCTGGAGAGCCGTCAAACGCTCAGTGACCGCTCGTTCCTGGGGAGTCACGGCACTGTCGGGAGGCGTCATGGGATCAGGACCGCCGCGCCTTCGATCTGGCCGGCACGCAACGCCGACAGCGCACGGTTCGCCTCAGCGAGGGGTATGGGTGTGACATGAGTCCGTATGGGCACACGGCCCGCGACGACCAGAAGGTCGTGCGCGTCCTGACGGGTGAGGTTGGCCACTGACCGCACAACGCGCTCCTGCCAGAGCAGTCGATAGGGAAACGCCGGGATGTCGCTCATGTGGATGCCGGCGCACACCACCGTCCCACCCGGAACGACATGAGCCAGGGCCATGGGTACGAGCGCGCCAACCGGCGCAAAAATGATCGCGGCGTCGAGCGCCATCGGCGGCTCGTCAGTCGAAGCGCCGGCCCACACCGCGCCGAGGGACCGCGCGAATCTCTGCGCCGCGCTGTGGCCCGGCGACGTAAAGGCCAGTACCTCCCGTCCTTCGTGCGCCGCGACCTGGGCAATGATGTGCGCCGCCGCCCCGAAGCCGTACAGCCCAAGCCGTCGCGCGTCGCCCGCCATGCGATAGGACCGATAGCCGATCAGACCGGCGCACAAGAGCGGCGCCGCCTCGACATCGTCGTACACACTCGGGATTCGCACCACGAACGGCGCCCTGGCCACGGTGTACTCCGCGTACCCGCCGTGGATGTGATAGCCGGTGAATTTCGCGTCGCCACACAGATTCTCTCGCCCCGACCGGCAGAAACCGCATTGTCCGCATGTCGATCCGAGCCAGGGAATCCCCACGCGGTCCCCGACGCGAACGGCGTCGACAGCGCGACCGATCGCCTCGACGACCCCGACAATCTCGTGGCCTGGAACGATCGGGAAGGCGGTGGAGGGCAGCTCACCGTCCACGATGTGCAGGTCTGTGCGACAAACGCCGCACGCACGGACACGGACGAGGACTTCGTTGACGCCAACATGAGGTGTGGGGAGATCGACGGAGTCGAGGCGAGGCACGCCGGGTCCCGCAACGCCATCGCTTTCATTGGATGTGCAGATCGCGTTGGCGCTCGTGGTCAATGAACAGAGCGCGGAGGGCGACGGTCTTCAATACACGACTCTCAAATCGTCGAGCTTCGAGGATCGTCGAGAAGTGTCACCGGTCGAGATCCGCGACACCCTCGTCTCGACACACGCACGGCATCGATCTTGTAGGGGACGCCACCGACATGACTTATCCCTTCGTACAAGACCTCGCGATCGATCTCGGCACCGTCAACACGTGCATTTTTGCCCGGGGCCGCGGCATCGTTGTCAGCGAGCCATCGATTGTAGCGCTAAACAAAACCAGCGGCCGGATCGAGGCCGTGGGGGCGGATGCCAAAGAAATGTTGGGCAGAACCCCGACCAACATCACAGCAGTCAAACCCATGCGTGACGGCGTCATTGCCGACGTGGACACGGCTGAGCAGATGTTGAGGCACTTCATCCAGAAGGCCAACAAGGGGACCTGGTGGCGGCCGCGCGCCGTCATCGGCGTGCCCTCGGAGATCACGCACGTCGAACGACGTGCCGTGCGCGACAGCGCGATTCGCGCTCGCATGGGCGAAGTCCATCTCGTCGAAGAAGCGATGGCGGCTGCGGTGGGCGCGGGGATGCCGATCAGCGACGCGTCGGGCAACATGGTGGTCGATATCGGCGGTGGCACCACCGACATCGCCGTCATCTCACTGGGTGGCGTCGTCTACGGGAAATCGGTCCGCGTCGCGGGCAACCACATGGACGACGCCATCGTGCAGCATATGAAGAAGGCCCATAACCTGCTGATCGGCGAGCGGACCGCCGAACGGGTCAAGATCGAGATCGGCTCGGCGGCGCCCCTGGATCCGGGCGCCACGATGGAAGTCAAGGGAAGGCACCTCGCCGAGGGGAAACCGACGACGGTGAATGTCACCAGCCAGGAGATCGAGCGAGCGCTCGCAGACCCGGTACAGCTGATCGTTCAAGCCGTGCTCGACGCGCTCGAGGGCGTCCCGCCCGAGCTCTGTTCCGACATCTGCGATCGCGGGATCACCCTCACGGGTGGGGCGGCTCTCCTCAAGAACTTCGACGAGCGCCTCCGCGACGCGACCGGGCTGGCTGTGCTGATTGCCGAGGACCCGCTGACGTCGGTCGTCCTGGGCGCGGGGAAGATTCTCTCGGATCTCGATCTCCTTCGTCGCATTGCGCTGGCTTGAGGGACGCCGAGTACAATTTGAGGGATGCCGCGCAGTGCGGAGGTCATCCGCCAGTGGACCATCCTGCGTGAAATCGAAGCCGCCCGCGGCGGCGTCACGATCGACGACCTGGCCGCAAAGTGCGGCGTCACGACGCGCACCATCCGACGCGACCTGCACGCACTCGAAGAATCGGGCGTTCCGATCTACGACGACCGGTCGAGCGACACCGGGAGGACGCGTTGGCTCCTGGGCGGCCAGGCGTTCAAGAGCGTCACGGCCGGCCTCACGTGGTCCGAGCTGTGCGCCCTCTACTTCAGTCGCACGGTCCTGGAATCGTTGTCCACGACGCCGTTTCGCGCCCATCTCGAGAGCGCCTTCGACAAGCTCACCTCGGCGCTGGGGCCTCACATGCGGGCCTTCCTCGACGGCCTGCCGCACGCGATCGTTTCCAAGCGTGATCCGTTGGGCCGGCGCACGGCCCCAGGCTCACCGCACCAGCCCCTCATCGTCTCGCGGACGCTCGAAGCCACCCTCGGTCATCGTGTGGCCACGCTCACCTACTACTCGAGGGCCAGCGAACGGACCAAGTCGTATGTCGTCCATCCGCACCGCCTGGCCTATGCACAAGGTGGTCTGTATCTGCTTGCGTTTGTCCCGGCCTACGGAGAGATTCGCACCTTCGCCGTCGAGCGGATTGAGGAGATTTCCCTGCACGACGAACGGTTCGCGCCGATTGAGGACCTCGACGACGAAGCCTTCCCCAATTCGCTCGGCGTGCACTCCGGACCACCGGAGGAGGTGGCGATCGAGTTTCGCGCCGACGCCGCCGACTACGTCAGCGCCCGGGAATGGCATTCGTCACAGCAGGTCGCCAATCTCCCCGACGGCGGTGTGACCATGACCCTGCGGGTGTGCGTCGATCAGGCGCTCACGAGCTGGATTCTCAGCTTTGGGCCTCGGGCGCGTGTGGTGTCACCCGAGACGCTCGTCCACGAAATCGCCCGGCAGTGCGCCGAGGCGTCTGCCCGATATCCTGCGGCCGCTCGATGAAGGATAATCGCGTAATGAGGACGACAGGTTGAAAATCAAAGGGCTCGGCAGCGCCGAACGTGCCCGAGGCGCGCGGCCGGCCCCCGGCGCGGTTGCCACCAACGCCACAGGCACGGCGGGTCGTTCCCCTTCGAAGAAGAAGCTGACGGCCGGCGCTCTAGAGGAAGCCCGGGCGCTCATCTGGACTCATCGCAAGCGATTGGCTCTTGGCCTGGGTCTGATGGTCGTCAACCGCCTGGCCGGACTCGTCCTGCCCACCAGCTCCAAATACCTGATGGACGACGTCGTCGGCAGACAGAATTGGGACCTCCTGCCCAAGTTGGCGCTCGCCGTGGGGTTGGCGACGCTGGTCGAGTCGATCACCTCGTTCTCGCTGTCCCAGGTGCTCGGCGTGGCTGCACAGCGGGCGATTACCGAGATGCGCAAAGACGTCGAAGCGCATGTCATGCGCCTGCCGGTCAGCTACTTCGACTCGACCAAGACTGGTGTGCTGATCTCCCGCATCATGACCGACGCCGAAGGGATTCGAAACCTGGTCGGGACGGGCCTTGTCCAGCTGACCGGGTCCATCTTGACAGCGGTGCTCGCGCTCATCGTTCTCATCTACCTGAACTGGCGGCTGACAGCGGTCACGATCTTGGTGCTCGGCACGTTTGGCACGGGGATGGCTCTCGCGTTCAAGCGGCTGCGGCCGCTCTTTCGGGAGCGCGGTCAGATCAACGCCGAGGTCACGGGCCGGCTCGGCGAGTCGCTGGGCGGCGTTCGCATCGTCAAGGCGTACACAGCCGAGAAGCGCGAAGAGCTGGTCTTTGCCAGGGGGGCCCACCGCCTCTTCCGGAACGTCGCCAGGTCGCTGACCGGCGTGTCGGCCGTCTCTGCGTTTTCGACGTTGGTCCTCGGTGCGATCGGGATTGCGATGATGCTGGTCGGCGGCTCGTCCATCCGGGCGCAGCAGATGACGATCGGCGACTTCGTCATGTACCTCACGTTCACGGCCCTGATTACGGTGCCGGTCGTCCAGCTGGCGAACATCGGGACGCAACTGACGGAGGCCTTCGCCGGGCTGGACCGCATTCGGGAAATCCGCCGGATGGTCACCGAAGACGAGGACGATCTCAACCGGGCTCCCCTCCCCGACGTCCGCGGCGAGGTGGAGTTCGACAACGTCGTATTCGAGTACGTGCCCGGTGTCCCGGTGCTCAAGCACGTCTCCTTCAGGGCCGAGGCGGGTTCGACCACGGCTCTGGTCGGATCGAGCGGGTCGGGCAAGAGCACGCTCATCAGCCTCGTGATGGCGTTCAACCGACCGTTGTCGGGAAGGGTGCTCGTGGACGGCCACGACCTGGACACCGTTCGACTGCGTGAGTTCCGCCGGCACCTGGGCGTGGTCCTGCAGGACAATTTCCTGTTCGACGGCACCATCGCCGAGAACATCGCCTACGCCAGTCCTCACGCGACACGGGACGAGATCATCGCGGTCAGCCGGATCGCCCACTGCGACGAGTTCATCACGTCATTCGAGCTGGGCTACGACACAATCGTTGGGGAACGCGGCGTTCGGCTTTCAGGCGGCCAGCGGCAGCGGGTTTCCATCGCCAGGGCGATTCTGGCCGATCCGCGGATTCTCATTCTCGATGAAGCAACGTCGAGCCTGGACAGCGAGAGCGAGGCACTCATCCAGGACGGGCTGAAATCGCTGCGCCGCGGCCGAACCACGTTTGTCATCGCCCATCGACTGTCCACGATTCAAAGCGCCGATCAGATTCTGGTGCTCGAGCACGGCGAGATCGTGGAGCACGGCACGCATGAGGAGCTTCTGGTGAGGGCGGGGCGTTACCGACAGCTCTACGACAAGCAGTATCGATTCGAGCGGGACCGCTTCATCAACCCAGGTGAGGACTTCACGCCCGAGCCGGAGCCGGTCGTGGCTCCGGCCCGGAGCGGCGCCAGCAACGCGCTATAGTGTGACCGGACACCGGGAGTGTACGATGACGAAGACGACCGTCGCGACCCTCTGCCTCTTTGCCTTGTCCGCGTGCTCGAGCGCGGCCCAGGGAACGAAGCCCCAGGCGCCGACTGACGTGGTCGCGAGCGTCGGCGCGACGACCATTACCCTTGCCGAAGTCGACGAAATCGCGCTGCGCCAGTCTTCGTCGCAGTTCGGGGGCGCGCGACTCGGCCAGGCGCTCTACCTGGCCCGGCGCGGGGCGCTCGACGACCTGGTGGGCAACCGTCTACTCGATCTGGAAGCCAAAGCGCGCGGCAGCGAGCGGACGGCCCTCGTCGACCGCGAGATCACCAGCACCGTCTCCGCCCCGACCGAGGCGGAGATCGTGGCGTGGTACCAGGCCAACCCCGCACAGGTGCAGAAAGCCACGCTGGAGCAGGTGCGAGCGCCGATTCGAGCGATGCTCCTCGAGGAGAAAACCTCGGCCGCCCGCGATCGGTTTCTCGACGGCTTGAGAGGGAAATTCCGCGTTGTCCTCAGCCTCGAGGCTCCCCGTCAGCAGATTCGCGCGGCGGATCGGCCCGCCAGGGGGCCGGTCGGCGCCCCGGTCGAGATCGTGGAGTTCTCGGACTTCCAGTGCCCATTCTGCCGGCGCTCGCGGCCCGCCGTCGAACAGGTGCTCAAGACCTACGGCGACAAGATTCATCTGGTGTATCGCCACTACCCGCTCAGCAACCACCCCAACGCACGCCCGGCAGCTGAAGCGGCATCGTGCGCAGCCGAGCAGGGCAGGTTCTGGCAATACCATGACCAGCTCTTCGACAACCCGACGAAGCTGTCTGACGGCGATCTGAAACAGCACGCGGCAGCGGTCGGCATCGACCGCGACCAGTTCAACGCGTGCTTCGATCAGAAGAAATACAAGAAGGACGTGGACACCGATATCGCCGAGGCCAACGAAGCGGGCGTCTCGGGAACGCCCGCCTTCTTCATCAACGGCCGGCCGCTCGACGGCGCCCAGCCGTTCGAGGCCTTCAAGCGCATCATCGACGAGGAACTCGAGCTGAAGGGCCGGTAGTCCTCACACGTATGCGCGAATGCCGTTCAGGACCGACAACCCAATCGCGATGAAGGTGGCCAGCAGGCAGAGGGCGGCGGCGAGAAGATGGTCGCCGCGCTCACGCGTCAAGGGATTGAAGAAGGCGGACATCGCATAGCCGCCGACGAACCCGCCGGCATGGGCGAAGTTGTCCACGCCGGGCATGATCAGACCAAACACGAACAGGATGAGCGCGTACCGCTTGGCCGCTTCATGGATGAGGCTCGAGCCGCCCTTTCGTCCGTAGTGGACGAGCGCCCCCAACAACCCGAATATCGAGGCCGACGCGCCAATCGTGAACGTGGCGCCATGCAGGAAGGGAATCGACGGCCCGTACCACCCCGCCACCGAACTGAGGAGGAAGCCACAAACGCCCGAGATCGTGTAGATGATGATGGTGCGGGCGGGACCAATGACGTCGGCCGTCGTCGGGCCGAGGTCGCGAACCCACATCATGTTGAACAGGATGTGCAGCAATCCGCCGTGCAGCCACGTCGCGCTCAGAACCGTCCACCAGTCGCCAAAGACGAACACCGGGTACGCGCCGCTTGCCCCGAAGAGCACCAGCGCCCGCGAGCTCGGCGTCAGGAACATGCCGCCCCCGAAGAGATCGAACTGCCCCGACAGCAGCGTGAGGACGTACATGACGCTCGACACGCCGATGACCAGCGGCACGAAGCCGAGGTCATTGCCAAGCCGGCGAAGAACCGCGGCGAAGCCCCAGAGCCCCGGGTTCGCTCGGCCGCAGCTGTAGCAGGTCCGATCGTTGACGCCGACAAGCGACCCGCAGCTGGGACAGACGACCGAGCCCGTGGTCTTACGTCCAAACATGACCGTATCCTACTCTGGCTTTCTCGGTCGCATATTCGCCGTCAGCACACGCTTGCGCAACCTGATTGTGGAGGGCGTCACCTCGACCAGTTCGTCGTCGTTGATGAACTCGATGGCCTGCTCGAGCCCGAGCTTTCTCGGGGGCACGAGCCGGATGGCCTCGTCGGCCGTGGACGCGCGCATGTTGGTCTGCTTCTTCTCCTTCGTGACGTTGACGTCCATGTCGCTCGGCCGCGAGTTCTCGCCGATGATCATGCCTTCGTAAACCACGGTGCCGGGGTCAATGAAGATTTCGCCGCGCTCCTGGAGGTTGTAGATGGCATAGGCCGTGGCGGCGCCGGCACGGTCGGCCACGAGGGCCCCGGTCGGCCGCGCGGGAATCGCACCGTGCCAGGGTTCCCAGGCCGCGAAGAGGTGATTCATGATGCCGGTGCCTTTCGTGTCGGTCAGGAGCTGCGAACGGAAGCCGATCAGCCCGCGCGCCGGGATGCGG
>Ga0066710_100003106_pt1 | contig 13920 bp, 16 predicted proteins | sample GraSoiAngelo_159_FD_79666 | JGI IMG/M metagenome (GOLD analysis project Ga0066710, IMG submission 79666) | Grasslands soil microbial communities from the Angelo Coastal Reserve, California, USA - 14_1009_16_40cm | ecosystem: Environmental > Terrestrial > Soil > Grasslands | place: USA...
CGGCCCGTTCTGCAGTCTTTTCCCTGTTTTTCCGGGGTTGCGGGCCGCCATTCCGGCTTGGTGCAGTCGCCAGCTCGAGCAGCCGTGCCATGGCCTTGCGCTCGCGGGCGACCTCCTGCACGCGCTGCAAAGTGGCAGGATTGGTCATCGCCAGGCGCTCGACGGCATCAGCCTCAGCTGCGCCCGCCGCCACACGCCGCACCTCGTCTTCGACTTCCTGCTGCTCGACACCGATCTGCTCGGCATCGGCAAACGCATCCAGCGCCAATGAGCGCCGCACGCGCGACTCGGCCTCGCTGCGAATCTCCTCCTCGAACGTCGCCTGCTCCTTGCCAACCAGGCGCAGGTACTGCGGCAGCTGCAAGCCCTGTTGCTCGACGTTGCGGGTAAACGTCTCGAGCATGTGCTGCGCCTGGTGTTCCACCAGCTGGGGTGGGAACTCGATGGAGGAGATCTCGACCAGCTGGCTCATCGCTGCCTCCTCGAGCTGCTCTCGGACGCGCTCCTCCTCGCGTGCACGCAGCTGCGACTCGATGCCGGCGCGAAGGCCCGCGACGTCCGAGTAGTCGCCGACCTGCTGAGCAAACTCGTCGTCGAGCGCCGGTAACTCGCGCTCCTTGACCCAGTGCAACGTGACGTTGAAGTGGGCGGGCTTGCCCGCGAAGCTCTTTTCGCGATAGTCGTCGGGAACCGTCAAGGTGAACATCTTTTCCTCGCCGGGCCGCATGCCGATCAGCTGATCGGCGAAACCGGGCGCCGGCTGCGCACCGCTGGGATCGACAACGTACTCCGCCTCTTTGCTGTCCGCCAACGCCTTTGGCTCGTCTTCGACCGTGGCGAGCAAGTCCAGGCCGACGCGGTCACCCAGTTGAACAGCGCGCTCGACGGGCGCCCACTGCGAATACGACTCGCGCAGACGCTGGATGACCCCATCGATCTGCTCGTCGGTGACGCTGGCCTGCTCGGAAGAGACGCGCAGATCGCCCTTGTAGTCGCCCAGCTCCACCTTGGGCGCCAGACCCACCACGGCCTTCAGCCGCAGCCCTGTACCTTCGGTACGGGTAGACGGGTCGAGCTCGATCGTCTCTACCCGCGGTCGGGTGTACGCCTCGACTTTCTCCTGCTGGATGGCCTCGGTGACCACGTCGGGAACAAGTTGATCGAGCGCTTCTTCGACGATACGATCGCGACCGATCAGCCGCTCGACCATGGGCCGCGGGGCTTTCCCACGCCGGAATCCGGGTACGTCAACCCGACCGCTCAGGCGGCGGTACGCCTCATCGATGGCGCGGTCCAGGCGCTCCTGCTCGACTTCGATGTCGAGTGCGACCTGACGTGACGGCAGCTCGGTGGAGGAGACCTTCACTCGGGCACTCCTTGGCAGTCGTGAGTCATGAGTCGTAAGTCGGGAGCACTGACACGTGACCCATCACTCATGACTTTAACCTGTTGGACCCACCCTCTGAAGGAAGCGCGCCAGTTCGATCACGACACGCTCGTGTGTGCCCTCGCCGGCCACCCCCGTGCTGTCTTCGGCTTTGACGTGGAATGTGACCCGCCGTCCGTCCACCGCGGTTACTTCTGCCGTCAGCGTAAGCGTGTCCCCGACAGGCGTGGCCTTCAGATGCCGCAGATCGATGTGCGTACCGACCGTTGCCCAGCCCGGCTCGAGGTGATCTGCGATCGCGCGTACCGCGGTGCCTTCGAGCAGGCCAACCAGCGTCGGCGTAGCGAGGACCATTACGCCTTTGTTGCCCCAACGGTCAGCCGTCATCTCGGCGTCTACCTGTTTCTGCCAGGACGTTTGCATGCCAACTTCCACGCTCATGCGCGGGCGACCTCCAAGCTCATATGGATGCCGGGCTTGGCTGGCTCTCGTGTAGCTGCACCGCCCAATCGCGCAGCTCTTGCTCAAAGCTTCTCAAGATTCCCTGGCCGCAGAGTGCGACGAACCGCGACACGTCGAGCCACGAATGCCGTGGCCGTGGCGCAGGCCGCGTTTGCGCAAAGGCGTCGAACGTTGTCGGCCGCACCAGGTCTCGATCCAGGTTGAGACAGTCGGCGATCGAGCGGGCGTACTCGTATGGGGTCGTCCAGTCCGTCGCGGCCAGGTGCACCCTCCCCACATGCCGGCGTGTGACGAGCGCCCGCAGCGCCCGCACCGCGTCGTCGAGGAGCACCGGGGTGATGCGCTGGTCTGTGACGCCTGCGATCGTTTCGCCGCGTTCGAAGCGTCTCAGGCAGGTCCTGGCGAAGTCGCTGCGAGGGTATGGCCGACCGGTGAAGGGCATCTCGATGCGCGCGACGCAGGCGCCCGGGTGGTGTTGCAGCACCCGCTGCTCACCGATCAGCTTGGTCTTGCCGTACCAGCTCAGCGGATGTGGTGGGTCGTCCTCGCGGTACGCTCGCTCGGCTTGCGTGCCGTCGAACACGTAGTCGGTCGAGATGTGGACCAGGTGTACGTCCAGTTGTTTACAGATTCTCGAGAGCCGTCCAGGGACCTCGGCATTGAGCGCGTAGACCAGACCCTGGCGATCGCCACGCTCGGCCTCGGCCGCGTCTACCTGGGTGCTCGCGGCCAGGTTCAGCACCACCCCGGCACCACTCTGGTCCAGGAACGCGGCGACCGCGTCCGCGTCGAGCACGTCCAGCTCGGCGTGCGTTGGTGCGAGGACGTCGAGGTCAGCGTCCCACAGCCCAAGCACGCGCGACCCCACCAGGCCTGACCCGCCAAGGACCACCACTCGGTCGAGCTTCGACACGTCGTCAGGCGCCAGTGTTGCAGCCGAGATCAGCCTGCACGCGCCGCGCGGCGTCGCCGAACGTGCTGCCCGCGGGCAGGTCGAGCATGTCGCAGTACTCCTGCGGAAGCATGTCGGTCGAGCTGACGATCTGCCTCAGCAGCTGGCACGCCTCTTCGCCCTCCGTCTCGTTCTCGATCAGCTCGATGAATGCGTTACGCAAGTGCGCCGGGATGGCCCCGCTGCCGGGCTCAACCGTCACGCGACCGAAACAACATGCTAACGCGACCGAAACCAATTGGCCGGATAAGGCCCGGGAAATGTACGCTGATGTGGGGACATTACCGCGTGGGTTGGCGCTTGTTCCTGATCGGGCTCTACCGCGACGAGACCGGTCAGGACGTGGTCGAGTACGGCATGATCGTTGCCACGATCGCTGTCGTCGTGCTCATCGGCACGATGACCTTTGGGAATCAGATCCGCCCGTGGTTCGAGCGCCTGGCGGGCATGATCACCACCACCGGCACCTAGGAAGGCGGCCGAAAACCTGCCTGAAGGCCTGGACACGCTTGCCGCCTTCCCAGGCCAAACGTCACAGAAGTTCGGCCGCCTGCGACTTGTGCCGAAAGGCGGCTTGTCGGCCGAACTTCTAGGTATCTGATTCCTCGGTCCAGAACGCTCGCGTAACCCGCTGCGCCCCGCGCCACAGGTCGGCTGAGTCGGCCAGCGCGGCCAGATTGATGTCCACGGCTGCGTCGATCACCGACAGACCAGCGGCGAAGGCTGCGTTCTGGGCCTCAAACATGGCTTCCAGAACGCTATCCGTGCCGCGCGCCCACGCTGCCGCGAGCCTTCGGCCACTTGTCTCGTCGTCGACCGCCCGAGCGGCTCGCGGCCGCGTGGCTTCGCCCGACACCGTCTCGAGTGGATTCCTGTCGATCGTCGTCTTTCGGCGCGGCATGGCGGTCAGCGCCTCCTCTCTTGCTGGATGACTTCCTCGGCCAGTGCGCCGTAGTCTGCCGCGCCGGCGCTACGAGCGTCGTACTGCATGATCGGCTGCGCAAACGACGGCGCCTCGGCCAGTCGCACGTTCTCGCGGATGGCGGAGCGGTACACGCGCTCGCCAAACCTAGACACCAGCTCCTGAACGACCTCCTGCGCGTGGCGGGTCCGACCGTCCACACGGCAAGCCAGGATCCCCGTGAGCTCGAGGTCCGGGTTGAGCCGCTCGCGCACCAGGTCCAGCGTCCCCATGAGCTGGGCGAGACCGCGCAGCGCCATCACGTGCGCCTCGACCGGCACCAGCACCTCGCGCGCGGCAACCAGCGCGTTGAGCGTCAGCAGGCCCAGCGCGGGCGGGCAGTCGATCACGGCGTACTGCCAGCTCGGTGCGTGCACGCGCTCGAGGGTGCGCCGCAGGACGACCTCCGCGCCCAACTCGCGCGCCAGGTACTTTTCGGCCCGTGCCAGCCCGCCGGAGGCTGGCACCAGCTCGACGCCCGGCCACCGCGTCGGGTGCACCACCCCGTCCAGACCAACACCATCGGTCAGCAGCTCGGCGGCTCCCGGGCTGTCTTCGGGCGCGCCAAGCCAGTGCGACGCGGAGGCTTGCGGATCCAGGTCGAACAGCAAGACGCGTCGGCCGCGGTCGGCCAGGGCGGCGGCGAGATTGACGGCGGTGGTGGTTTTGCCGCTGCCACCCTTGTGATTGGCGATCGCGATGATGCGCATGGCGCTCGGGGCCGCGTCTGCCACTGCTTTCTATCTGTATACACCACATAGGTGCTGTGTGGCGATAGCTGGCACGAATCTTGCCAAGCCACGGTGCGCGGCCAACTACATACAATCAGAAAGCGCCGACAGCCCGTGTTGCCATACTTCTACGCCGTCAGCGCCGGGCTGTATCTGGCCTCGAGTAGCCTGTACTGGCCGGCTTACAGCGGCTTGCTTCTACTCCAGTCGTGGAATGACGCGCTGGCAGGGGGTAACGCGTCCACGGTTTCTGGCTCGGCCGATAGACCGACGCCGAATACCGCGGAACGTCTGCTGACTTCGGTCTTCCCTAACGGCGTGTGCCTGGAGTAGCCATTTCGGCTTTGCGCTTCTTCGGCGCCCGGCTCATGGCTTCCGTGGGCTCCGCTGCGGGTGCCGTCGCAGGCCGGCTGGTGCCGGTCGCTCGCTCCAGCACCGAGATGGCGTACCGCATGCGACCCGCGGCTTTGACGGTCACGATACTGCGGCCTGATTCGAACTCGCGCTCGTACTGCAGCGCCTCCCGCTCCGGAACACCCAGCTCGCACAATGCCGTGGGCAGACCACGAGCGGCCGCGTCGGCGAACGCCAGAGCGTCCGCCTGCACGATCAGCGCACCAGTGCGCATGACGAATCCGATCTGTTCCCGCCGAAAGCCCTCGCGGCGGAAGGTGTCCAGCGCGCCCTCGGCCAACTCTTCAGCTTCAAATACGCCCACGACTACGGTCTCGAAGGCGCGGACGGGCTCAACCTGTCGCGGGGTCGGGCCGCCAGGGCAGACCCACGGAGTGCCCGTGCCGCCGACGTCCATGCCGCTGCTCGTGCCTACAGTCTGGATCGCGTAGTCCATAGCGTCCGCCACAGTGTCTCCTCCGTTATGATCGCGAGTGCTCGCATACTCGTTCACGGGGTCCCTCCTGCTCAGAGCGCATGCATGCGCCAAGGCCTCCGTGTGCCTGCCCGCTCGAACCCCGTATCCCGCCTCAGCGACTGGCTGCACGGACAGCCTCGTTGTCTAAGCAGCGAGTATAGCCTGCCCCGCAACCCCCTTCATTGTGCGAAGTGCCCAGGTTTGGGGTGTGTTTACGTCACTTTTGCCCTCTGTTTACGGCGTTGCATCACGCCGCGGGGGGCTTCAACTCACGATATGCCGATGAATCTGATACGCGCGATTGGGTATGTCGATAAAAGACGGAGCTGGGTAACGCTCGGTGCCTGGCCCGGCAAGACGCCTGATCGTCCGCCAGGTCACGGTATCGTGGCAAGCCATGAGCACCCCAGCAGAGCCTGCCACCGCGCTCAACATCAGCGACGTCGTCAGCGGCCCGATCCCGCCCAGAGTTACCAACGCTGCCTGGCCAAACATGCTGCACACGCGCATCCACGATGTGGTCGAGAAGATGGGGCCGCCGCCGTGGTCAGTGCGGCTCATTCAGGATGAGCGGAATCTGGTGACCTTGATCGCCAATCCGCCCGGCAGCGGAAATCGTCCGCACTGGCACAAGGACTTCGATGAGTGGTGGGTCATCCTGGCGGGCCGCCTGCAGTGGGAGCTCACCGGCGGAGTGGTGATCGAGGCCACCCGAGACGAGCTCATCTGGGTGCCGCGCGGCACGGTTCACCACATCAAGAACATCGGCGACGACCTGTCGCTGCGCATGGCCATCGCTATGCCCCCCGCCGTGCACTACTTCCACCCCTGCGAGCAGTGTGGTTACACCGACGACGGCCCCCGCGCCTTCTGGTGAGCCAGATGTCGAATCGGCGCGCCGCCGTTCGACGTATTGGGCATGAGCACCCCCACAGGATCACGGCGCGCCTGGTTCGGCGTCGCCGTCCTTGCACTCCCCTGCATGATCACCGTGATGGACCTCACCGTCCTGAATCTTGCGGTGCCCCGTCTCACCTCGGCCCTGAAGCCGACTGGGACTCAGCTCCTGTGGATCATCGATATCTACGGCTTCATGTTGGCCGGCACCCTGATCCCAGTCGGCGGACTCGGCGACCGGATCGGCCGCCGCAAGCTGCTGCTCATCGGTGCCGTGGCCTTCGGTGCCGCCTCTGCGCTTGCGGCGTTTTCGACCAGCGCTGTGATGCTGATCGCGGCGCGGGCGCTGCTCGGCGTGGCCGGGGCGGCACTCGTACCGTCCACCCTGTCACTGATCTCCACCCTGTTCGAAGACGCCGCGCAGCGGACAAAAGCCATCGGCGTGTGGGGCGCCAGCTTCGCCGTTGGGGCAGCGGTCGGGCCGCTAGTCGGCGGCGTTCTGCTCGAGCATTTCTGGTGGGGATCGGTGTTCCTGGTCGGCGTACCGATCATGGTGCTGCTGGTGATCGTGGGCCCGATGGTGTTGCCCGAATTCCGTGACCCTGGTGCGGGCCGTCCAGACCTGCTGAGCGGGTTGCTGTCCATCGCTTCAATGCTGGCAGCGATCTACGGCTTGAAGCAGGTGGTTCAGGATGGCCTGACGTGGTTCCCCGTGCTTTCGATGCTCGTCGGCATCGGCCTCGCTGTCAGCTTCATGCGCCGCCAGCAGATTTTGGCCGACCCGATGCTCGACCTGACCCTCTTTCGCAATCGGACATTCAACGTCTCGCTTGCCAGCAACGTGCTGAACGTCTTTGTTTCCTTCGGCTCGTTCATCCTGATCAGCCAGTACCTGCAGCTGGTGCTTGGACTCTCGCCGCTGGAGGCGGGAGTGCTGTCGGTGCCGGCGTCGCTGCTGGCTATTGCTGGGCCGATGCTGAGTCCCGTGCTGGCGAGGCGGATCGGTATGCGACTGAGCCTGGCGGGCCTGCTTGGGATCGCCGCGGTTGGCTTCGCGGTGCAGACGCTGGTCGGCGGCCCACTGGCGGTAGTCACCGTCGCCGTGGGCTGGGCACTCTGGGCGCTGGGCGGCTCGGCCGCGGCGACCCTGACGACGGGCACGATCATCGGCTCGGCGCGGCCCGAGCGCGCCGGAGCGGTCTCAGCGTTGGCGCAGACGGGTGCGGAGCTGGGTGGTGCGCTGGGCATCGCCGTGCTCGGCAGTCTTGGGACGGCGATCTACCGCGGCATGGTGGCAGCCGCCATTCCCGACGGCCTGTCCCCCGAGTTAGCCGCCGCCGCGCGCGACACCCTTGGCGGCGCGCTGAGCGTGGCCAGCCAACTGGCCGATCCCGCGGCCTCCGCCACCCTCGTGCTCACGGCACAGCACGCCCTCACGATCTCCGTCCAGGTCACATCCGCCCTCGGCGCGGCCATCTCGATCGCCACCGCCGTCGCCGTAAAGATCTACCTGAGCGCCCCCCGCTGCGAGTGCCAGGAGTCGTCGCTCGCGCCATGCGAGCCCAACCCGGCCTTGGCGTAGGTTGTCGCCCAGCCAGACTCAACAGCTCAGTCGCGAAGCCTCAGCCCTGCCAGTTGAACGGGGCGAAGTGTCCGTTGTTCTTGCCGCTGGTCTCGTCCCAATCGATCCCGAACGCGTGCACGTGGCTGCGCGTTCCGTGAGCGAGCCCCAGCCGCGTGCTGACAGGATGCGCAACATTGTCGAGGTAGATCGGTTCCACTCCGTTTGCCCCGGACACTCCCTCGAGTGCCTGATCGAGCATTTCGCGGATCGAGGTGGCCCGCCGCAGGCCGTCTTTGTCAAAGGTGATCGGGCGTGACTCGACCCCGGCAAAGGTGCCGATCAGCGGGCCCAATGGCGCCATCGGACCACCTGCCTGGCCGCTGGCGATGCCCACGATCGCTTGCTGCTGTTCGGGGCTCGCGCGCTGGTCGGTAATGACGCCTACAGTCCAGTTGCCTTTGGCCATCTCTTCGGGCGTGCGGCCGATGATCGCGAAGTTCAGCCCGTCCAGCTGTACGCCGTCATAGTGGCCCTGGTCGATGTGCTGAACGAACGCGAACGTGCACCAGCCTTGCGTCGGGCGCGCACTCAGGTTGCTGGTCGGACACGGACAGAGATAGTCACAACTGCACGTCTCGAAGTATTCGCCTCTGATTTGCCAGGCCATTCGCGACTCCTCGCAACGTTATTCACATACCCACATGTATCGGGCGCAGCAGGATGGCAACATCGGGGCGCGCCGCTATCGTCACCCCCAGCAGCACCAGGGTGCCGCCGACGATCGCGGCGCTCCACTCACCGCGCGGCAGAAGCTTCTCCACGGACACTACCACAGCGATCAGCAACACCCAGTTCAGCGCCATCGCGCCGGCGGCAACAAGGACCACCATCAAGCCCCAGCAGCAACCGACACAGTACAGGGCGTGCTCGACCGCCAGGCTCAGCGATCCGCGGTACCCAGCCCGCGAGCGCGCCAGCAGGAATGAGAGCGGATTGCGGCAGACGCGCAGGCAGGCGCGTTTGAGCGGAGCGAGCTGGTAGACCCCTGCCAGAATCAAGACGCCGGCCAGCGCATACGGGAGCTCGTCGCTGAGCCCGGTTTGCTCGCTGATGACGAGACTGGCGATGTAGACCGGCACACCGAAGGCGGCCCACACCGCGAGGTAGACCAGCGCAAACAGTGCGGCCGGAACACCCCGCTGCCCGCCCCCGGCGGCGTTGCGCCGCAGCACCGCGTACAGCGCGAGCATGGGGATGGCGCTGGGCAGCATCATTGCTGCCATCACGACCGTCCAGGCGCCGAAAAATGGTGCCGCTTCGGCCAGGTCCGCACCAGCCATAGGCATCTCGGCCTGCGTCAACAGGGCGAGCCAGGCAGCCGCCGCGACCACGAGCAGCAGTCCCCCTGTGATCAAACCGGTCCGGTCGCGGCCGAGGGCCGTTCCCGTCGCGCTCCCCGTCACGCCGCCCAGGATACCGTCCTCGCGCTCAACGGCTGCTGAGCCCGCAACAAAGCTCTATCAGCAGCACGTCCAAGCACCACGAAATATGCTGGTAGCACTCCTCCTGCTGATCCTGGCAACGCTGGTGGCCGGCCCGATCGGTTTCATCCTCGCCGCCGTCTTCATCATCACCTGGGCCGTCATCACCGGCACCCTGCACCTGGTGATCGACCTGGTGCTGCTCCCGTTCCGCATTGTCGGCGCCCTGGCCCGCGGCGGCCGCTAGCGCGAAGGCGACTCCCCGCCTTCCGGACCGTAGAAGATGACCCAGGTGCCGAAGTCGTCGCTGAAGTCTTCGAACCGGTGGTCGACGCCGGCAGCGACAAACAGCGCATCGCCTGGCTCGAACGGCACCCGCTCGTCGCCTCGTGCAAACGAACCCCGACCCGAGGCGATGACGTACAGCTCATCGCGCGTGTGCGGCGTTTGAGGATCGGTGCCGCGCGGCGCGTAATAGCGCACCTCCAGGCTGCCATGCTCCAGCACGAGCGCCGAGCGACGCCCAGGCTGGTTCGGCGCCGTTCGCGCGGCTGCGAGTGCCAGGCGCACCGGAACGACGTCGTTCGACGGTCCCGTGTTCAGGCCACCCTCCCAGCCGTCACTCCGTTCGTCGCGTTGCGCCCCGCCACCACCCAGGCGATGGTACGCTCTGCGCGCAGCCGTCAGGTCGGGTGCCGAGGGGCAGGATTGAACTGCCGACACCGCGATTTTCAGTCGCGTGCTCTACCACTGAGCTACCTCGGCCTGTAGAGACGATTTTCGCTTGCGCCACGGTGGGCGAGACAGGACTCGAACCTGTGACCTCCTCGGTGTAAGCGAGGCGCTCTAACCAACTGAGCTATTCGCCCGCGCAGCCGCGGCTGGCCATTGGAGTGCGCTCGGAGAGACTCGAACTCTCACGCCCTAACGGGCACATGGCCCTCAACCATGCCTGTCTACCGGTTCCAGCACGAGCGCGCGCGTCGGCGGCTAAAGCCGCGCAGAGTATACCCGGGCGAAGCGCTCCTACTCCACCCGCGCGTGTCGCTGCCGCCACGGAGCCTCGCCAGGCGCGATACGCACGCTGACCGCGCCCGCGAAGGCGATCAGCACGCCGATCAGCAGCAGCGTCCTGTCCACCCCGATCAGGTCGGCCAGACCGCCCAGCAGCAGCAGTGGCAGGATGCTGGCGAAATTCGAGAGCATCAGCTGCACCGCAAAGACCCGACCGCGCAGCTCGACAGGCGCGCGCTCCTGCAAGAACGTCTGCGCCGGCACCATGATCGCCACGAAGCCAAACCCGGCGATCAGCGCCAGCAGCATGATCGGCGGCACCAGCACGCTCACCTCGCCGAGCGTCGGCATCTCGATCAGCGGTGGGTTTGCCTGTGTCAGCCAGGCGGTAACGAATGCCAGGCCACCCGTCAGGAAGAGACACGCCGCCACGGTGAAGAGCCCAAGGTTGGTGAGGAAGTGTTTTTCAAGCCGCTCTCCCGAGCGGTTCAACAGCGCAGTACCCGCCACCATGCCCATCCCCGCCGGCGCCATCACGAACACCGCGTCCTCAGGCTGTACGTGCAACAGCCGTTCGGCGAAGCCTGGTACCAGCGTGGCAACCACCAGCCCCAGAATGGCGCCGATGGTCCACTGCACCATCGCCAGCGCCACGACCCGGTCGCGAAACACGAACTGCCAGATGTCGCGCACGTCCTGCCAGACGCCGCGGATGGCTTCCTCTTCGGTGGCCGGCACCCTCGGATCGTGCCCACCACGGCTGCTCGGCAGCGGCCACACCAGCGCGCCGCACAGCACGATGGCCGCCGACATACTGACAAACAATCCGTCGACCCCGCCCACCTTGGCCAGCAGCGGCCCGAGCACCACCAGGCCGACCAGCTGCGAGGCAGTGAACGTCAGATGAAAGAGGCTGTTGGCCTGCAGCAGCCTGGACCGTGGCACGACCGCTGGGATCATCGCCGTCTCGGCCGGTGCGAAGAACTGGCCGACCGTGGAGAAGACGAAGTTGATCACCAGCAGCAGGCTCAGCGGCAGATGCGCCACCAACCCGAAGCCCGTGTACAGAAAGGCGATCGCGCCGCGAATCAGGTTGGTGGCGATCAGCACGGTTCGTTTGTCCCAGCGGTCGACGTACACGCCCGCCAGCACGCCGAAGACGACGGACGGAATGATGAGCGTCAGCACCGCCAGGCTCAGCTGGGTGCTCGAGTTGCTGACCCGCTGCACCAGGACGACGATGCCGAACCAGATCGCGTTCTGGGCCGTCTGGCTGATGGCTTGCGCCAGCCACAGCAGCAGGAAGTTGCGATTGCGCCAGATTGACTGCTGGGAAGGCCCCGAGACACCGTCCCGAGTACGGACTACGCCATCGCCCGGAGGGGCGATCACGCCAACAGGCTTTTCAGCAGAGCGGGTGTCGCGTGGCATGCGCCTAGCCAGCGTCGACCGACGGATCGACCGCCACCGCCCGTGAGAGAAATGCCTTCAGCCGCCGCTCGAACAGGCTGCGCGGTAGCAACACGCGGTGCTGACACCGTTCGCAGCGCAGGCCGATATCGGCGCCGAGGCGCACGACCGTCCAGTCAGTCCCACCACACGGATGGGCCTTCCTCAAGCGGACGACATCATCTACGTGGACTTCGACGAATTTGGCTGTGCTCATTTATGTCCAGACGAGACGCCGCTTACCCCGGCACGGTTGCAGCTCGGGCGCGATTGATGGCCAACCGCAGATTGTCGGCCTCGGCGCGCGCAGCTGCCTGCCAATCAGCGTCAACACTGGCGTACAGGACGGAGCGGCTGGCGTTGACGATCGCGCGCTGACCCTCGCCATCAACGCCTGCCTGGACGGAGTGCGGCAGGTCTCCTGCCTGTTCGCCGACGCCGGGCAGCAGAATCGGCACGCGCGGGGCGATACGGCGGACCGCGGCCACGTCGGCGGGGTACGTGGCGCCGACCACCAGGCCGAGGGTGCCGTGCCGGTCCCAGGTCATCGCCCGCCTGGCGACGCGCAAGAACAGCGGCTCCCCGCCGTCGACCACCAGATCCTGGATCTCACCTGCGCTGGGGTTGCTGGTCTTGCACAACACGAACACGCCCCGATCGGGGTAAACGAAGAAGGGCTCGAGCGCGTCACCGCCCAGATACGGATTGACGGTCACCGCGTCGGCGTCCAGATCCTCGAAGATGGCGCGGGCGTAGGCGCGCATCGTCTGTGGCGTGTCTCCGCGCTTGGCGTCCACGAGCACCGGAATCTCACGCGGCAAGTCGCTGAGCAGAGCACGCAAGGCTTGTTGACCGGGCAAACCGAGCGCCTCGAAATACGCCAGGTTGGGCTTGTAGCAGCACACCAGGTCGCGCGTCGCTTCGACGATTCCGCGCAGGAAGGCGTCGATGCCGACGCCTCCAGGCACCAACGCCGGGTCAGGGTCGAGCCCCACGCACAGCCACGAATCGTTGCTTCGGGCCGCTGCGTGCAGGCGTTCCAGGAAGGACGAAGTACTCACGGATCGACGGTTCAGCCAGTCAGGGTGTGCCCTGTATCATAGCCAGACGATTCGCAGGGAGCTGTGACGAGCATGCCGTTTCGCGCTGCCCGCGCGTTTTCATTGCTATCAGCGGCCATGTTGCTGCTGTCCGCGGTTGCCGCCTGCCAGCCCGCCGCACCCGCTGCTCAGCCGACTGCCGCGCCCGCCGCGCCGCCGACCACCGCGCCAGCCAAACCAACCAGCGCGCCAGCTGCCTCGCCGGCCGCGGCAGCCTCGCCTTCGGTCGCCGCCGCTCCGAAGCCGGGCGCGTCGCCCGCGGCGAGCCCTGCCGCCAGCCCGGCTGCCGCGGCCAGTCCAAGTCCCGTCGCCGCCGTGTTCCCCAAGCCAGCCGCGCCTCCGATGCCGACGGGCGACCAGAAGGGCTCGACCAGTAACCCCGTCAACATGGCGTTCGTGCCGTCGGCGGATTCGCAAAAGGTGCTTGCTTCGGGTGAACCGCTGGCCAAACTGCTCACCGATGCCACCAACCTGAACTTCAAGGTGTCGGTGCCCACCTCCTACACCACGGTGATCGAAGCCATGGGCTCGGGCCAGGTCGACGTCGGCTGGCTGGCCCCGTTCGCCTACGTGCTGGCCCACGATCAGAACGGCAGCCAGGTGCTGCTCGCTTCGCTCCGTCAGGGAAGCAAGACCTACCGCTCGCAAATTATCGTGCGCGCCGATTCAGGCATCAACAGCATCGAACAACTGCGCGGCAAGAAGTTCGCGTTCGTCGATCCAGCCTCAGCTTCAGGGTTCCTTTTCCCGAACTACATGCTGGCGAACATGGGACTCGACTACAAGACGTTCTTCTCCGACACCATCTTCGCCGGCGGACACGACAAGGTCGTCATCGCGGTCTACAACAAACAGGTCGATGGTGGCGCTACGTTCGGCCAGAACATCGACAGTGGTCCGCCGACCGACGCGCGCACCCTGCCAGGCGTAATTGGCACGCTGCCCGATGTGATGCAGGTCGTCAAACCCATCGCGCAGACGGATCCGATCCCGAATGACACCGTGTCGGTGCGCGCTGGGCTCGACGCCAGCCTGGTGAAACTCCTCAACG
>Ga0066710_100003108_pt1 | contig 13917 bp, 20 predicted proteins | sample GraSoiAngelo_159_FD_79666 | JGI IMG/M metagenome (GOLD analysis project Ga0066710, IMG submission 79666) | Grasslands soil microbial communities from the Angelo Coastal Reserve, California, USA - 14_1009_16_40cm | ecosystem: Environmental > Terrestrial > Soil > Grasslands | place: USA...
CGGATCGGCACCTTCAACGTAGCGTTGCCGTTCTTCTATGGAGGGGTGGCTGTTGGATCTCTCCGCCCTCTTCTGTTCAGCTTCTCTACTATCGCATTTCTAGCGAACCTCGGAAGATAAGTCGCTAAGGGATTACCCGACTTTCAGGGAGACCAGGCTCTCGGGATAAAGACTCTCGCTGTTTCACAAGACCCGAAATTTGCGTCTCGGGTCTCCGCAAGTCTGTTTTTGTTGGCAGTCTTGCTGAGCTTCTTCCCCGCAATTCTTCCCACTTCTAGCTTATCACTTTGGTATTTTCCCGGCGTCCTTCTCGCTGACCTTGGCTTCGTCTATTCATCGTCTAGGCTGCTGGTCAGCCAAAACCCTGATAGTGTCAGAAAAGTCAAGACTCAAGTGCTACTTTGGATGCTACTAGGTCTAGTCGGTTTTCTACTTGGAGGAGCGGCCACTCTTTGACGCTGATATTTCTGATACCAGTTCTCTAGCCCGGTCAAGTCTCACCTTTCGTTCCGCAGCCAATCTCTCCGCGACCAAATCGACCATATCTCCCTGTGCACCCGCCATAATAGCGATGTTTCGAGCATGGAGGGTCATGTGACCACGCTGAATTCCTTCGGCAGCGAGAGCTCTCAACGCGGCCATGTTCTGAGCCAAACCAACCGCGGCGATAACCTCTCCGAGCTCTCGCGCAGTCTTCACCCCCAAAATCTTCAAACAAATCTTGGCAATAGGATGAACCGCCGTGACTCCTCCAACGATTCCAAGGGCAGCCGGCAACTCGATAAACCCGCGAAGATCTCCTCGTTCGTCCTTGTGCCAAGATGTGATCGGGGAGTAATGCCCGGTCCTTGCCGCATAGGCATGTGCTCCCGCTTCGATGGCCCGCGTATCATTTCCGGTGGCGAGGCAGACAGCTGCAATTCCGTTCATTACTCCCTTGTTGTGAGTCGCACACCTGTAAGGGTCCGCAGCCGCAAAGGCATAAGCGTCTACTATTCCGTCAACGACATCTTCTCCTCCTAATGCCTCTTTTGCGACTTGTGTTGTTGCTCTGGACAGGCGTTTATCAGCTAGATTGGAGATTATCCTCAGGTTGGCCTGTCCCTTCGAAATCTCTTCTATGTTGGGAGCAACGGCCTCAGCCATCGTGTTTACCACATTGGCTCCCATCGCGTCTCTGCAGTCCACCAAGAGCTCGACGATCACCATCGTCCCCGTATGGCTAGGCAGGACTCTGACCCTTAGGTCTCTTGCACCTCCTCCCATTGAGAGCAGGGTAGGGTCCTGCTGGTTTGCCTTTGCAAGAATCTCATCTTTGGAGGATAGGATATTCTTCTCAGCTTCTCTCGGTGAGGGGCATCGGACCAGCTGAATCTGGCCGATCATTATCGATTCGGTACTGGAAGTCTTGAAACCGCCGGTGGGCCTGGTCATCTTCGCCGCGTTGCTTGCTGCCGCGACCACTGAAGGCTCCTCGATAGCCATTGGAATGAGATATTCTCGGTCGTTGATGAGGAAGTTGACGGCGATTCCTAGAGGTAGTGGGAACAATCCCACTACGTTCTCGATCATTCTCTCCGCGGAGCCGGAGGGAAGCGTTCCCCCCTTCAATACTCCGATATCTTCCTCAGTTAATCCTGAGAACTCTTTGACCGCTCTAAGGCGTTCGTCCACAGTGAGTTTGTAAAACTCTGGAATGTTGGAAGTTTTCCTCAAAGCCTTAGTTTCCACTCTAATCAACTCCTCCTATCACGGGCATACCATGACGGGTCAAACCCCCTGGTCTGCAGCCACTCCCTTGTTGGTCCTGTTATTACTATCGGCTTGTTTTGCAATTCTGAAACATTCTTGGATCCGGTCAGGAACATGGCCGTCCGAAGCTCCATCAAGATTGTTTCAAGCTTCTCGCGGACCTCATCAACCCCGCCGGTAGTGGACTTGAGAAAGGGCAGCGCCAGGCCAAACGCGTTGGCCCCCAGGGCGAGAGCTTTGGCTCCATGAAGGCCATTTCTCACGCCTCCCGAGGCGATTACGGTAAGCTTTGTGGTGCGCGAGACCTCGACAACACTTGCAGCGGTGGGTATTCCCCAGTCCCAGAAAATTTCTCCAAGCCTTTCATGAACTGCCGATTCCTTCTCTTTGGCTCTGTAGTATTCAACAGCAGCCCAGCTTGTCCCTCCGGCGCCGGCCACGTCGACTCCTTTGACTCCAACTTTCTCGAGGGCTGTAGCGGTTTCATGGGAGAATCCCGCTCCTGTCTCTTTGAGGACGATTGGGACCCCTAGGCTTTCTGCGCCCTCACGGATCTTTTCCAAAGCTCCACGGAACAATGGCTCTCCCTCTACTTGGACACATTCCTGGACACTGTTCAAGTGGATGTACAGCGCGTCGGCGTGAACCATCTCGACAGCCTTCCTCATCTCTTTCAACCCGTATCCTTTCACGAGCTGGGGCGCTCCGAGGTTTGCGAAGACGAGGGCGTGGGGAGCCTTGTCCCTAACAATCTTGTAGGTATACGCCAGGTCAGGCTTTTCGATTCCTGCTCTTTGGCTGCCAACTCCAATCGCCACCCTGAGCCGTTCGGCTGCCTCGCCGAGAACCTCGTTCAGTTTGGCGGCAGCAGGTGTACCCCCCGTCATCGACTCGATAACGACAGGAGCGGACAGATCGTGCCCGAACAATCTTACGGAAAGGTCTACGTCGTCCCTATTTATTCCCGGAACCGCATTGTGAACCAGTTCCACATCGTCAAACCCGGTCTTTTTCGACTTGAACTGGACATTCTGCTGCATCGTTGTCTCTATGTGGCTACGCTTCCGTCGCTCTGTCTCAGCTTCCAACAACACCACTGGCCGGGTGCTCGTTGTCAGAATCCTATTTGAGTCCTGTCCCGTTCACTTTGGACTGGACCCCGGACCGGTCGAGAGAAATCCTATACGGAGTTCCGCCTTGTCTTCTGAACGCTCTAATTGCTCGACCCATTCCCCTCTCATCCTCGCAAAGGGCGATCATGCATCCCCCACCACCTGCGCCGGTGAGCTTGGCGCCGAGTGCACCATTTCTCCTTGCCATCTTCACGAACTGGTTAAGCATCGGATGTGAGACTCCAATCTGCTCTAGCAACTCCTGACTCCTGTTCATCAATGCTCCCAGCTCCTCATCATCCTCCTTCTTCAAGGCCCTAACAGCCGACCTAGAAATCTGTGAGACTTCCTTCACGTATCTGTGGAAGAGCGCGCTCTGGAACCTTGAGCGTTTGACGACTGACCCGACAAGTCCCTTTGTCGAGCGGTGGATCCCAATGTCACAGACTACCAAACGGGGCATGGTCTTGAGTGCCAGTCTCTTGACCTTGTCAGGTTTTGAGAATAGAACTATGCCGCCGTAAGTACAGGTGGCTTGGTCGACTCCGGATGGCTTTCCGTGAAGATAGCTCTCGGGTCCAAATGCAATTTTGAATATCTCCTTTTTTTCCAATCGCTTTCCGCTTGCTCGGCTGACGGCTGCGATTATCGCGACTGTTGTGGCGGCAGAGGAGCCCAAACCTGCTCCCACAGGCATCTCGCAACTCACGCTAACCGATGCACCGTAAGAGCGGTTTCCAACGTAGTCTAGAGTGTCTCTCGCAGCTAACCGTAATGGTTCGAGCAACCGTTTACTGTCGAGTGTGGAAATTCTCCCATCTACACTTCCGAGAAGTCGAAGGGGTATATTTGCCTCCACCCTAAGCTTGCCATCTCTGGTGCAGGAAGCGTCAGCGTAGGCGTACAAATCTACGGCGAGGGCGACGGCGGGTGCCCCTAGCACGACGAAGTGTTCCCCGGTGAGGATGACCTTTCCTGGGGCCCTGGATTTCGAGTATCCATTTGGCAGAGCCCTAGTCGAGATCTTTCACCTAGTGAATGATAGTGCAGCATATCCCACGACGGCAGTCGTGTCTCCTGTCACATCTCCACTGGTCTGGTAGGATAGGAGTGTAGCCTTTTTTCCCGAGAGAATATTTGCAGCATGAATAAGGGCTGTGACAGGCCCGAATCCGCAAGCCGAGACATTTTGCTCCTCAATAATGATTTGAAAACGAGCAGGTTCCATGTCAACGACTGCTTGAAGTGCCAACTTGTCTTTGGCTACAGCCTTTTCCTGCGGTTCATAGTGAGTCCAATCGGATGATGCCAGCACAATTGCATCTTTCCCCTGAACAGCCTCAGCGACTGCTTCGCCAACGTCCTTGCAGGTCTCGAAGTCTTGAAGACTCATGCAGATAGGGACGAATCTGAATTGGCGTGGATATATGAATTGTAGAAAGGGAAGTTGTACCTCGATTGAATGTTCGCTTCTGTGAGCATTATCCTCCACATCTATGACACCCGATCTCTTCACTATTCGATTAGCCATCTCATTGTCCACGGGCACCTCTCCTAGAGGCGTACTCCATTCTCCGGAGTTGCTGATTGAAACTCCAGTACCATGCCCCGAATGGTTCGGGCCGAGAATTATCACCGACCGGCGAAGCCCCGCTAGAGCTAGCTGACGGTAGCTGTGCGCAGCGACCGGCCCCTAGTACTCGTAGCCAGCATGAGGGACGATAAGTCCAAGAAGACTCCCATCAGCTTCTCCCGGAACTGAGGGGATGGTTCTTGGTCCTAGTCCGTGAAGGAAGCATTCGTGAATCTGGGTTCGGAGTTCTCCTTCATTGTCGGCGTAGAAGCTTCCGGCTACCGCGGGTAGCCTTGTCTTCACATCTCTCCACCGGAAGCTCGTCCCATGGGCATGGCGGCGAGCTTCGTCTCGAAATCATCCACGGTCAACTGGATGTTACCATCCTGAGGAAGCTCTCCTCTCTCCCTCAATAGTTGTCGGGCCAGCAGCCAGTATACGACTGCAAGGGCTCTCCTCCCCTTGTTGTTGACAGGAATAACAAAGTCGACCCCTGCAAACACGTTATCCGTGTCGCAGAGGGAGATGACCGGGACACCCACAGAGGTGGCTTCCTTGATCGCCTGCCAATCAGCTCTCGGATCTGTTACGATGACCACTTGTGGTTCTGCGTGGTGAGGCTGGAGGGGGTTTGAGATGAGCCCAGGCATGAATCTTCCCGTTATTGCGACAGTCTTGGTAAGCTCTGCGAACTTTTCCACTGGCGTCTTACCGTATAGCCGTGAGGAAACGGCTAGGACCCGGGATGGCTCGAATCGTGCCATGAACTTGGCTGCGACCCGAATCTTCTCGTTCGTGTCTCCGATGTTGAGTATGAAGAGTCCATCTGGTCTGACACGGAAAATGTATTTCTCCATGTCCACTGTCTTGATTCTTGTTCCAATGTGAAGTCCGGCTGCGAGAAGCTCTTCGAGAGATAGGAGCAGGTTCTCGGCTCTCGGAATCGCTTCTCTTTCTTCAATGTCCTGACTCTCCATTGACATACCTCTAGGCTATCTCGCTACGCTTCTTTGCAGATACCTGGGGGAACTTGAGAAAATCATCAATTATCTCTACATGAGTAATCATCATTCTTCGGCAGCAATACCTTCGAAGCCCAAGTTCATCGAGAACCTTGGAGGGTCTGTCCCCGGCTCTGACCCGTTGGCTGAAAATTTCCCACTTGTCCCCGACTAGCTTACCACATGTGAAACATCTAACTGGAATAATCATCGGAGTCTTATCCTACCTGTAAGATTTCTGCTTTCTCCTTCTCGCTCCCGGGCCTCCGAATTTTTTGGGCTCCGACATCCGCTGGTCTCCGGCCAGCATGACTCGGTCGAAGGCTTGAAAGCTCTTCCGAAGGTCACTGCTTTTGGTCCACGAGGCAAGCGATCTAGCAATGGCGATACGGGCGGCCTCTGCTTGGCCCATTACGCCCCCACCTTCCACGCTCACCCTGATATCCACGGATTTACCTCGATCGCCTGCTATCATCAATGGTTCTATGATTTTCATTCTGGCCAATTCCGGGGTTATGTTATCAAGGGAGTAATCGTTCACCCAGACACGGCCCTTCCCAGGCTTCACAACGGCTCTGGCGATCGCAGTCTTTCGCTTGCCAGTCTCTAAGACCGGTTTCTTCTTCTCGCTTATGACCGGATGCCCCCGATCTCCTGAGCGAGGTCGGCGACGCTGATGTATGGGACTCGGAGCTTTGAGGCGTTCGCGTCTGCGAGACTGGTGCTTGGTTTATCCTGATAGTCAACTGGGGTACCCATGAAAACGCGCACGCGCCGAAACGCTTCCTTTCCTCTACTTTTTTTCCACGGAAGCATTCCTCGCACAACTCTCCTAACATAACTATCCGGCCTTCTTGGATGGGTCGGAGCCTTTTCCTGATTCGCTAATGTACGAGTCTTGAGCTTCATCTTTGCTCTGGCCACGACACGAGCCTTTGTTCCCGAGATTACAGCTCTCTCCGCGTTTACAACAACCATCCTCTGTCCCTCCAGAGCTCGCTTCGCGACGTAAGTTGCCATCCGTCCGAGAATAAGGTTCGAGGCGTCGACGATTTCTTCCTGTTGAACAGGTGGCGAGACCTGCTTTCTCAATTCTCCCCTATTCCTCCGAGACCCGCTTCGAAGCTGAGTGCTTTCGCACTGATGATTCGGGCTGCCTCTGATACTAGTTTCTCCGGGGAAAGAGTTCCCGTGGATTCAACTAGGAAAGTGAACGCCCGGGTCTTCGGGTCGTAACTGTAGGTGGCGGCGGAGACAGGCTGCCACTTCGCATGTGCCTTGCCTCTGCCCAGACGGGCGTAGGCTTCCAGTTTGACCTTCTGGCCCTGCGCCAGTTTTACTATGGGAATCTTGTCTGAGACTGGATGAACATCCGGGTTCTCGGGTTTGAGATGAGACGAGTAAACGACTTCGACAATGTCCGAAGCCTCAACCTCCATAGAAAAGGAGGCTCTACACTTTTCACATCCAAGATCACTCTTGCACGTGCAGTCTTCGGGAAGATTGTACGTCTGGTCTGTTGTGACGGGGACGAGGCCCAGTCTGTGAGCGAGAATCTCATCGTACATTACCGAGTTATTCTCGAGAATCATGACATCGTCGATCGCCATTACAGGGATTTCTGAGACCATTATTCTTCGAAGAGCGTTGGCGAATGCAGGTGATGTGTCGGATAGCACGAAGCGTATGGCGTCTGATTCCTTGCTGAGCAGTTTAATGTCCATGTAGCTTCCTTGCTTGAGTGGAATCGGGCGAACCGCCCGGACTTTATTTAAACGTGACGAAGAACAGACCTATTTTGGAGGCTTTCAGAAGGGTGGCGCCTCAACGTCTGACCAGGCCATCGTCCCTATCGGGCTAGTGCTCGTTGTTTGTAGGCTTCCTCGTCACAGTCTTAGCGATTGCTATTCCAGAGTTCTAATCATGATTTGGCCTATCCCTCTTCTGGTGGGCAGGGACGGGGAAACAGCCAAAAGCCTGAGGATAATCGGAATCCTCCTCGTAACACCTGCCCGTCTTGTTCATCTTTCAATTCCCATAGGCGAAGCGCCCCTATCGGTCAAGTCTTGCGGATATGTGGTAGTTCCTCCGCACCATGCATCTGCCAGGATTCTGGCGAACATGCCTGCCCTGCTTGCCGAAGAGGCGGGTCTGTATGACCTGACGAAACGAAGCAGAGAGTCAACCCGCAACAGTCAAGTCCCCTCCCAGATCTAAGCCTACCCTTCTTCGAGCTGATGATGACCGTCGTAGACTTTGCTCTCGTAGGTCTTGAATCGTTTGAAATGTGGTTGGAGCCGTCTTGTTTTTTTCTGGCCCTACTATTCAACTTCGGCTTCCAGTCAACGAGGTAGCCTCGGGCCTGTCGTTCTCTTCGCCATCTTTCGTGATGTCTCTGATTCTCGTCTTCGCGCGGGGCTTTGTTAAGGGAAGGATGTAGCTATCAGAATTCCGAAATATATTGAGACGAGCCCGATTGCAACGGCGATTGGAGGAAAGGCTAGGACCGTGCCAATGAACTCGAGAATGTCCTCGACGAACCTGAGCAAGGTGTAGACTACTACAGTTGCAATAAGAAACACAACTATCAAGATCGTCGACGACAGGGTTGGAAGCAGAACTCGGACATAGTAGGTCGCGAGGACCCCTACTGCGAGACCGATTAGAGAGGCCCAGCGAATATTCCTTATCGGACGGGAGAACAGCAAGACTCCCAGCACCAGCATGAGGGGCAAGTAATACCTCAAGTATGGGTGAGCGTTCAGATCGCTTGCCGGGGGCGGGAGAATCGAGTCAAGAAAGCTTAGGCCGAGAGCCAGGTAAGCCGCTACGAACACTACTGCCAGTCCGACGAAGAAGCCAGCTCCGGACAGCAACCTTGCTAACGGTTTCGCCATCCTCTTGAAAAGCGGTGCGCAAGCACATACTCCGCCAGCAATGAGGAGGTATGCTGCGACAAACGGCAAAGTTGTCGAGAACTAGAGATTATACTGTTTAAGTGGCTTGTTACGGGGTCTTCTGTTCAGTTTCCTCGGCTCCCCCGGGCATTTCTTCTTCCGGCTCAATTATCTCTAACGGCTGTTCTGACTGGACAATCTCCTTGATCTCAGGCGGAACCTCTGGAAGGACCGGGCCCGGTATCGTAGGGGGGGCTTCTTCAACTAGCCGCGGCGCCTTTCTCCCGCCGGGCGCTATCCGGGCTGGATGTTGGCTATTGGTCAAGGGGCTGGTTGCCTGGAATGCGATCCTGGATTCTTCGTCTTTTTTCACGATGTAGCCGGGGACCGAAACTGTGTTTCCGTCAATGCTGATGTGGCCATGGTTGACGAATTGGCGAGCCTGGTGTATCGTCCTTGCTAACCCCGCCCGAAATACGATTGTTTGCAATCGTCTTTCCATCAGGTCCTTTACGTTGAGGTCGAGAATGTTGTCAACGCTAGCGGTCTCTGGAAGAATTCCCATTCGGGACATTCGTTTGAGATACTGACTTTCCATCTGGGCTCTCTGTTCTACAGTTGCTCCGAGGAGTGTTCGGGCGATTCCTCTGATCCTTGAGAGCTGGGTTTCGTGGCGTCTGAGTTCCCTCTTGTTTCTTAGCCCGTACTCGCCCAGTAGGCGAAGCTCTTCCTCCAGCTGCTCCTTTCGCCAGGGATGGCGAGGCGTTTGATAGCTCTTGTGTGGTTTTCTAGGGTCTCCCAAGGATCCGACTCATCCGATTACTTCTTTTCTTCCGCGCTCTTCTTCTCCGCGGCTCTGGCGGCTTCCATTAGGACCTTCTTCTTCACGCCCACGGCTTTTCCACTTCGTCCCGTGGTCCTAGTCCGCTGGCCTCTAACCTTCAATCCGAGGGAATGGCGTATCCCCTTCCAACTGCGAATATCCTTCATGAGATCGATGTCCGCCTTCATTCCCAGAGTCAGGTCCGGACCCACCAAGTGCATGTCCCGACCAGTCTCAATGTCCTTTCGACGGTTGAACATACGAGCAGGGATGCCATGCTTCGCGGGATCTTTAATCGCATCTTCAAGACGTGAGATGTCCCCTTCCGAGAGAGATCCTATACGGGAATCTGGGTTGACCCGAGCAGCCTTTACCACGGCATGAGCAAAGTTAGGCCCAACGCCACGTATCTTGCTAAGCCCGTAGGCTACCTTCTTGCTGCCATCTAGATCCGTGCCGATGAATCGGACAATGAACCTGTATTCTCGCGACATTAGGGCTCACGGGGTGAAGAGCAACGGCCTCCAGTCGGCGGAATATAATGTTTCTACCCCTCGCTGACACGTTTCTTATCGGCGGATCCCTCGGGATGCGCGATGATCACAGAGTAGTCCGGTGATATTTTCTCCACCTAGAATCTGCTAGGGATGATTCTATGTTGAGAAATTTTTCTCCGGTGAAAAAGTTCGCTGGACGAAACTTTTCACCAGCGGCCGAAGAATTTCTGTTGTGAAAAAATTACTGGTAGAACTAGTCGTCGTGTAAACAATTCTTAAATACGTCACAGGCAGCAGTACCATTCATCCGAAAAAAAATTCGGACTAGAAAAGAAATCTAGAAATGTTTGGACCTCACCTCACTCTCGATTTGTCGGAGTGTAACCCTCGAAAACTCTCCGACCTTTCTTTCATTTACAATCTCCTAGACGAATTGCCCGATGTGATATCAATGCACAAGATTACTGCTCCGTACACGTTCATCTACCGGCCACACGACAACCCAGCCGAATGGGGAATAAGCGGCTTCGTAATCATCGCTGAGAGCCATGTGAGCATTCACACCTTCCCCGACCGAGGCCATGCTTTCGTGGACATTTTCAGCTGCAAACAGTTCGACCTGAACAAGGCGATGAACTATGTAGTCTCAAACTTAGAGGCGCGAAGAGCCGACAAGAAATTATCAGCCAGGGGCAAAGAGTACCCCCGAGAAGTAATGGACGCGAGGCAAATAGTTGCTAGCTCAAGACCCGTGCTGAAACATTAGGCGCTCTACCCTCAAACATTTTCAGTCTAGACAACCATAACCGTGGCAGATCCTTCTGTTGGAATCGGCTTGTGGCGCCGGGAGTGGGATTCGAACCCACGCGGCCCGTAAGGGCCACAGGCTAACGGTCGCCCGTACTCCAGGCTTAGGCCAGCGCCTACACGTTCGCGCCGTCTGCCCGGTACCAGGCTCCGGAATCCCGGCACGCCAGCAAACGCTCCTCCAAACATCACCTATTTTCCCCTTTGCAAAGGGTCACTAAAAGACCACCAGCATTTTTGAAAGAAACACGCAGGCTCGTTCAGAAACACGACGTGGGACGCCCTCGATTTTTCAATCATAGGACCGATTATTGTTGGCAGAGGCAAGTGCGGGGGCAAAAAATCATGGCATCCCCCGAGCCGGCACCTACGCTCAGTCTTCGCCTTGAACTGGAAGGTCGAGTGATAGAGAAAATGTCTCTCAGGTCTTGAAAAGTACTCCGGGGAAATCTACTATTTCCCAGAACGGCCGATGTTACCAGGCGATCTTGCATTGGCCCCAAGGGTCTGGGCTCGACACAGGCTGGTCTCGGGGTTTCGCACCTAGCAATCGTGAAGGACAGTCAGCAGCAGCCCCGGAGGCGACTAGTCCAACCAGGGTTGATTTTCTCCCCGAACCGGAAAAATCGCCGACAATCAATACCAAACCGAGAGCGACCCTCGGAAGAAAAGGGGGAACGCGCATAGGCATTTCAAGACGTGGGAGAAGCGGCAGAGTGGCGGTGGGCAGGACCAGCCGATCAACCCGTGGTGGGCGAATGGCAAGTGTCCATGCCCGGGGGACGCCACTCGTGAGTAGAAGACAGTTCCAGAAAGTTTCTAAGAAATATGTAACCCTCCTCCAAAAACCAGCGTAACGAGCCCCAGCCCCATAAAAGAGGCACGATTTTAAGAGAGGAAAGGCCCCTAGCCCGGAACGTCTTGGAGACATGCGCAGTCTGCGGTGCAGAAGAGTTCATACCCTATATCTGCCGCTACTGCGGCGGAGTCCACTGTGTCTACCACCGGCTCCCCGAAAACCACAACTGCCCCAACATCGAACAGGCCAGAGCGCCCAAGCCTATCCTGTCAACAGAGAGACGAACAACCACCAACCTGCGTCTCCTACGGACCCCCAGAATCGCCTCGATCTCAACTCATGAGCTATCAGCTCTCATCATCGCCCTCCTAGTCCTCGGAGTCAGTTTCTCTTTCCGCTACATTTCCTTCCAAAACTTCAAGCCTCTAGAATACTCTACAATATTCCTCTTCACAACGGTCGTAATAGGCACAGGATTCATCGGCCACGAACTCGCGCACAAATTCACCGCTCAAAGATACGGTTGCTGGGCCGAGTTCAAGATGTGGACCTATGGTGCGATAATGGCCCTACTCTTCGCCGTGGTAACTGGAGGACTATTCGTCTTCGCAGCTCCTGGAGCTGTCTACATCGCATCAAAATCAGGAATATTCGGCGAAGGGCTAGACCGTAAAACCAACGCAATCGTAAGCATAATGGGTCCGGTCGTGAACATCGCAGCAGCCCTAGTTTTCCTCGCTGGGTTGTTAGTGGCACAATTCGAGAATCTAGTAGTCTCGGTGGGAGGATTCAACTTTCTCCAAGCAGGTGTCGTAATCAACCTCTGGCTTGGAGCATTTAACATGCTTCCAATCTTCATCCTCGATGGCCAGAAAGTGTTCGCATGGGACAAGAAAGTATGGGCTCTCATCGCAATTCCCCTATGGGTGTTCGCGTTCATGGCCCGAGGCTTCCTCGGCGCATGACCAAGCCCATACTATCGTAGAACACTTCGTCCGAAGAACCGGTACTGCTGCCCACACTTTGCACAAGTCACCTCGTTTTCCACATCCGGGTCCACCACTACGACAATCTCTTCGCCACAATTACACATGAGAGAAACCTGGTTCTCGCTCAACCCATCGTCAACTCTGCGCAGAGACTTCTTTTGCGGCCCTGGACTTCCACATCCTAGGATAAGTCTCCGGTGGCATTACAACCCTCACAGTCTTGGCCGCGAGCCCATGATCTTCCTTCATGATCTGTTCGGTGCTCATCAACGCCTTGGACAAGGCTACAAGTTCTCCTTTCAAAGTGAATAGGGCGATCGAACCGCCTGGGCGAATGCCATCCCACAGTCTAACAACACCGGGCACTGCCAGGTCAGCACCGTGACAAACGGCGCTCACGGCCGAGTCTCTAAGGATAATCTTTGGAACAAGTTCGAACGCGGCCTCCATTGGCCTGACAATCCTCCTCGTAATTTCCTCTTTCTCCCCAGGACCCGCCTGGGACAGTTTGAGAATGTCGTACATTGTAAAACTCGCTTGTTCAGTGAAGGGTCCGGCCCGGATTCGTCGAAGCTCTCGCATGTGCGCTCCAGTCTCAAGCACCTCTCCAACATCATAGACGAGCTTCCGAATGTAAGTGCCGGCTTGACAGCCCACTCTGAACAGGACCTGTCTACTCTCAATCTCCACATCCGTTATGGAATAGATTCTTCTTTTCCTCACCTCTCGTTTGACAGCCGCCCGAACCGGAGGCTTCTGGTAGATTTCCCCTACGAATTCTTCTAGGGTGGAGCGGAGACGAGTCTCATCAATGTCCCCGTGAAGAGTCATCACGCAGACGTATTCTTTCCCAGTCAGCAGAAAGGCTTGAACGGTCTTCGTAGCCTCCTCCAGCGCCAGGGGAAGGACGCCTGTGACCATGGGATTACTCCGACCATTCTCATAGTCTCTAGAGTTCCACCATGGCCAGCATGCTTAACCCCTAGAAGCCGTTTAACCCAAGCGACGACCTCATGGCTTGAAGGCCCCGAGGGTTTGTCCAAGTCTATTAGGCCAAACCGGACATGCTGCTCGAGACTCCTCTTCTCAGGAGGGCAGCCGTACGACGGGTCTGTCTCTTCCTCAACCTTGACCAGTTCTTTGCTGGTTTTCAACCAGGGAGCCTGAAACGACAATGTTCCAACCTAGAGAGTCATGCTCGCCTGTTCCTCTTAAAGTGTCAAGAACAACGAGGAGTCATACCATTCTACGAGTACGTGCGCGTACCCGCGGTATGAGCCAAGACGCGTTTAGGACGCGGCAACTGAAATCTGGGAGGGACTGATAACTTCCTTCAGAAGGGAAGCCTTCTTTGCTTTCTCGGCAACCTTGGCCACATCGTCGTCAGAAGCCCCCTTCTTGACATCCAGACTTTCCTCAGTGGGCTCCAGATGTTTAACATTGGTTCTTCGTCTCTTAACACCACTAATCTTCTTGGGCCCAGTCACTAGGACGAAATTCTTGTCGATTACGTCTACGATGACGCACTTCATGCCCGCCTCTCTGCCATATAGCTTGACGCATATCCGTCCCACCTCGATACTGGGCATTTGTGTCGCCTATCGAACCAAGACTACGGACAAGAAAATTGTCATTTAAGGTTTCCTTGCTGGGATTCCCAACTTTGA
>Ga0066710_100003109_pt1 | contig 13917 bp, 14 predicted proteins | sample GraSoiAngelo_159_FD_79666 | JGI IMG/M metagenome (GOLD analysis project Ga0066710, IMG submission 79666) | Grasslands soil microbial communities from the Angelo Coastal Reserve, California, USA - 14_1009_16_40cm | ecosystem: Environmental > Terrestrial > Soil > Grasslands | place: USA...
ATTTCTGGCCCAGTGAGATTCAAAATTCTGGCTGGGCTTTCGCACAAGGGAAAGAAGCGCGCCAAATAGGCATTGGCATCCCCTTGCCAAATCTGGTTGAAATATCCCATGGCCAAATCAATTGGCTTTTGTGATTTGATTTTTTGTGCAATATCCAAAATAACCCCATAACGTAATTCCGTCGCATAAAAGAGTCGAACAATCGCCACCGGTGTGCCGTTGCTTTCTGAGTAGTACTGAATCACTCTCTCGCCGCCTAACCTGGATTGAGCATATTCGCCCACCGGCTCCAGAGGATCCGATTCTTGGGAGCCACCGCCGCAAACCTCGCAGAATTGATAGACGTTGCCTGAAGAGACATAAACAATCCTGGATTGAGGAAAACGCTGCATAATTTTGGCCGGTAGCAGCGTATTCATGGCCCAGGTCAGAGGCTCATTCCCGGTGCTTCCAAACTTGTGTCCAGCCAGAAGAAATATGTGCTCGACCTCGGGCAGAGTTTGTAAAGCCTGGTCGTCGATCAAACTGCACTGGATTGTTTTCACTCCGACCGAATCCAGGTAGTGCCGCTGTTTGGGGTCGGAAAAACGGGACACTCCGATCACCTGTTTAGCCCCGGCCCTGAGCAGGAGTTCAGCCAGAGATGGCCCCATCTTTCCGGCGACACCCAGGAGCATGATATCGCCTCTAATCCGGGCTACAGCCTCTCTAACTGCTGGAGAAGGCTCTGTCATCCTTGCGACTAGTTCCTCTTCATTTTGAATCATTGTTGTCGAATTCATTAGATTGCTTCAACTCAATTCGGCTGCTCTGGAGGATGCCTTAGGCGATTCCTTTCCGCAAAGACTCGGCCCGTCGGACTTTGTTAATTACATCACAAACGGTTAGTGTGTGCGCTGATGATCCGGCCTCCGATGGGGCTGTGACAGCCCTTACACGCTCTGAGTATAATAGCGTCCGGTGGCGGGCTGCCACATTTTTATTCTGGTCAAAATGTATTCCTTACTTTCTATTGACCTTTAGATTAATTCATGACTGCTGCGACGATCTCTCAAAAAGGAACCTATTCAGGATATCGATGGCCTGGATCCGCCTTAGTCGTCTTAACTCTCGCGGCCTTCTGGCCAATGTTGAACTCCCATCCTCTGATGGACGATCACCTGTTTTTCTCTTGGCTGGAAAAAACGCCTTGGCGGGATGCTATCTGGCAGCGTTTGACAGGGAACTGGATTCTCAATTTCCCCCAGATGCGGATGTACCGGCCAGTTTCTGGGCTCTGGCAGGTCGCTATGTATCAGCTTTTCAAAGCCAGCCCGCTGCCTCATCACTTAATGAATCTGCTGCTGCACTGTGGGACTAGCCTGCTGGCTGGGGTTTTTGCGTTCAGGCTTAGTGACAATAAGAAAACAGGCTGGCTGGTCGGCAGCTTGATGTTACTCCATCCACGAGCTGTCCTGGGCATCTCGCTGATTTACAATTTCTGCGACCCACTCGTTAGCCTCTTGATGATGCTCTCCTTGGTTTGTCTGGACGCTGTTCGGCGCAACTGGCAATCCCGTCTGGCTCCTATTAAGATTGGAGTCCTTTGGTTGAGCATTGGTCTGTCCTTGGGAGTAAAAGAAGTAGCGTTACCGTTGGCGGTTGTGGTGCCGGCAACGCAACTGCTTTGGCAAACTAATAGGGGAATAGGGGGTAGGGTAATGGCATGTCACGCCGGTCCCGCTGTCCTGTCGATCCTGTATATGGTTGCCCGAACTTGGTTCGTAGGACATCCCTTTCGAACCCACGATCTGCGCGCGGGATTTTTGCTCCCCCCTGATTCCTTTCTGTGGGTGCCTTTCTGGGACGGGCTTCTTTTAGGTTTCAGTATTGCTGGAACCGTTCTGATCGGCCGTTGGCATAAGCTGAGGGAACTTCTCCCACCGGCCTCAGATTGGATGCTGCTTTGGTGTGGGTGTATGCTTTTGCCGGCGGTTCATTTTTGCAGTCAGGTAACGTTGCGGCCCTGGTTCTTCGATGAACGTTATTGGTATGTTCCGCTGGTCCCTTTAACGGTGTTTGCCGGAATGCTTCTGGCTCGAGGCGGTTGGCTGAGTTCTGCGCTTGGAGCGACAATCCTGGCAGTGACCTTCCCAGGAACGGTCGGGTTGCTTCTCGCGGCCATGGTTTTCCTTGTCAGCATATCAGCTTTCTGCAGACCCTACGAAGAGGAATTGCAACGCACCGTTGCCCTGCTATTCGCAATCGCCATTGCCACCTTCACGTGGCAGCGGTGCTCAGGAATCAAGCTGCGAGCGGACGCCGCGGCCAGCCTTCACTCTCAACTTAAGCAGGTTGTGGCTGAGACGACAGCCACAACTCCTATTGCACTGCTGGAATTTACTGAAAGGGCCGTTGAACCCAGCTTGCCGTTTAACGGAGATTTGCAATGGCTGTTGACACCCCCGTTTTTTGAGGCGAGTGTGGCGGACCGTTTTTTCTTTGCCTACCCCACCTGGGATTCGCCCCCCACCAATCGCTTTTGGGATCGGACGACTCCAGAACTGCGGCAAAGGATCGATAGAGGCGAGGCTGTGAAGGTCTACTGCTGGAATAGCGAAGCCAGCCAACTCGAGCCTGTAGCTTGGGATATCCGACAAAAGGCAGCTTCTTCCGAGTTTAAGGTCGATCTGTTTCGAGCGATCCCAATGAAGTTGGCTGCCCCGCTCCATAATGGTCACTCAGGCAATAAAGAAATGTCCTGGCTATCGGGCCCAATTTCCTATGATCCCCAGATCTATCGCTTCGTTAGATTGAATTTTTCTCTCCCCGGTTTCTGCGAGACACTTCATCCCTTCATGATCAAGCTGAGTTGGATTTCCCATCGTTCTTATCAATGGAACGAAGCCAAGGAAATTCAAGTCAGTCATGAGTTGCCCTGTCGCCCCCGTTGGAGCCGACCTTCTAAAGCCGAGCTATGGTTGTTTCCTGGCAGGCGCGTCGATTGGTTGCTAGGCGAGAAGATTATTGCGCTACGGATCACGGCTAATCGACAGGTTGATCTGAACCAACTTCAGATCGCCACAACGCTTGCCCCGCAGGTTTCAAGCCAGGCCCTGCATCTCGAGCACTATGCCTACCCCCAGATGAAATTCATATGGACTGCCGAGTCCTGGTGGAGGATCGACCATTAATGCATTTCCAGGCACCAGGGATTCCTAAACTTGAAATTCCACAATAGTGGAAAATTTTTCCTTCTTGCACGACCGGAAGGCAGCTGGATCTGCACCCTAGGATACTGTCAACTTCGGTCATCAGCACACCTTGACATTCCAATGAATCCTCTTGTCGGAAATTTCAACTTTGCTTAAATCTTGGAGTTTCGAAGATTTTGGATTCTCTCCAGGATGATTTCTCCAATCTTGGGATGCAGTCCCAATGGCTCTGTTACCTGGAAAGTCACCTGGGGGTATTTTTGTGCGGCCTCGGCCACCATTCTCGGAATATCCGAGGTGGAGTGTCTCCCTGGGCTCAGAAAGTAGGGGTGAACAATTACTTCCTCTGCGCCCTCGGCCACACAGGCGTCAAAACCCTGTTGGATCGTGGGTTCCGCTAATTCCATGTGGGCGTAATGAACAATCGCAAAGCTCGAGATTTGTCGGACCAGGCGCGCCACCTCGGGCAACATATCATTGGCATTTTGCTTTCGACTGCCGTGGTCGATGATCAGTACAGCAACTTTCTTGCTCATTTTGCAGCTCAGCGGTCTTTGGAAGGGCACGAAGGCCCTGCCGGACGGCCCGGTCTATTTGTCCCCGAGCAATATTTTCGCGATGGTTTGAAGTTGCATGAAGGAGGTACCTTCATAAATTTTGCCGATCTTGGAGTCTCGGAAATATTTTTCTGCCGGATAATCCTTGGTGTAGCCATAACCCCCAAAGATTTCGATCACCTGCGAAGTCACTTTCTCTGCTATCCGTGAGGAAAAATACTTGGCCATCGCCGCTTCTTTCACAAAAGGAATCGTGGCGTCCTTCATTCGAGCAGCATTGTAAGTCAGGAGCCGGGCGGCTTCCAGCTCTGTCGCGAGTTCCGCAATTTGAAATTGGATGGCTTGAAATTTCGAAATGGATTGGCCGAATTGCTCTCGCTGTTTGGCATATTGAATCCCATAATTCAGAGCCCCACCGGCCAATCCAATCATCTGCGCGCCGATCCCAATGCGACCTTCATTCAGGGTTTCGATGGAGACTTTATAGCCCTTACCCACTGCTCCCAGAACGTTTTCGCGTGGAACTTCACAGTTGTCGAGGATCAGCTCACAAGTGCTGCTGGCGCGAATGCCCAGCTTGTCCTCTTTTTTGCCGACGGAAAGGCCTGGGAAATTCCTTTCAATAATGAAAGCCGTGATGCCTCGGTAACCCTGACTGGGATCAACCGTTGCAAATAAAATAAAGAGATCTGCCTCAAGGGCGTTGGTAATCCAGAGTTTCTGACCATTGAGGACATAATAGTCCCCTCTAAGCTCGGCCTTCGTTTGAAGTGAAAAGGCATCACTGCCAGATCCAGCCTCTGATAGAGCATAGGCGCCCAGCTTGCCAGAAGCCAGTTGAGGAAGATATTTGGACTTTTGCTTCTCATTTCCCCATCGCATGATGGCATTGTTCACCAGAGTATTTTGGACGTCGACCACTACGCCCGCGGAAGCATCCACCCGCGAGAGTTCTTCCACGGCCAGGATGGACATGAAGAAACTGCAGCCAGTCCCGCCAAACACTTCAGGGATTTCAATGCCCATCAAATGCATATCAAAGAATTGACGGAGAAGACGGACGTCAAATTTTCCTTCGATATCCATGGGATGAACTAGCGGCTTGATCTGCGCTTCCGCAAATTCCCTAACTGAATCGCGGAACATTTGCTCCTCTTCGGCAAGCTCTGTTAACGGCGGACGAGCGGGGACATCAGTCATAAACCTTTCCTTAGTAGGGGACCCGAAATTCAATTTGTATTTCTAAATTTTTATTTCTAGAGGAGTCTTTCATGCCGGGCGCTGCCACGATGAAAATGGATTTGCTTGCCTTCCGCTAGCTGTTTGACCGTAATCGACCATTGCTTTAGTGCAAAGGGATTCTCGCTTACCACCCGGACGATTCTTTCCTTGCAACCCATCTGATGAATTATACACCTACCGTGTAAGTATGAGTCTGGGTCAGCAGTTTCGATCAGTGTCTTTCGTGTCATCCCCAGCCTCGGCACTGCCGAGGGAAGTCCAAACCGACTCCTCTTTAGTAAGGAGAAGGGCTTGTTTGCCTGAGTAACTGCAGGTAGTGGGCTGTCGGTGTATTGACTCTTGGAAGCTGAGATTTTTTTCACAATTTCCCCAGTGGTGAACGAATTGAGAAGTACTCCCGAGGCAAGTGAGGAACGCTTGAAGGAAGAGTGCGATCCGAGTTGACATTTTACAGCGCGTCTACAACTTTTTTGAAACTTTTGAACGGGTTCTTACGTCTTAAACTTTAGTATTCGGGGGAGCTCAATCTCTGACGTTCGGCAGCAACGATATAGGAAAGAGCAGATGACTCGGGCTAATCTACTTCAAAATCTTAAACGACGAATGAATATCCAGTAAAGCAAGCGAGGAAATCAGATAAATGAACGAAGACCTTTCTTTACTCAAAGAGTTTCGCCCAAAAAAAACAACCGAAGAAAAACTAAAAAAGGGAAGTGAGTCAGCCGACTACCGTTGCCATTGTGGGAGCTTGATGGCAAAGATTACACCGCGAGGGATTGAGATAAAGTGTCGGAAGTGCAAGCGGGTCCAATTGATTCCGAATTCTCAGGTACAGATGGCGTGATGACAACGAGTGATAAGGCAGAACCACCCGGATCCTGCCGCGTGTGCAGCAAACCGATTGACGCGTAAGCATCAGCCCTCTGGGAGGGCTGGGTGCCTAAGGACTCAATGGGTAGTGTGGTGGGCCAGTGCTATGTTGCAGCCGGTGACGTTGACTTCGATATCGTGTCGCGGTGCGATCACTCCTGCAGCCACTCGATACCGTGGCCATCTTTTTTTTCAATGCAGAGCTTGGCTTTAGCTCAATGCCTACTGAAAGGTTCTTTGAGGCTTAGGCTTATCGGCAAGACGGTTGCGCGCTTCTTTTTGACGGCGATATCCAAAGTCGATATCGCGCTCAAAGCGACGAAGGGCTGGCGTCCTACCTGCCGAGGTTCCGAAGCTGATCCCGCACCGCCGTTGCCTTCTGCCGGAGTTCTTCTTGTAGAGTTTTCCGGTCGTCCGCCCTTTGCTTATCGAACGTCCGTATTTGGTCCTGCAAAGTGCGAATTTGGTCTTGCAACCGTTTCCGCTCTTCGCGCCACTTGCTATCAAGCCTTTTCAGGTGCTCTCGCACCGACAGCACGACGTGTTTCAACCATAGCCTCTGTCAATCCCAATTGACAATATTATCTTTTAGAATGGGTTGTCAATGCTAAGTTGACAAGCGGGCTTCAGAGCCTCAGATAGGACTGAGCCTAACGGCCATAGGTCAGCGGGGGTTCCTTGGTGGCGAAGAAGTTCAAACTTTGGTCAAGTTTCTTAACTTTCCGTTTCCCTCACCCAGGGAGCTTTCTCAAAGCTCCCATGCCTCTCCCTGGGAGAGGGCGGCCGCAGACCCTCCAGTGCCACTCAGTCCGAATTGGTGAGGTGGGCGTAACGACTGCAATAACCGCCCTCTCCGCTTGCCTTGAATGCTCACGAAAAGCGCAAGTTCGTTGTTGAATGAGTCCCACGGAAGTTGTATTTTAAAAGTTGTAGGTGCTCACGTAGTCTTCGACTGCGGAGAGTGGAAAAGTCAGTCGTACGATGAAAAAAATTCTCGGACGCATTTTATGGGTCGTCCTTTCTGTGGTGGCGGCCCTCTGTTTGGCTGGGATTTCACTGAATCGGGGTGAACCCATCAACAGCATCTGGCTGGTGTTGGCTGCAGCCTGCACCTACCTGCTCGGCTTTCGTTTTTATGCAAAATTCATCGCCGCCAAAGTGATGGTGCTCAATAATGACCGGGCGACTCCCTCGGAACGGTTGCGCAACGGACACGATTTCGAGCCCACCAACAAGTGGATTCTCTTCGGTCACCACTTTGCGGCCATTGCCGGGCCGGGACCGTTAGTGGGCCCGGTGCTGGCCGCACAATTCGGCTATCTGCCCGGCACTTTGTGGATCATCATTGGGGCTGTGCTGGGGGGTGCCGTCCAGGACTTCGTTATCTTATTCTCCTCGTTACGGCGCGATGGCAAATCATTGGGCCAAATGGCCCGCGAAGAGATCGGCAAGGTCGGGGGCCTCACTGCCCTGCTGACAGTGCTGTTCATCATGATTATCCTGTTGGCCGTAGTGGCGCTGGTTGTGGTTAATGCTCTGAAAGGGAGTCCGTGGGGAACCTTTACCATTGCCGCAACCATGCCGATTGCCATCTTTATGGGGCTCTATCTGCGCTACTGGCGCCCGGGCAAAGTTCTGGAATGTTCCGTTCTTGGATTCATTCTGGTGGTCTTGGGTATCTTGGCGGGGCAGTGGGTGTCTGTGTCTTCTTCAATCGCCCCCGTGTTTACGCTTTCCGGCGTTGCGCTGGCTATCGCTGTCATTGTCTACGGCTTTTTGGCGAGCGCTTTACCCGTTTGGTTGTTATTGGCACCGCGGGATTACCTCAGCACGTTTGTGAAGCTGGGCGTCGTTTTAATGTTGGGTGTCGGCATTCTCTTTGTTCGCCCTCAGATGCAACTGCCTGCTTTTACTCGGTTCATCGACGGCTCGGGTCCGATCTTCGCGGGCAAGATTTTTCCGTTCTGCTTCATAACAATTGCCTGCGGCGCCATTTCTGGTTTTCACTCCTTGATCTCCTCGGGCACCACGCCAAAGATGTTCGCCAAGGAATGGCACGCCTGGCCGGTGGGGTATGGTTCCATGTTGCTGGAGAGCTTTGTTGCTATTATGGCGATGATCGCGGCCTGTGTTCTGCAGCCAGGCATCTATTTCGCAGTGAATTCCCCAGGGGGAGTTGTCGGCGCGACACCTGAGGCTGCTGTTGCGACTGTAAGCTCCTGGGGATTTCCGGTTACAACTAGCGATATGGCTGGATTGGCCCGGCAGGTGGGAGAGCAGTCCTTATTTTCCCGCACCGGTGGCGCTCCGTCTTTGGCACTTGGTATGGCGCATATCTTTGCCAAAGGCGGAGGCGGGCAGGCTATTCTTGCTTTCTGGTACCATTTTGCCATCATGTTTGAAGCCCTCTTCATTCTCACCGTGATTGACGCGGGTACCAGGGTGGGGCGCTTCATGCTCCAGGATTTTCTTAGTCACATTTACAAACCCCTCGGTCGGACCAGTTGGCTGCCAGGGGTAATTCTCACTAGTGCCCTTATTGTTCTTGCCTGGGGTTACTTCCTCTATCAGGGAGTGCGCGACCCTTTAGGCGGAATCAACTCCCTCTGGCCGCTGTTCGGCATTGCCAACCAATTGTTGGCAGCGATCGCCCTCTGTGTGGCGACCACCATCTTCATCAAGATGCATCGCGCACGCTATTTGTGGATTACCTGTATTCCACTAGTTTGGCTCATTACTGTCACCTTCACTGCCGCCTGTCAAAAAATTTTCTCTTCTGACCCACGAATAGGCTTCCTAGCACAAGCGGACCGGTTGGAATCCGTCGTGGAATCGGGAGTGGCGGCCGCGAACCTGGCCGAGATGCAGACATTGATCTTCAATGCCCGGCTGGATGCAATGGTGTGTGGTATTTTTCTCCTCTTGGTGACAACCATCCTGGTGGATTCCTTTCGGATTTGGGTGGGAATCCTGCGAGGCACTCGCGAAGCCAGGGTTACCGAAGCACCCTTTGTCTTGTCTCGTCTGCGACCGGAGGAGCTATGAAGCAGTTCAAAACCGTTTGCCAATTACTGTTAGACTTTGTGCGCGAACTGGGAGACCAGAACGCGTACCAGAGGTATCTAGCCATCCACAGCCGAAAGCATTCTCGTGAGGAATGGCAGCGCTTTTGTGCGGAGCGTCTGAGCGCAAAATATCAGCGAGCCAAATGCTGCTAGTCTTATCGGGCCGCATCAAAATGTTCCCTTGATCAAGTCAATCTTTACGCACTTGGGGAACACGCTGAGGGGGTGACCCTGGTGGTGACTCAGCGGTGCAAAACAAGTCTCCAGGGCGGAGTAGGGTTTTCCGCTCGTCAAAACTACTTGCGAAACCTGAGCTTTCCAATTAATATTTACTGGGATTGGAGACGAAGTTTCCCTTCAAATCCAGTAACACTCTCATCCTATTTCCAGACAGCAATAAGAGATTCCAAATTGGAGTTAGCTTGTAATGCCAACTCACCAGATAACTGTCGCCCATAGTCCGGATTCAGACGATGCCTTCATGTTTTATGCATTGGCCACGAATAAGATCAAAACGGGTGATCTCAAGTTCCGGCACGTCTTAAGCGATATTGAAACTCTGAACCAGAAGGCCCTGAGAGGAGAATATGAAGTTACTGCTATTTCCTTTCATGCTTACGCTTATCTGACGGAACAGTACGCCTTACTGGATAGTGGGGCCAGTATGGGAGATCGTTATGGACCGCTGTTGGTTTCGGAGACTCGGATGAGGGCGTCGGAGCTGAAGGGGAAACTGATTGCGGTGCCCGGCACCATGACCACAGCCTTCCTGATCCTAAAGCTTTTTGAACCTGACTTTCGCCATGTGGTAGTTCCTTTTGACAAGATATTCGACCGCGTGGCAAAAGGTAAAGCCGATGCCGGGCTTATTATTCATGAAGGACAATTGACTTTCTCTGCCTTAGGACTACACAAGGTCGTTGATTTGGGCGAATGGTGGCATAAGGAGACCAAGCTTCCGCTACCCCTGGGGGGCAATGTCGTACGTAAGGATTTGGGGGCAAAGCTCATTGCACAAATTTCCGATACACTCAGGAAAAGTATTGAGTATGCCCTGGAACATCGTGACGAGGCACTCAACTATTCCATGCAGTTTGGCCGAGACATGAAGGCGGAAGTGGCAGACAAATTTGTGGGAATGTACGTCAATGACCGGACCCTTAATTACGGTCAGGCGGAACGTCGGGCGGTCCAGCTCCTCCTGGATATGGGCCATCAAAAAAAGATAATCAACCAACGCGTAAGGATCGAATTTGCCGAGTGACGCAGGCTGATGGCCGCAAGAGAGAAAACGGGCCACTGGCTATTGATGTATTTTCTTTCCTAGGAGCTTTTCGACACTGGTCACTTTGCTGGTGAGCCTACCCTTCTTTCCCCGACGATAATCCACTTTAATCACAGCTGTGACCCTGTTACATTCTTTGCGCATGTCTTCAAAACAGGCTTTGACGAGACTAAAGACTTGATCCCAGCTTCCTTCCAGGATTGTCCCCATGGGATTGAGACGATAATCTACGCCACTCCTGTCAATGACATCGATCGCACGAGCCACATACTTGCCTACGCTCTCCCCTTTGCCTAACGGTGACATGCTGAATTCCAACAGAACCATGGTGTTTCTCCTCCGCTGACATTTAAACTTGTTCATTATTAACGATAGCGTGAGAAGTGAGAAGGTGGGAGGTGCGCGGCGCGCCGCGACTGCGTCCGTCGCCCGGCAAAGTCGCCGCTGGGGAGAGCGCCTCCCACTTTGGCGGCCGGATCTGATTCTTCACTCCAATGGGTAATGTCACTCGTAGTAAATTAAGGGGCCGCAAATTACCGGTCCATCGGTTGATTTCAGAGCAACTATCATTTTCTTTAGCTCCTCTAATGTTATGTGGAACAAAATCTGAGAAAGCTATTCCTTTCGGAGGTTTTCATGAGATATACCTTAACCCTATGTTTGGTCCTCGCACTAGGCCTCGCTGCATTGGCCGATGAAAAAAAGGAAAGCCGGGCTGCTCCCAATGTGGTTCGAGTAGGGAATCCTGCCCCCGGTGATGCGCCAGTAAAGGAAGTCCAGGTCTCTGCCAAGAAATATGAATATACCCCCGAGGTCATTGAAGTCCCAGTCAAAACGCTTGCAAGAATTCACCTGACCGCAACTGACCGCGAGCACGGCTTTGAACTAAGCTCCATCAAGGATAGCTGCGTTAAATTCAAACCTGGCGAACCGGCCACGCTAGAGTTCTATGCCGACAAATCTGGTACATATGAATTCAAGTGCTGCAAAGTTTGTGGTATTCACCATGGAAGAATGAAAGGGAAACTGGTCGTCAAGTAGGATGATCGGGCGAAGGAGTCCGCTTGTCTCCTCTCAGTTTTGTCAAATCGAATCCATTGCAAGTCGCAGGAGCAGGACCAGACTCTGGTCGCGAGTCTGGACATTTGAAGGTCCTCTGGACGCGGACCGTGATCCAGACAGACAGTCACTTCCTGGAAGGGGCTGATGTCCAAGCGCCCTGGAGACCTTAGTCAGTAAGGCCTGAGGCTTGGAGGGCAGGTGGGGTTGGGATTAAAAAGTTGACTTGGGCGATTTGAGCTACCTATAATGTTGTTCTTTGTTCCGGTGGTGGAGGAGTATTAATTAATGTACGCAGTCATTGAATCTGGGGGGAAGCAGTATAAAGTTGCACCGGGCGAGGTCGTTCGAGTGGAGAAGCTCAGTCAGGAGAGTGGTGCGACCGTGGAGTTCGACAAGGTCCGTGCAGTCCACAACGATCAGCAGATCATTGTGGGAACTCCATGGGTCCAGGATGCCAAGGTGCTCGGAACGGTCATCGATAACGGAAAGGCCAAGAAAGTTATCATCTTCAAGTACAAAAGGAAGAAACAATATCGGGTGACCCGAGGACACAGGCAGCTTTACACGGCTGTCAAAATAAACGAAATTAATATGTCATAACTTAAAGAATTTCAGGAGAGTTGCGATGGCTCATAAAAAAGGGGTGGGCAGTTCCAGAAATGGACGTGATTCGAATGCCCAACGGCTGGGAGTCAAGCGCTTTGATGGAGAATTGGTCTCAGGGGGATCCATTTTGGTTCGACAGCGCGGAACCAAGCTGAAGCCGGGCAAAAATGTGGGCTTGGGAAGAGATGATACACTCTTTGCCAAAGTTGCTGGCCTGGTCAAATTTGAGAATAAAGGAACCAAAGGACGATTTGTAAGCATTAATCCTGCGACTAGTTAATTTGGTATTTAGATCAGAATAAGTGAAGAAATCTTAAATCCTCTGTCTTTCGGGACCACGTTCCCTCTGACAGGGGATTTTGTTTTTTGATCCGGAAAATGTTTCTTGATGAGGCTAGAATTTATATCAAGGGAGGGGATGGCGGCAACGGATGCCTGGCCTTTCGGAGAGAGAAATACGTCCCTAAAGGTGGGCCCAGTGGCGGAGACGGCGGGCGTGGAGGACACGTCTATATCGAATCGACCTTGCGCCATAACACACTCGTTCAGTTTCGATACGACCGGATTTTCAAAGCTCAACGTGGCGGTCATGGTGAGGGGAGCAATCGCCACGGGAAGGATGGCGAAGATTTAGTCATTCAGGTTCCTGTTGGCACCCTTATTTACGATGATGGGACTCATGAGTTGATTCATGATTTTATTCTCCCGGATGAAGCAGTCCTGGTTTGTCATGGCGGCCGTGGAGGACGCGGCAATGCCCAATTTGCTACTTCTGTCAATCGAGCTCCGCGACACTTTGAATACGGCTTTCCGGGAGAGGAACGAAATCTCGAGCTGGAATTGAAGCTCTTGGCGGATGTGGGGTTAATAGGCTTTCCCAATGTAGGGAAGTCTACCTTGATTTCCCGGATCTCTTCGGCCAGGCCGAAAATAGGAGACTATCCCTTCACCACGCTCCACCCTAATCTTGGAGTTGTGGAGCTAGAAAACTACCGAAGCTTTGTGGTTGCGGATATCCCGGGCTTAATTGAGGGAGCCCACCTGGGACACGGACTTGGCACTCAGTTTCTGCGCCACGTTGAAAGAACCAAGGTGTTACTTCATCTCATCGATCTTTCAGAGGCTCATGGGCGCGATCCTGTAAAGGATTTTGAAACAGTCAATGCAGAGCTAAGAGAATTCAATCCTTTAATTCTGTCTAAGCCTACCTTGATCCTTGGCTCTAAAATAGACGCGATGGACAATCAGGGAAGGCTCCGGAAATTGAGAAAATTCACCGAAGATAAGGGATTGAATTTTCATACTATCTCCTCGGTAACCGGCGTCGGAATTCAGGAACTAAAATATAAAATTGCTGGGATGCTAGCGGCCGACGTGGTCCAGGTGGAATCACCGAAGAAATGACCACCGGGGGCAGACCCGGTTGAATCCTCGCGGTTGGAGTCAGCAGTGCGTGTAGGCTTATTAGGCGGCACATTTGATCCCGTGCACAATGGGCACCTGGAAGTCGCTGAGACAGCCTTACGGATGGCTCGCCTGGATGCTGTCTATTTTGTGACTTCCATTGATCCTCCGCATAAGAACAAGAAAACGCTAGCCAATTTTCTGGATCGTCATGCCATGGTGGCCCTGGCCCTGGCGTGCAAACCACAACTGATTCCATCAAGCATTGAATTTGAGCGGCCGGGCAAGTCTTATTCCGTGGATACAGTGCGGCACTTGAAGCAATGTCTCGGGAATTCCACAAAGATTTTCTTTTTGATCGGGATGGATGCCTTCCAGGACATTACAAGCTGGAATGAGTACCAGGTGATTCCTGAGCTCAGCAGTTTTTTTATCTTTGCTCGACCTGGCCGTGTTACGAATGACCTGCTCGGTAAATTGACGAAAGTTTTCCTGAAGAAATTGTTTCCAGTGTCTCGAGGAAGTGATTTCCTGGAAACTCCGGAGAATGGATTCTATCTGCTGGAAGAATTTTCGGACCCAATTTCCTCAACCGAGATTCGTCATCACGTGCAGGTCGGAAGGTCGATTTC
>Ga0066710_100003110_pt1 | contig 13916 bp, 10 predicted proteins | sample GraSoiAngelo_159_FD_79666 | JGI IMG/M metagenome (GOLD analysis project Ga0066710, IMG submission 79666) | Grasslands soil microbial communities from the Angelo Coastal Reserve, California, USA - 14_1009_16_40cm | ecosystem: Environmental > Terrestrial > Soil > Grasslands | place: USA...
CGGAGAGTTGCCCGACGATCTCCCTGGCGCTCTTGACGGCCCGCGCCTTGAAATCGTCGGTCAGGAAAATCGGCGTCTCGGCGAGGCGAAATTCGAACTTGCAGTTGAGGCGCGCCGCGAGATTGCGTTGATACGAGTCGTAGAGCTCTTGCGTGAATTGCCGGTTGAAAGGCTCGCGGTATCGGGCATCCATGCGGCGTGGAGTGTACATTTGTCCGATCTCGCACCCGCTCGCGTTCGATCGCAGCCGGAAGAATGCCGGCAAGCGCGGCGGGATCGACCACCGTCATCCTGAGCGGAGCGAAGGATCTCAAAGCTGCGTGTCGCGAGACCCTTCGCCGTCTTCGCGGCTCAGGGTGACGTAACGGCGTCCGCGCACCGCTCCGCGATCAATTCCGAGACGTAGTGACGCAGAGGGCCGAGGAACGTGTACTCCGAGGTCAGACGGCTCTGGTGGTCGTTCTCGCCCTGAAGCAATGAACCCATCGTGTCGGAGCGCTCGCGAAACCACGTCTCGGTGACCTCGCCGTGCAGCCTCTTTTCATCGAGCACTGATAGCACGTGCTCGCGGTCGATGATCTCCGGATGATGATTCACGCCGTAAACCCGCGGCATCTGGCCATCGGAGTCGCGCGCGAACTCGAGCATCGTCACGGCGGCGCTGTTCTCGCTTTCGAATGCCAGGCAATTCAGGCCGCCGGTGTCCTCGAGAATCATGTCGAACAGGCGGTTGTCGATGACGCGATAGTGCCGGTGGTCGGCCAGCTCTTTCGAGAATCGCGAGAACCACGGATGCTGCGTGCCGGCATCTGAAAGCACGTTGGTTGGAATGCCGCTGCTCTTTTCTTCGCGCAGGACCGGTGTGGCAGCTCCCGACCAGCGGCACATGAGGCCGAACGAATGACAAATCCCCACCAGGCTCGCTTTCGGATGGCCGACGATCGAGTCAAACAGGTGGAAGAGCGGTCCTTCCCAGCCCGCCGATTCGCGCACGCCCTGCGCGAACCACGAGACGCCGTCGTTCTTTCGCGGATCGAGGTGGCCCGGCCCGCCGGTGGCGACGTAGACCCGGAATCGTCCGTCCGGTGTTCCGGGCAACATGCCGCTGCGCCGGACGTCGTATGAAAGCGCGCGCACTTTGACTCCCGCCGAGACGAGCGCCTGCCGCGACAGCTCAGCGGCGTCGAGAATGGCATGGATGATCTGATCGTGGCCGAGGTTCGGCCAGCGATGGTTCATGTCGAGCACGGCGATATCGAGCCGGTTATGGTCGGTCGGCGGAGCGGAGTCTACGATCCGCGCGTACTCGAAAAAGTCATAGCTGTCGTGAATATCGCGTTTCTTCATTGCCACGCGTCACGATGCGAGGGAGATGCCGTATTCCGTCTCCCCGATGATGTAGTCGACGACCGCGCGCAGGTCTTTGGTCTCTTCGTAGATCTTCAATTGTCTGTCCGCTCCGGTCCGATTCAGAATTTGTCGCGCGTAGTAAACGTCCTTGCGCGATCCCAGCTCGTCGACAACATCATCGATGAACTCGAGCAGTTCGTCCAGAAGGGCACCGAACGGCACTTCGCTGCGTTTGCTGAAATCGATCATCTTTCCGTCGGTGCCGAACCGTGCCGCGCGCTGTTTGTTCTCGTTCAGCAGCGCCTGCCGGTAGACCCGCCAGGTGAGGTTGCTGCTGTGCAGCTTCCACAGCTTCACGGTCACGGCCTGGAAGAGCGCCGCGAAGCAAATGGTCTCGTCCACGCGCATTGGAACATCGCAGATGCGGTATTCGAGGGTCGGGAAAAACGCGTGCGGACGAACGTCCCACCAGATCTTCTTGCCGTTGTCGATACAACCTGTCTTGACGAGAAGCTGCACGTACTCGTCGTAGTCGCTCCACGATCGGAAGTAGTCCGGCAGCCCGGTGCGTGGAAAACGCTCGAAGACTTTCGCGCGGTAGCTTTTCCAGCCGGTGTTTGTTCCACCCCAGAAGGGCGAATTCACCGACAGCGCGAAGATGTGCGGCAGAAAGTAACGGGCCGCGTTCATGATGTCGATGCGCGTGTCGTTGTCTTCGACCGCGACGTGCACGTGGAGTCCAAAGATGAGATTCGCGCGCGCGACCATCTGCAGGTCGTAGACGATCCGGTCGTACCGCGCAGCAGGCGTGATCGGAACCGAAGACCAGTGCGAGATGGGGTGGGTTCCGGCCGCAGCAATGCGGAGATTGTTCTCGCGCGTCAGCCGAATGATCTCGCCCCGCAGGCGCATCACCTCGCGCCGCGCCTCAGTGACGTTTTTGCAGATCGGAGTGCCGACCTCGATCACCGGGTCGTGCATCTCGCGCTTGATCTCTTCCTTCAGCCTCTTTTCGCCTTCCGCGAAGAGCTCCTGGATGTGCGACTTGAGCTCGCGCGTTCCGGGATCGACAACCTGAAATTCCTCTTCAATCCCGAGAGTGAAGGTCGGATCAGGCAAGCGGTTGCTCCACCGGTTTCGACACCGGCATTCTCTTCGGCCAGCTTCCTGTCAGCTCGAGAGCCTTCTCGCCGGTCGCGATCTCGAGCAGTACCTCCGCCATGTTGTTGACGACCCATTCGAAATTGCTCTGACCGACGGAGAAGAGATCGGCATCGGGCGCGCAGTTCATGAAATCGATGGCGTAAGGGACTCCGTCGCGAACCGCCAGCTCCACGGTGTTCATGTCGTAGCCGAGAGCGTCGCAGAGCGCGATCGCATCGCGGCGGAGGCGCGCCTCGAATTTCGCGTCGAGCGGAGGCGGATTCTGCACGTATCGCAGATGGTGCGGCTGTTTCGGATCGTAAGCCATCAAATGGACACGCTTGCGGCCGAGGACATAGCAGCGGTAGTAGGTCTCGAACTCGATGGCTTCCTGCGCCATCATCGTCAGATCGCGCGTCTGATCGTAGGCCGCAAAGAATTCCTGCGGCGAATTGCATTTGTAGACATCTTTCCAGCCACCGCCATACGCCGGCTTCATGAAAACGGGGAATTTGAGGTACTCGAAGACTTCGTCCCAGTTCACCCACCGCATGTTCCGGAACGATTTGGCCTCGGTGTTAGGCGGATATTGCTTGTGCGGCAACAGCACCGTGCGGGGAACCGCCACGCCGACGGATTTCGCAACGAGGTTGTCGAAGAATTTGTCGTCGGCCGACCACCACACCGGGTTGTTGACGATGCGGACGCCGGAGGCCATCGCACATTTCAGATACGTGCGATAGAACGGGATCTCGTGGCTGATGCGATCGAGGATCACGTCATAGACGAACACGCCGTCATCCTTCAAATACGAAATCTCCATCGGCATCGCCTCGGCGCGCTCGCCAGCCTTCCGGTTGATGGCCTCGATGAGCGCCCACGGAAACGTGTCTTCCATTCCGAACAGGAGTGCGATCCTCTTTTTTCGCATATGGGCCTGCGAGTATAGAGTCTCCGCATGTATCGGGAGTACGGGAAGTGGTGGAGCCCTTCGCTGGGGCGGGAGATGGAGTATTTGTGGTTCGGCAAATTCGGCCGCCCAGTGATGCTCTTCCCGACCTCCGGCGGCCGCTTCTTCGAGAACGAGGACTTCAAGCTGACGGAGTCCCTGGCCGACAAAGTCGATGCCGGCCACATCCAACTCGTGTGCGTCGATTCAGTCGATAACGAGAGTTGGTACAACCGGAACGTGCATCCGGGTATCCGAGCCGCGCGACACGCGCAGTACGACTCCTATCTGCGCAACGAGATGATTCCTTACACGTTCAATCGCGCGCAGCGCGGTGATCTCGTCGTCTACGGTGCGAGTTTCGGCGCCTACCACGCAGCGAATCTCGCGGGCCGTTATCCCGATCTCGTCAGCCTCGCGATCTGCTTCTCGGGCCTCTACGACATCCATCAATTTCTCGACGGCTACTGGGACAACAACTGCTATTTCAATTGCCCGACGGCGTACCTCCCGAACATGGATGGCGAATGGGTGGGCAAGCTGTCGCGTGTGGGATGGGTCATCGCGACAGGTGAACACGACACGCTGGTGCAGAAGAATCGGGAGTTCTCGGGGCTTCTTTGGTCGAAGGGAATCCCGAATCACTTGGAGATCTGGGGCGGAGTGTTCGGCCACGACTGGCCGTGGTGGCGCGAACACTTGCGGCGGTTTGTGTAGGGGCGTCATCCTGAGCGCAGCGAAGGATCTCTGCGGCCGAGATCCTTCGCCGTCTGTGCGGCTCAGGATGACTGACGTTACCGTGCCTGCCGGCCCATGTAATCGCGGAAAGTCGACGCGGGAACGCTGCCGGAGATCGTCACGGAGTCGTCCGTGCGCGAGACGTTGAATCTGCGAAGGACGGTCACGAGATCTGGCTGCTTCTCCTGAACGGCGAGGCGCATCGCGGAGAGTGCGCCGCGAAGGGTGTCTTCGACGAGCTGCAACGTCTCGGGATCGTTCGACAGCCCAAAGGCGCCGAGTTTCAAAGCGTCGCCGCTGTCGGTCGCCCACAGCGCGACGGTCGTGACCGTTTTCAAGGCGCTGTTGAGCGCCGCACCGGGCGCCGAGTTGCTCGAGACGTGCGGTCCGTCCGCGAAGCGTTTCGCCCGCGTGACGTCGACGATCGCCCACGCCGTCGCGCCTCGATCGATGCGTCCGAGATCGCGGGCCAGGCCTCCTGCAGACATGAACGAAGTGCCGCCCGAAGCGCGGGCCGCGAGCGCTTCGACGACCGCGCCTTCAGTTCCGATGATGGCAAGGTGCGAATCGGGGAACGCAACCGCGCCGCTGCGATCGTCGCGCTCAGTCGGAAGGATGAAATACGTGCCGTGAGCGGAGCTCCTTTTCTCGGCACCGCGGGCGACGAGAGCTCGCGTCAGGCGATCGGCGTTGAAGCGGCCGTCGGCGGCGATCAGAATGTCTGCATCGTGACCGAGCGGCGTCCGCAGCGTGGTCGCGACCATGACAACGTCGATGTCGCGCGTCGGCTGCAGGCCGGCCTCGCGCAGAAATCTTTCGGCGTCGCCGTGTGCGCTGACCTTGTCGGTCTGCTCAAACAGCGTCGAGGAGAGCGGACTCGATCGCATTTCCGCGAGCTTGACGACCCCGACCGTCACGGCGTCGCTGGGTATGAGCGACAGCGCGTCCGTTTTTGCCAAGACGGGAACAGCAAGGAGGAGCGCAGCGCAGATAAGAATCAGTTTCTTCATTTCAGAACTCCTTTCGTTGGAACAAAAAGCAGGCAGCAGCAAGACAGACTACGCCGAAAGCGGCGGTAGTGATGAACGGCATCGGGCTGAGCGCGGCCGCGATTCGCATTGGCACCTGATCGCCCGCGACATACGCCACCACGGCCTGGCCGAGCTCCGCGGTCTTCGGTATGACCCAGTACAGCGCGTTGATCATCGTCGCCTGCCACTCCTTGGACAGCGCGGCGGCGATCCGCTCGTGGCCGACGAGCATGAGGCCAAAGAAAAACAGGCCGTAGGTCGCCATGATCGAAACCGCGGTCGACGAGGTCACCACGCCGACGGCGAATGCGAATGCCAGCAGCGTTCCGATCACAAAAAGCATCACGGCCCCGGCGAGGAAGAACCGCGGGTGCACGACGTGCGTCTTCCACATCACGATCAGCCAAATCGATCCGATGAGGTAGATGACGTTGCTGCCAGCGAGGATCAGTCCCGCAACGTAGCGCGAAAGCAGCAGCTTCACGCGCGAGACAGGCCGCGACAAGTAGAGATCGACGGTGCCTTTTTCCTGCATCCGGGGGACGAGGTGCGCGGTGGCGAAGATCGCGAGAAATGTGCAGAGGAAGTAGAGGACAACCGAAAATCCGGACTCGAATCCGAGGACCAGACGTTCGATGCTGATGCTGTGATCGGGCGGCATCTGCATTTCTTTGCCGAACAGGGTGGCGCCGGCCAGCGCGCCGTTGACGATGTCGAGATTGATCGCCGACGCGAAAATGATGATGAAAATAGTTGACAATAAAAAGTACGCAATCAGCGTCCAGCGCGCGGCGGCCTCGCGCATCACGTCTTCGATGTTGGCGACGAGTACTTTCATGCGCGCACCAGATCCACAAACACATCTTCCAGCGTCGATCGCATCGGCGAGAGCTCGCTGACCAGCCCACCGCGTGCGCGGATCTGATCGAGCATCGCGTTCAGTTGCTGCAGATCGTCGACCGACAGCTCGACGTGGCCGTTCACACGCTCGCCGTGGAACTGCGCCAGCAACGCGTCGTCAATCGCCGTCGCGATCACTTTGTACTTGGCGGTCTGCCGCGTCAGCTCCTCGACGCGTCCGGCTGCCACGACTTTTCCCGATCGCAACACCGCGACGCGATCGCATGTCATCTCGATTTCGGAGAGCAGATGCGAATTCACGAGGATCGCCGCTCCGTTTTTCGCTTCGTCGCGCAGCAGATCGCGGATCTCGCGGCGCCCGACCGGATCGACACCGTCCGTCGGCTCGTCGAGCAAAAGCACGTTGGGCGAATGGATCAGTGCCGCGGCGAGGCCGAGGCGCTGGGTCATACCCTTCGAAAACTTCTTCACCCGCACGTCAATCCACTGCGCGATATTGAGCTTTTCGAGAAGCTCGACGCTGCGCCGCTTGATCGTCGCCGAATCGAGTCCCGACATGCGGCCAAAGATCGACAATGTCTGACGCGCCGTGAGGTACCCAGGAATCTTGTGCCCTTCAGGAAGATAACCGACGCGGCGGCGGCTTTCGGGATCCGAAACCGGCAAGCCTGCGATTCGCGCCGTCCCCTCGGTCTGATGAGTAAGGCCGAGCAGGATTTTGACGGTAGTGGTCTTGCCGGCTCCGTTCGGGCCTAGCAAGCCGAAAAGCTGGCCTTGCGGAACGGCCAGATCGATGCCATCGAGCGCGGTGATCCGGCCGCGGGTGATCGATGTTCGATACACCTTGCGGAGACCGCGGACTTCGATGGCCGGACCATCCATTGGTAAGGGTGTCTACGTGGGAAGGGGTGTGGGGTTGCGCCGGTTCTGTATCATCGCCCACTCTGGCAACCCATGTCGGACGCCGCAATATTCTTCGACCCATCGCGCCGCCGTTGGTGGTGGATCAAGCGACTGGGAACGCTTTTCGGCCTCTTTGCGGTCGTCACGATCAGCGTGTGGCTGGTCAGCCTCCTGACCATTCCCTTTCTCCCCGGCATTCCTGGCATCACGGTTCCGATTAAGCGCTCCCTCAAACGGGTCATCCATTTGCCGCCCCACACCACGCGGCTCACCCAGTTCGCTGCGAAGCGTTATCAAGCGAAGCTGCTGACGCAGATCAGCCACGACAATCAGGTTTACATCGCAAAAGCTTCGAAGCCGCCGATCAAAGGCAGCAACATCGTCGCGGCATTCTACGCACCCTGGCTCGAAACCGGACTGCACTCGCTTCAAGCCAATGCTTCGAAGATGACGCATCTGATGCCGTCGTGGGTGCATCTGCAGGAAGGTGCCAAAGGCCTCGATCTCCACGACTGGGATCCGGCGATGGTGCCCCACAACAAAGAAGTGCTGAAGATCGCGCGCGAGAACAACCTCAACATCGTGCCCGTGTTCAGCAATGCCGAGTTGAGCGACTTCGATTCGAAGCGCGTTCACATTCTGCTCAGCGACCCTGCGATTCAGGCGGAGATCATCCTGAAGCTGCGGCAGTGGGTCCTCATCAACAACTTTCAGGGCATCAATGTCGACTTCGAGAACATTCCGGCGGCCGACCATCGACTCTATCTCCCGTTTTTGCGGCGCTTGAAGGTGGCGTTCGCGCCGTATCACCTCGTCGTGAGTGCCGATCTCGAAGCAGCGCAGGACACCAATTGGCGTGAGGCGGCTGCAATCTGCGATTACGTCGTCGTCATGGCGTACGACGAGCACGGTTCCGGGACGAAAACGCCCGGTCCGATCGCGTCGATCAGTTGGTATCGCGGCGTTCTCGATCACGCGATCCGCGACGTCCCTCCCGAAAAGCTCGTCCTCGGCCTCGCGAACTACGCGTATGACTGGGAGGAAGGGCGGGACTGGGCGGATCCGCTCAACTATCAATCGGCCCTGATTGCCGCGGAGAAATACCACGACGGTGAGAAGCCGGAACAGATTGTCGACTTCGACGATCAGTACATGAACCCGACGTTTTCGTACGACGACGACGCCGGCAAGCATCACGAGGTGTGGTTCCTCGACGCCGTCACGGCAGCGAATCAATGGCTGATCGCGCAGAAGCGTGGCGTTCGCGGCGTCGCCGTCTGGGTCCTGGGATCCACCGACCCATCGATCTGGGATTTCCTCGATCGCAGGCATCTGAATCGGCCGCCCGACATCCAGAACCTGCAACGCGTGCACTTCCCCTACGACGTCGACTTCGAAGGCGAAGGCGAAATCGCACACGTCGATGCCGAACCGAAAGACGGCGAGCGCTCCCTCGAGATCGATCCCAACACCGGACTGGCGGTCGACGAGTCGTATCACACGTTCCCGAAGTCGTTCGTCATCGGACGCAGCGGATTCCAGCCGAGAATGATCGCGCTCACGATCGATGACGGGCCGGCCGACCCATACACGGCGCAGATGCTCGACGTCTTGAAGCGCTACAACGCCAAAGCGACGTTCTTCCTGATCGGTCAGAACGCCGAGCGTTATCCGAATCTCGTTCGCCGCATCTGGAACGAGGGCCACGAGATCGGAAATCACAGCTTTACGCATCCGAACGTCGGCACGATCTCCGAGCGCCAGGCGCGCCTCGAGCTGACCGCAACGCAGCGCGTTTTTCAGAGCCTGCTGCATCGGTCGACCGTACTGTTTCGTCCGCCCTACAACGCCGACGCCGAGCCGACTTCGCTCGAAGAAGTCCGTCCCATTCAACTCGCGTCAGACATGCACTACATCACGGTGCTGGAGTTTCTCGATCCGCAAGACTGGAACACGCAGGTCGTGGAGAACGGAATCGTCCGGCGCCGAACAGCAGAAGAGATGCTGCAGACCGTATTGATGCAGATCAAGACGGAGCACGGCAGCAGCATTCTTCTCCATGACGGCGGTGGCGATCGCAGCGAAACGGTGAAGCTGATCCCGATGCTCATCACCGAGCTGCGTAAAGAGGGCTACTCCTTCGTCACGGTCTCCCAGCTCCTCGGCAAGACGCGCGACGACGTCAATCCGCCCGTGAAGAACACCGACCGGCTGATGTTGGCAAGCGACCGCATGGTGTTCGAGGCGATCTACGTTTTCGAGCTGTTCCTCAGCATCGCGTTCATCTCCGCCATTGTTCTCGGCACGCTCCGCGTCATCTTCGTGACGGTCCTGGCAATCATCTCGAGGGTCAAAGCACGGCGGGCGCACTTCGACGAAGGCTATCGGCCGACAGTCAGCGTCGTGATCGCAGCCTTCAACGAAGAGAAGGTGGTCTCGCGCACGATTCGCGCTGTGCTCGCGAACCGGTACGAGACCCTCGACATCATCGTGGTCGACGACGGCTCGACCGATGGCACTTCAGCCGAGGTTCTGCGCGACTTCGCGGGTCATCCGAAGATACGGCTTCTCCGCCAGGAAAACGGCGGCAAAGCCTCGGCGTTGAATCGCGGGATTGCCGAAGCGACGGGCGAGATCATCATCGCGCTCGACGCCGACACGATTTTCGCGCGGCACACGATCGCGAACCTGGTCCGTCATTTCGCAAACGCGAACGTCGGCGCAGTCGCCGGAAACGTCAAGGTCGGCAATCGCATCAATCCGCTGACGTACTGGCAATCGATCGAGTACATCACCAGCCAGAATCTCGACCGCAGCGCGTACACCGTGATCAATTCGGTCAACGTCGTGCCGGGTGCGGTGGGCGCGTGGCGCCGCACCGCGATCGTGCACGCAGGCGGATACACGACCGACACGATGGCCGAGGACATGGACCTGACGTGGCGGATCCGTCGGAACGGATGGCGCATCGAGACCGACAACGACGCGGTCGGCTACACCGAAGTGCCTGACAGTTTTGCGGCCTTGTTTCGCCAGCGATTCCGGTGGGCGTTCGGAACGCTGCAGTCGCTGTGGAAACATCGCCGTGCGTTGGGCCGCTACGGCTGGTTTGGAAAGGTGATGTTGCCGTCGCTCTGGCTTTTCCAGGTCCTCTTCCAGGTCTTGTCGCCGCTGATCGATCTCCAGATTTTGTGGACGTTGAGCAACGTGATCGGCACGTGGCTCGCGCGCGGCGGACGCAGCGGCGATTGGCAGCCGCTGCCGCAGGCACTCGCGTCGCTTTACGTCATCGGTTTCATGTACGCGTTCTTCTTCGTCGTCGAGCTGATCGGATCGGCAGTCGCGTTCAAGCTCGATCGCGAAGACGGCCGCGTGCTCATGTGGCTGTTCTGGCAGCGATTCCTGTATCGGCAGTTGATGTACGCCGTCCTTCTGAAATCGCTCAGGACGGCGATCATCGGCATGCGTGCCGGCTGGGGCAAACTCGACCGCAAAGGAACAGTCGACGTGGTTGTCGAGCCGGAGCCCGTTACGTCATCCTGAGCCGCGCAGACGGCGAAGGATCTCGCCGCCGAGATCCTTCCGCTTCGCTGCGCTCAGCGTCAGGATGACGAAGTCACCGCGCTTCAGCCGTGACGTGCACCGCCTGGAAGCGGTGTTCGACGACGTTCCAATCGATGTTCGCCAGGAACGCGTCGATGTATTTCGGCCTGTCGGCAGGCTTGTAGTCGAGCAGGAACGCGTGTTCCCAGACGTCCATCACGAGCAGCGGAACAAATCCCGCGACGTTGCCGGTCTCGTGCAGCTCGATCCAATGATTCGAGACGAGTCCTGTCTTTGGATCGAGATAGCAGATTGCCCAGCCGACGCCGCGCATTTTCCCGACGCTGACGAAGTCGGTGCGCCAGATCTCGTAGCTCGGAAACGTCCGCTCGACCGCGCTGCGGAATTGTGATCCGCGCGCGGCATCGCCGCCGCCGCCCTTCTTCATGTTTCCGAAGTAGTACTCGTGGAGCACCATGCCGTTGTACTCGAATCCGAGACGGCGGGTGAGCTCGGAGTAGGCGGGCATTTCCTCCTGGTCGACTTTTCCATCCGCGAGGATGGCGTGGATTCGCGCGCTGAGGTCGTTGGTGGCCTTGACGTAGCCTTCGTAAAGCTTGAAATGCATCTCGAGGGTTTTGTCCGAGATGCCGATCAGTCCGCTGAGATTGAATTGTTGAGGTTTGTAGATTTTCGTTTCCATGCGGTTATGCAATGCACGACGCACACCGGAACGACGCGTAAACGAACGGATAGTTCGGACGGAACCAATTACGAAAACTGCGTCGAACCAGGTCGCAGGCGGTGGCCGGCGAGGCGCCCTTCAGTACGTAGTGCTGGCCGTCGAAGAAATCGACGGAGTAGTTCGGATATGACACCATCGGGCGGAATCCCTTGAAGCCGGCGAAACGCGTCGACGTCCACTCCCATCCGTTGCCGACGAGATCGTGTATGCCCCATGCGCTCGCGCCCGCCGGGTACGAGCCAACCGGGACGGGATCCCAGTTCGCGAAGTCGAAGTTGCCGCGGGTCGCATCGGGCGGTTCGTTGCCCCACGGATAAAGCCTCTCTTCGCCCGATGGAGTTCCGAACGCCGCGCGGTGATATTGCGCCTCGCTCGGCACCTGCTTGCCGCACCACTCGGCGAACGCAGCGGCTTCGTCGTGCATTGCGTACACCGGCGCGTCGAGCGGCAGCGGAGTCAATTCGAACATTCCGCGCCAGAACCAGTTGCCATCGCGTTTCGCCCAGAAATGCGGAGGCGCCGCGCCCGTGGCCCGCATATAGTCAAGATATTGACCATTTGTCACATTGTAGCGATCGATTTCGAAGGCCGGGACTTCCACGCGGTGTGCCGGAAACTCGTTGTCCCAGCCGAAGCCACCATCATTTCCGACGGTCGCGATCCCGGCGGGGATCTTAACGGTGCCGAGTGCCGAGTGCCGAGTGCCGAGTGGTGATGAAGGGCAGAGCCGCTTCCTCGCGTTCTTTTTTTCGTACGGCAGCTCGTGAAACATGTACAGCAGCGTTTCCTGTTGCATCTGCTCGTGTTCGAGGATCGCGGTCGCGGCTTCTCCGCCGTCGTCTTCAATCGCCTCCTCGCGCAATGCGTGTTCGATGAGGGCATCGGCTTTCGCCCCGTACTCCTGCACGCATCTACGTGACGGCCATTGACTCGATGACGGATTCGCACCGTCGATGCTTTCGGGATCGATGCCGCGCTCGAACAGAACCTCGTAGCCGGCATCGACGCCAGGCTGCTTCAGCGAGAGCTTGATCAGTGTGTTGACAACAAATGCCGGCAGGTGGCCTTCATAGAAAACAATCGGATTGCGAAGCGGAATCGGTCGCTCGTAGTAGGTCTCGGGCTTCGGTATCGCAAAGATTTCGCGCGAACGCGCGCGTCCTTCGCGGAACCATTGCAGCAGCCTGCCGCGGTCTAACGACATGCGGGGAATTCTACGTCGGTACCGTTTCCGCGATGGGAACTTCGACCACGCGGTACGGTAGCTGGTCGGGAAACGCTCTCTTGAGCAGCGGCAGCGCGACGTTGTATACGGCCGCATTGCCCTTCGTCCGGCCTTCGAGCGTCCCGTGATGCGCGTGACCGTGGAAAACGACGCTGCAGCGATAGCGATCGACCACTTCCTCGAGCCGCGTCGATCCGAGGAACGCGATGATTTCAGGCGGCTCGCCTTCAACGGTCGCCTGGATCGGCGAGTAGTGCAGGACGGCGATCTTTTGGGGGGTGCGCAGACGTGCTAGCGCCGCTTCCAGCTTGAGCGCCTCTTCGATCGTCTCGTGCACGAAGTGCTTGATGATCTCCTCGCCCCAGGCGCCGAGGGCACGACGACCGAAGCCGCCACCGAATCCCTTGACGCCGCCGAAGCCGACCCCGTCGATCTCCGTCGATGAGCCATCCAACATCGTGACGCCGCTGTCGGTGAGGATCTTGACAATCTCGTCCTGCTTGCCGCTTTCGAAATCGTGATTTCCGAGGACGCCCAGCGCTGGAATGCGAAGCGAGGTCGTGATGTCCCGCGCGAGAAGGCGCGCTTCCTCCGCCGCGCCGTAGTCGGTGAGGTCGCCGCACAGAAGAAGAACGTCGGCGGCTTGCGAGACTTTCGCAAACATCTCGGCGTAGGCACCTTGCGACGTCTTCTTGGCGTGAAGGTCGGCCACCGCCGCAATGCGGAGCGTTTCTTTCTCGGCCATTACTTGCTTCCGTCCTGATCGATCCCCGCCGTCCAATGCGCGATCTGTTCCGCATTCATTTTGCCATTCGGCTGCAGGCGCGCATCTTTGTATCCCCACAGATCGATATCGATCAGATACTGCTGGCGCGAAATGATGGTGCCGTAACAGGTCTTGTCGGCGTCGTCGTCGCCACGGCGCATTTCGGCATCGACACGTTTCGCCATCTCGTCCATCACCCAGCGCGGGATTTTCGACCGTTTCGACGGGTATATAAAACCGTACATAATAATATGACAATATAATGCACGCCAATATTTGCCATAGCGGTCGATCAGCCGCTGCCAGTCGAGGCTGTCGCCGACCGCATGGATCACGTGCGCGACGTCGGCGCCATCGAAGCGCTCACGCTCCATGATCAGCCCTTTCGACCAGATCATCTCTTCGGCGGGAATCAACTTCACGTCCATGTCGAGCACAGTTCCAGGCACTGCGTATTCGAACCAGAGGTCATCGACTTCCGCGACCCCATTGCCGGCGCTGAAGATCAGATCGATGAAGTGCTCGCCTTTGAAGGCCTTGCCGAGCCAGTGTGGAAATGTCAGGTCTGTTTCGTAGCCGGCGCCGGCCAGAACCCTGGAGGCAAGCGGGAAATCGGACTTGCGAATGAAAATGTCGAAATCCTTGGTGTGGCGCTCGATTCC
>Ga0066710_100003111_pt1 | contig 13915 bp, 10 predicted proteins | sample GraSoiAngelo_159_FD_79666 | JGI IMG/M metagenome (GOLD analysis project Ga0066710, IMG submission 79666) | Grasslands soil microbial communities from the Angelo Coastal Reserve, California, USA - 14_1009_16_40cm | ecosystem: Environmental > Terrestrial > Soil > Grasslands | place: USA...
GCACGCCTACAGTCACGTAAATGCGTTCAGTTCAGCGATGCAGTCATATCTGGTCCTCGGAGACGAAAAATATCTTCGCGCCGCGCGCAACGGACTGCAGTTCGTGCACGAGCAGAGCTACGCTACTGGCGGGTGGGGGCCAGACGAAGCTTTTGTTGAGCCGGGCAAAGGACTTTTGGACACCAGCCTTGGCACCACGCATGCCAGCTTTGAGACTCCCTGTGGTGCTTACGGACACTTCAAAATCACTCGCTACTTATTGCGGGTGATGCGCGACTCGCGCTACGGCGACAGCATGGAACGCGTGCTCTACAACACCATAGCCGGAGCTACGCCGATTCTTGCCGACGGAACCAGTTTCTATTATTCCGACTACAATCACGAAGCACACAAGGCCCACTACCGCGATAAGTGGCCCTGCTGTTCGGGTACTTTCCCGCAGCTGACCGCCGACTATGGCATCAGTTCGTACTACAAAAGTGATGATGGATTGTATGTGAACCTTTTTGTGCCGTCGCGGGTTTCATGGTCGCAAAATAATACGCAATGCACGCTCACGCAGCGAACCGAATATCCACGGCAGAGCACCACTCAATTCGACTTTGCCCTCGCCCGCCCAGAGACATTTACGGTGTATTTGAGAATTCCAGCTTGGGCCGGTCCGAAAACAACGCTTGCAGTCAACGGTACTCGCATCAGCGACGCCATTGAGCCAGGCAAGTTTCTGCCATTGAAACGCGCCTGGAAAGATCGTGACCGAATCGAACTCGAATTCGATATACCATTGCGGCTGGAAGCCATAGACGATCAGGACCGCGAGAATGTTGCACTCATGCGTGGTCCTCTGGCCTTGTTCGCCGTCGGAGAAATTTCTCAGCGCATTGAGCGCAAGCAACTGTTGGCAGCCACTGCGGTTGGGCGATCGTCAGAAGATTGGACAGTGCAGACAGATGGCGGTGTCCTGACCTTACGTCCCTTCTCTGCCATCATGTCGGAGCGCTATCGTTTGTACAACCGGGTCACGGCGTAAGTTTTGTTTCTGCGCTGCTGTCCCTAGATGCTTGATCTCGGCTTAATACTCGCACCAACAGCGCACGGGGCTAGGGAAGATATTGCTGCTATGCAAGTCCCCCCTGGGATCTTAAGGAAGTCCGTACTGGTTCGCACCGATCTCGTCGAGAGCTAGATTCAATTGCAGCACATCACGCGGAGCTCACCGATAACGCTGACTGCACCGTCTCATTACTTTTTCCTCCACCAACGCCGAACTGCGACTCCCGCCCATACCGCCTCAATCAGACCGAATGGCCATGCGCCCTGTAGGAAGCCGTAGATCGAGCCCAACGCGCATGCAAAAGCAAAAGCCAAGATGAGCCAGGAACTTTTGTCCTCGAGTGCGTAAGTTATCAACATCGCTGTGACCGCAAACAATCCAAACGCTGAAAGCAGAGTCATTCCTCAGTTGTACTTCAAAATGTCTTTCCCGCAGCCATCTGCAAGTGCACCAGGATAGGCCCAAGGCTGAGCGCCGCGAAAAATGTCAACGCTCCGACGATCATTCGTAAAGAAAACGTAAGGAAAGAAAACGTGAGCTAGTTTGAAATCGCAAGGATTCTGGAAGCTACATCATTTGGGTCTGGGTAGCTCCGTGAGCTTGTCGCCGAATATTCCAGGTGGCCCGTCATTCGGGAGCAACTGAAGCGACCAAGTCCGAATACGACCATTTCTTTCCGTCGTGAGTGCGAAGATCAAGCTCACGGAATTGCAGTCGCGGGAATTGTGATCGTGTTGTGTAGAAGGCAGGCGTCCGCGTTGCCAGCTGGATGTTTCGTCGGCGTCCCTCGAAAGGATACTCATGGCTCTTTTTCGTTTCGCGGTGCTAGTCACTATTCTTGCCTTTGCCGTTGCCCTGGTTACGGTCGCGGCACCAGTTGATCAAAATGCGAGCACACAGGACAATGACATCGATCGTTCCGTCAGGCCAGGTGACGACTTCTACCGGTACGCCAATGGGAACTGGCTTAGAACGGCGATATCGGCCGGGCAAACGGGTTACGATACGCGGGCAATGTTGGTGGAGAAAACAAACCAGAGGGTACGCACTCTCATTCAAGACGCGGCCGCGGCACAGCCCGTTCAGGGCAGCATTGCACAGAAAGTTGGCGATTACTATGCCAGCTTCATGGACGAAGATGGCATCGAGGCCAAGGGGCTGACACCACTTGCCGATGAAATGGCAGTGATCTCGGCTATTACAAACAAGGAATCGCTGTCAGCCTATCTCGGCACCACCTTGAATAGTGAGGTGGACGGACTCACCGCCAATGCCGACCATATCTTCGGCGTGTGGGTCAACCAAAGTTTTACGGCCTCGGACCGTTATGTTTTCCACCTGTTGCAAGGTGGTCTGGGAATGCCGGATCGTGAGGACTACATCGACGCGTCGCCGAAGGCGGCCGATTTGCGCGCTCATTACAGGGTGCACATTGCCGCGATTCTGAAGCTGGCAGACATTGCAGACCCAGAAACCAAAGCCAACCGTATTTTGTCCCTTGAAATTCGGATGGCGCAGGCCCACGCCCCAGACTCCGATGCCGCTGATGTCTTCAAGCAGAACAACCCCTGGCAACGCGCCGACTTTGACGCAAAAGCGCCCGGCATAGACTGGGACGCTTATTTCAAGTCAGCCGGTGTTGTCGGGCAATCGGAATTCATCGTTTGGCAGCCGTCGGCAGTGACCGGAACTTCTGCTCTGGTAGGCAGTGAAGACCTCGACGCGTGGAAGGACTACCTCAGATTTCACCTGATTGAGCATTATGCGAGCGTCTTGTCCAAGGCCGTGGCTGTCGAAGATTTCGCCTTCTACGGCACGATCCTATCGGGCATGCAGCAGATGGCGGACCGAAGCAACGATGCAATAAGAGCCACGAACGCCGCACTGGGCCAAGCGGTCGGTCAATTCTATACGCAATATTATTTTCCGCCCGAAGCGAAGGCGCGGGCAAAAGCCATGGTGGGCGACCTGATCTCCGCCTATCGCGCACGCATTTCAAATCTCACGTGGATGTCACCGCGGACAAAGGAGAAGGCATTGGCCAAGCTGGCCACGCTAAGGATAGGCGTTGGTTATCCCGATACATGGATCGACTATTCGACACTCGATGTCGTGCGCGGTAACGCCTTCGGCAATATGCGCCGGGCGGAAGCCTTCAATCGTTTGCGCAACCTGGCCAAACTCAAATTACCGGCCGATCCCGATGAGTGGAGAATAGATCCGCAAATCGTCGGCGCAGTCATCTTGTTCAGTCCCAATACCGAGACTTTCTCGGCCGGCATCCTTCAGCCACCATATTTCGACAGTCAGGGGGACACGGCCTCTAATTACGGATCCGCCGGAGCAGGCATCGCGCACGAAATCAGTCATAGCTTCGACGAACTGGGCAATATTTATGACGAACGAGGCCGCCTCGGCAATTGGTGGACTGCGGGAAGATCTGGCCAACTACCGCGCAGCGGCAACTAAGATAGTCGCGCAGTTTGACAGCTACTGCCCACTTTCCGATCTTTGTGTCAATGGCAAGCAGGTACTTGGTGAAAATATCGCTGACCTGGCGGGATTACTGACGGCGCACGATGCCTACCTACTGTTACTGAAAGGCAAGGCCGATCTCGTGATCGGTGGATTGACTGGCGAACAGCGCTTTTTCCTTGCTTTCGCTCAGAGGTGGCGGAAGACTCAGGACGAAGCCGCGCTTCGGCGACAAATTAAGACCGATAGCCACGCTCCGGGGCAATACCGGAGCGATACAGTGCGCAATGTCGAGGCTTGGTACAAAGCCTACGGGATCGCACCCGGCGATAAGCTATATTTGAAGCCCGAAGACCGGGTTCGGATATGGTGATGCCCTTGCGTATCGCTTGTGTGGAATGGCCGGAAGGCCTATCAACAAATGATGCGCGGTGGAGTGAGGTGAGAGACTCTGTCACTGCCGCGCATCCCGATATCCTAGTCACTAATGAACTGCCATTCGGCCCTTGGCTAGCTGACGCCGCTGTCTTTTCGGAGGCTGAGGCGCAGCTCAGCATCCGCGCACATGAAAAGGGGCTTGAAGGGCTGATTGATCTTGATGTTCCCGCCGTTATTTCCTCCCGGCCCGTGTGGAACGGCAAACGGCTGGCGAATGAAGCGTTCGTGCTGGAGAAGGGAATAGTCCGAGCGCTCCACCGAAAACAGTATTTTCCGAACGAGCCGGGGTGGTTTGAAAGCGAATGGTATGCCGGCGATGCTTCAGGCTTTGGGGTGGCTGAGGTGCTGGGATTGAAGCTCGGTGTGCTCGTGTGCACGGAAGCGATGTTCAACGAACATGCACGCGCATACGGAAAGCAACAGGCTTCGCTGCTCGTCATACCTCGCGCGTCAGGCACAAACATAGAACCATGGACGATCGCCGGCGCCATGGCATCCCTCGTTTCGGGCGCTTACGTCGTCAGTTCGAACCGGATCGGCCGCTCCAAGGGTGGCACAGAGTTTGGCGGTGGCGGTTTCGCCTATGCGCCGCAAGGGCAATTGGTGGCGGTCACAACTTCGGTCAATCCCGTGGGAACGCTGGAACTCGATCCCAAAGAGGCGGCCTTTGCACAGCGCAGTTACCCATGTTATGTTCCTGAACTTGAATGAGAAAGAGCGCCAATGTCAAATTTATCGTAATGCGAAACGCTGGAGTCGTACATCGAGCGAAACCAAGAGCCGCGAGCAGCAGTGACTGTATCGGAGAGTCTTTCTAAGTGCGTGCAGGTTCCGCAGTCGGCTTCATTAATATTGCCACTCGGGAGGCGAACCCGACTCGCGCCCAACCGGCGACGCCCGCACTACGTAGCGCTGCGGAGAACCCGGGCCGCGCCCGAAAGGGTAGCAGGTGACCAGCGTAAGCGAGTCTTCGGACGTTGGTTCCAGCAGGCGTACATTTTGCGGTTCTACGACGCGAATCACTGCTACGGCGTAGGCACGTTCATGCAGTCTGCCCGATCGTTGATCAAACCATTCGAGGTCAATCGCGTCGCCCTGTTTAATTGCTTCGAGCGGTTGGAACCAACTCGTGCGATGTCCCGCGAGGACAATGTTTCCTGGCTCGCCCATGTGAGCGCCGCTGAATAAGCGCGCCGGACCGAATGCCAACGTCCGCGGCGTTGCACCCTCCAACACAATCTCGTCATAACCCAAATGTGGAATTCGTAGCCGCGCAATCGGGTATGTGTCGGCCCAACTCCAGGGCGCGTGAACCTTGCCCGACTGCAAACTTTGTTTCCAGGCCCGGCGGATCAGAACACCTGCCAGCCGGGCCTTTGCGTGCAAGTACACGGCACGAGCCGTAAGGCACGCCCCGGTTATGAGGATCAGTGCAGCCGAAACCCGAAGCACCTTCACGACGGTGCTCCTACTCTCACTCTTCGCAATAGGAGTAACAGCGCCAGACCAAAGAACAGAAGAGCGACACCCATGGTCTCAAAGAACGCGTCTGCAGTTCCGGTGGCGGGGGCTCCAAAGACTTTCTCCATTTGCCAGCCCGCCGGAAGTTCGGTCGGCACTGGAACTGTCTTGGATTGCCCTCCGATGTTTGCCACAATCTCTTCCGCCGCAACCAACGAAGTGAACCGAGTAACCAAGCGATAGCGAATTGCATGGGCAATCACGCTGTCGCGAATTTCCTTTTGTCCGTTCTCGTCCGAGTGGCGCCATTGGTCCATCAGTTCTTCGACTCGCTGGCGGGCCCAGAGAGTTGTGATGCCAGGATGGAACGTTGTTTTCGAGGTATCGAATGCAATGATCGTCTCATAAGGTTCATTGCCCGCCCGAGCGCTCAGACGGACCTTTCCCACGCGGCCTTTGTAAATTCGCCCGAAGATCTGAAGCGGCTGGCCCAGGAAAAGATCGGGTAGGCGTTGCGGATATACATCGCCCAGTTCCACGCCTTCAAACGAGAGCTTGACATCAGTCAGCACCGGACTCTCAATGTTCCCAAACAATCGGGTCATTTGCTCGCGAATTTCGCTGATGTCGGCGATGTGGGTAAGAGTCCCTCGCCCGAATTGCGCCATTTTCGCGGCAAGGAAAAGATTCGGTGCGCTCCCAATCGCGACTGTATACAAACGCGCATCGCCCAAATCGTGCCGGAGCGCTGCGAAAATTTCTTCCTCGTTGCCGAGATCACCATCGGTCAAAAGGATAATGTGGCGCAGATAGCCCGGAAGTTGGGGTTTTCTCATTAAGTGAAGCAGGGCCGGCAACATCTCTGTGCCCCCGCCCGCCTCCAGATGTTTCACATAATCGCGCGCGGCTGCCAGATTTTCAGAAGTGGCCGGCAGTGGTTCCGGTGCAAACTCACCGTAGCCGCTGCTGAACCTAAGAATCCCAAAGCGATCGCTAGGCCGTAGTCTGTCCAGGGCCTGAAGCAAAGCTTCCCGCGCCTGTTCTATGGAAGTACCCGTCATCGAGCCCGACACATCAATCATGTACAGCATTTCCACTGGCATGCGCTCGGTGGGCTGAACCGTGGGCGGATAAGTAGCCAACAGAAAACTAGTTTCTCCGGAGTCGCTTCCTGGTGAGAGGAACAGCGCCGCTTTTGGTTCAGCGCTTTTCGGTTGTTGCACCTCGAGGACGAAATCTTTGTTAGGTATGGTCGTGCCGGTTGCGAGTTCTACATGCTGCCTGCGGTTCGGCAGGTGCTGAATCTTGATTGTGTGCGAAATACTTGTGATGGATGCAGGCTCAAAACCAGTTTCCAAGTCAACGGAGAGTGAAATGTCATGCCCAGAACGGCTTTCCGGATTCCGAACCAGGGGTGTGATTCGCGATGCATCGGACACGCTGTTCGTATCGAGAGACCACCCCGTTCCAGCATGTCCAAGTGCCTGTGTTCCCGGAATGTATCGCGGCCCTGTTACCATCGGAAAGACCATCCGCATTTTGCCCGCTTCCCAGCGCAGCGGTTCCACGTAGCGTAGGCGAACATCCACGTGTTCCCCAGGCATTATGTTTGCGACTGAGGTCGTGAAAATGTTGGGGCGCTCCTCCTCAACTAAAGCTGCGCGTTTACCTTCGGACTTAGCAGCTTCATAGACTCGCTTGGCCTCCTCGCGTTCACGGATGACGCTTCGAATTATCCGATTGCCGATCCGGATTTCCATGTCGTACACCGCACCATCATGCGGCAGTGGGAAGATGTAAATCGCCTCGATAGGTTCTGTACTTGAATTCGCGTATTGCTGCGTCACCATAGCCGATGCCACCAAGCCCCGCACGTCGAGCGCTACATCGGTATGAATCAGGGGAACAGGATCGTAGCGGCCCGAGATCGGTGAGCGATAAAGTAAACATCCTTCACCCACTTGCGCCGGGCGGTCATCGGCCTGGCTGCCAGCCGCTTGTACCGACAGGATCGTCAGCAGCGCCAGAAGGGCTAGTGCAAAGCGCGTGCGTATTTCCTTCGTGAACCAGTTTTCCGCATAGGTTGACATTCATTTCCTCCAGCACTGGGATTGCGGCGCTGGCCAAGAGTGCACGGAGAATTCCAAAAGGAATCGGGGGGAAGGAGTGAAATCCAAGGTCGTCGATTCAGTCGGTTAGCGCCAGGCCAACGGGGTAACTCCGCAACAATCTCTGTGTCGCGGTGCCCACATCGTGGGAGCACTGCAACGCCCGCGTTCCCGGCTAAAGTAACGAAATTTTAATTTGATATGAGTAAGGAGTTATATAGGGTATCGGGCGATCCCCGTGGGGTATGCCGCACTAACAATCTAAACACGGTGGCTCAGAGTGGGACGGGGACTGTAGCCACCGCCGTTCATAGGTTAAAACTGATTCGAAGTATGTTGAGACTTTGTTTGAAAGAATTTGCAATTTTCGTATTGCAAAAACTTTGGAATCGTGGCATCTTCAAACATCTTCTTACGAAAGGACGCCCACATTGGCGGATTTTAAAAACACAACGCTAAGCGGGCAACTTAGGCGAATGAGTTCGCCAGGTTGCTATAGGGCGTCGCATCGGTCGCGCTAACCAGCTTTAACGGCTGACCTTCGGCGCTCTTCCCGCAAAACAGAACCTAAGTGCAGTTCCACCATGGACGTCTGAGCCATCGCTCAAACATCCTGCTTTTCGTCGTCCAACCGCGTCCGGAGATGTAGTACCGGAGGCGTCTTTTGCCTTGATGCGCGGGTCGCCCGCGAAATCCGGCCTTTTGCCGGTCATGAACATGAAAACTGTATTCGAGTTCGTGAAAGGAGCACTAGCTGGTCAGAACCAGTTCGCCTCTGGCGGACTGCTGCTGATGATTGTCGGCGGTGTGAGCGTCTGGTTGCGAGCTGTACCGGAGAAAATCTGGTACTGGATCGTAAGACAAACCACCATGCTGATCACCGTCAACGACGATGACGCCGCATTTGTGTGGGTGAAGGAATGGTTTCTGGAACAGAAGTTTCTCAAGAGAATCCGCCACGTGGATCTAGACACGACGATGCGTAACGAGCGCATTGCGATGATTCCGGCGCCGGGGATGCATCGGTTCTGGTACGGAGGTAGACCGTTTCAGGTGTGGTTCTCGCGTACCGAAGAGTCGCGTGAGCGCGCGACCAGGCGCATGGAGTCGCTGACTTTTCGCACGCTCGGGAGGAAGCGAGTCTTCCTGCAAAAGTTTGTGGATGACGTGGTGAGCTGCCACACTCGGCGAATGGGCGTGCAGTCGTACCTGTACATTTACAACGACGGTTGGGACCATGTGGAAGGCTACGCGCCGCGGCTCCTGGATTCTGTCGTCTTGCAGCCCGGCGAGAAGGAGCATCTGGTTGAAGACGTGAAAAGCTTCCGCGCCTCCAAGCAGCGTTATGCGCGACTGGGGATTCCGTACCATCGCGGCTACCTGCTATATGGGCCGCCGGGAACGGGCAAGACATCGCTGGTATCGGCGCTCGCGGCGCACTTTGGACTCTCGATCTATGTCATCAATCTGACCGATTTCAGCGATCGCAGCCTGATGAATGCGGTCAACCTGGTACCAGCGAGTTCGGTGCTGCTGTTTGAAGATATCGACTGCGCCAAGAGTGGCAAAGCGCGTGAGGCCGCTTCGGTCGCGAACGGTGGCGCGCAAACGCAAAACGAAAAGGCGAATGCTGTCGCGAACGGCGTTACGCTCTCCGGTTTATTGAACGTGCTCGATGGGTTCTACGCTCCCACGAACGTGCTGTTCGTGATGACAACGAACCACATTGAGGTGCTGGATGAGGCGCTACTGCGACCGGGGCGAATTGATTATCGGCTATACCTCGGCAAGGCCACGGACTGGCAGAAGGTGGAACTGTATCGCCGGTTCTTTCCGGTCGCCACTGAGCTTGAAGCCAGGGAATTTGTGGAAACGCATTTCGCTGAGACCATGGCCGAATTCCAGGGCCTGCTGTTGGCCCTGGAGCAGGGCGAGGATCGCGTGATCAGCGATCACGGGATCCTCGCGCAGAAAGTCAGCCGGTGGTGAAGACGGGAGTTACGATGCGGGTGGGCGCTGCGTGACTCGGTGGCTGCGACCAAGAATGACTGGAGCCGCGGAGGGCTCGCCGTGGCTGCAGCCAATCGCGATGGCTATGATCGCATCATCGTGATCACCGACGAGCAGGAGCACGTCGCCGTTCCCGGAACCATGTGGGTACGGGCACCCTCGCCCGTCCGGCGGCCCAGGTGTATCGGGCAGCGGCACCGGCTACATGATCAATGTCGCCAGCTACAAGAACGGCGACGGCTACGGCAAGTGGATGAACATTGATGGCTGGAGCCATTCGGTCATCGAGTACATTCGGCCCTGGAGAGCGGCTGGGTGAACTACGGGGTTTTTTGTTGTGACTGTGTGGGGCGGGCGCCCACGCCCGCCTCAGCGGTGCAGTTGGAAACTTGAGGTCACAATTTGTGAGCTCAAAACTTCAGAAAGGAGGTCGCATGCTGGAATTGATCTTTGCTGTGTTTGTTGGAGTGATCTGGCAGACCATTCGTGTGTGCATTCATGCTTGCATTCGCAAGATTCGGGCTCCGAAGCCGCAGCCTCTATGTGCGGAGTGCTTCCACGCGCACGTGCAGTACACGGCGAATGCACGGTATGCGATCTTCTGTACTTACGGTGGCACAGTGCGTCCGATGAAGTTGGACGTGCTGTACTGTACGGACTACCGCACGCGGAATATGCCGCGTCCGGCCGTGGCGGGTTTCGTGCGCGAGATCGCGCCGGCAGAGTAATTGACTCGGTCGAGCATCCTTGGGGATGCTCGACCAGAGACTTTGGGTGGCGCAGCGCTTCCAGCGCTGGGATAAAGCTGCATGAAAGGTGGGCGGCTTAGCCCGGATCTTAGAGCAGAGCAATCGCAGGTTTGGAAGGGCCTGCGCCACCCATGACGGTAGCTAAGCGACTGGGGCTGGAAGCCAACTTAGACTCTATCGAAGGGTATTGCTATGGGATACAAACCAACGATCATTTTTGACACTAGTGCAATTAATCGGGTTGCTGGCGAGCAAGATTCTTGCGCAGTTCTTGCAGGATTGCGGTCCGGCTTTCTTGTCCGAGTCATGACCAACAATTTCTCCGAGATGGCGGCAACAAGTTCCCCGGAGCGGCGGACGCAGTTGATCTCGTTCGCAACGAGGCTCTCTTCTATTGGCGAGTGCATATTCCCGTTCATCGGCGCGACCGTGGGTAGCGTGGTTCGGCGAGAGCGGGGAAGTCCGTATTGACAATAGTCGTTATAACGACTAGTATTTAAGTTAGGTTGAAACAACACGAAAAGTTCCGGAGCAAACGGCGTCCGCCATGTCTCGAAGAGGAGGTATTTCTAGACCTGCTGCGCACAACGGACCTGCTTGGGCGCTGCGTCGCTAGGGTTCTCAAAGCCGACGACCTCTCGGCCAACCAATACAACGTGCTGCGGATCCTCAGGGGCTCTCCGGATGGCCTCACCTGCGGCGAGATTGCTAGCCGTATGATCACTCGCGATCCGGACATCACGCGCCTTCTTGACCGACTGGAAAAGCGGAATCTTATCTCTCGCTGCCGGGAAACCAAAGATCGCCGAATGGTGATGACCCGGATCAGCCCAGACGGACTCAAGCTTCTGGGCCGCCTCGATCAACCTGTGGAGGAAGCGCACCGCAAGCAACTGGGCCATCTTGGGAGAAAACGGTTGCGGGCGCTGACCGAACTTCTGCATGCCGCGAGGGGATCTGCGGGCTGATTTTTTTGTATTCCTATATATGTTGCAACGATTATCGTTATAACGCATCTAAAGCTAGCAGAAAGGATAAAACCAATATGAGCACACTGGCTATACCGCAAACTGCAACCACCACTTGGAACATTGATCCGGCCCATTCCGTTGCCGAGTTCAAGGTCAAGCACATGATGATTTCCAACGTAAAGGGACAATTCGCCAAGGTCAGCGGCGTATTAACCCTCGACGAATCCGAACTGACAAATTCCAGCGTGGAGGCCTCGATTGAAGCTGCGTCCATCGGAACACGCGACGCCCAGCGCGACACGCACCTGAAGAGCGAGGACTTCTTGCACGTGGAGAAGTTCCCCACGTTGTCGTTCAAGTCGATGCGCATCAGCCTAGTACGCGACGGAGAACTGGCGGTTGAAGGAGAGCTAAGCATCCGGGGTGTCACGCGCAAAGTAATCTTTTCTGTGGATGGGCCGACCCCACCTACAAAGGACCCATGGGGCAATACCCGAGTTGCGGTTTCGGCGACCACGAAAATCAATCGCAAAGACTATGGCTTGACCTGGAACGCGGCGCTCGAGACTGGCGGCATTCTTGTCGGCGACGAGGTGACCATCACGCTCGAAGTCGAGTTCGTGAAAGCCTGAATTTACTCGGACCGCCGAGGAATGCCTGTGAGCGTATCCTGGCGGTAGAAAGAGAATTTTATGTCACTCCGACCGGTTAAACAGATCATTCAAACGATGCCGACCATCGAGGGCGCGGGCGTGAAGTTGCAGCGCGCCTTCGGTTTTGGCAAGACCAAAGAATTCGATCCCTTTCTTCTGCTGGACGATTTTCGCAATGACAATCCAACAGATTATTTGGCGGGATTTCCTTGGCATCCGCACCGCGGCATTGAAACGATCACCTATGTCCTCGCCGGCTCCGTCGAACACGGCGACAGCCTTGGCAACAAAGGCAAGATGACGGCCGGCGATGTGCAATGGATGACCGCTGGGAGTGGCATCCTGCATCAGGAGATGCCGAAGGGCGACACTCAGGGCCGCATGCACGGCTTCCAGCTTTGGGCGAACCTGCCCGCATCGCTGAAGATGACCGATCCTCGCTATCAGGATATTCCGGCAAGCGCGATCCCTGAGATCACGGACGATGATGGCACTCGCGTGCGCATTATCTGTGGCGAGTTCTGGGGAAAAAGAGGACCGGTGGAAGGTGTTGCCGCTGATCCGAATTACTTGGATATTTCAGTTGGTCCCGGCCAGCCGAAACGGCTCAAGGTCGAGACCACGCGCAATGCATTTGCTTACGTCTTCGCCGGCTCTGGCACGTTTCGCGATTCGTCCGAACCTCGCGCGGTTCTGACCGAGCAAGCCGCAGACCCGAACGCGCCCGCCAAGTACGAAGTTGGCAATCACTCGCTGGTGCTCTTCGACCGTGGCGACGAGATCGTGGTGCAAGCGGGCGACGAAGGCATCCGATTCCTATTGGTCTCGGGCAAACCGATCGAAGAGCCGGTGGCATGGTATGGCCCGATCGTGATGAACACGCAGGAGCAGCTTCGCCAGGCTATGGCCGAGTTGCAAGCCGGCGCCTTCATCAAGCATCGTTGATCGCTAGAAGCCGAAGAAAGCTCCGCGCAGATGCATCTCGCGGAGCTTTCTTGTTTACCGTGTTGAATTGGGGGCGTCACCGTCGTGTGCACCGATCTCACTTTGTGATTGACTTCCTGATGTCCCCTGCAACATTCTCAAGAAAAGGGAGACCTCGCATGCGCATTTCGTTTTCATGGCCAGCAGCTTTCATCGTTTGTGCGTGCCTGATGCTCGGCACTGCGCACCTCGTCGCCGCGCAAGAGGATGATTCTGCCAAGGTCCGTGCGCTGGAAACAAAATGGACCGATTCCTACAAACAGCGAAAAATCGACATCCTCGCGTCGCTGCTGGCAGAGGACTTCGTGATCACTGTCGAGGACGGCACCACCTACAGCAAGAGCGGGTACATTACGCACACCGCGGACGCTTCCGTCCAGGTGAAGGTGGCCGAACTTTCTGACTTAAAAGTCCACCTTCATGGCAATGCGTCGGTGGTGACCGGTGCGTACCACGAAAAGGGAATATCGAACGGGAAGCCGTACGAGTATCATGACCGGCTTACGGATGTGTGGCTGAGAAAAGAAGGGAACTGGCAAGTAATCGCATCGCATTACAGCGTACCCACGAAGTAATTCATACCTTTGTCCGCGCCTCTTCATCGCGAATGTTCGTCAACTCTGTGGATTTCACGATTTCCTGATTCGGTTTCCTCTGTGCCTCCGTGTCTCCGTGGTGAAAGAGCATAAGTTGTCTGACAACCAGCCTTTCTCTTTCCGCTACAATCCTGCGAATGCGGCGGCGGCCCACTCGTGAACTACTGGACACTGACTCCGGAACGCCGTCTGAGGTCGCCGCTTCGCTAAAGGACCTACGCTGGTTCAACCGATGGTTCGGCGGCATTTCCACGAGCAGCCGACTAATCGAGATTGTGGCTCGCGCCACCAGTAAACTATCGGTCCTCGAAGTTGCCGCCGGCGACGGCTTCGTTCCGAAAGAGCTGCAAAAACGCTTCTCGCAGATTCATCTCGAGGTCACTCTCCTGGACCGCGCACCCTCGCACCTTCCGCGC
>Ga0066710_100003113_pt1 | contig 13912 bp, 10 predicted proteins | sample GraSoiAngelo_159_FD_79666 | JGI IMG/M metagenome (GOLD analysis project Ga0066710, IMG submission 79666) | Grasslands soil microbial communities from the Angelo Coastal Reserve, California, USA - 14_1009_16_40cm | ecosystem: Environmental > Terrestrial > Soil > Grasslands | place: USA...
ACGTTGCGCAGGGTCGCCCCCGCTGCTTGCAGCAGCTCGCGCTGCACGCGCGAGCCCTCGCGCAGGTCAGAGCGCTCGCGCACGGTGTCGGCGACCAGCGCTGTGCACCACTCCAACAGCTCCACGCACTTGGCGAGTGCCTCGTCGGGCGCCGCCAGGCCCGTCGGCCGGTAGGGCGTCGCGGTGAAGCGCGCGATCAGCTCCTGCTTGGCCGCGAGCAGCGCCTCGAGCTCGCCCTCGAGAGCCGGGCCGCGCAGCGCGACGTCGAGCTGCTCGGCAAGCGCGGTGGCGAGCTTCGATGCGGCGGCTCGCAGCGCGTCGCCGCCCGCCGGCGGTGAGAGCGCCAGCACCGCGACGGTCCCGACCGCCGAGGCAAGCCACCAACCCGCGAGGCGGTCGGGAAGCATGCTGATCGCGCCAGGCGAGGCGGCGGGCAGCACGTAGGCGAGCAGCGCACCGGTCACGCCGCCGGCGGCGTTTGGACCGGCGACGCCCGCGAAGAACACCGCGAACGCCACCGGCACGGTCACGGAGGCGGCGAGCGCGGTCGAGGAGTTGACGGCGGTCCCGATCGTCAGCAGCACGCTGCCTGCGATGGCGAGCGCGAGGTGCGCGCGGAGCTTGTCGAGCCGACTGCCCGAGAACGACGACAGCACCAGCGTGGCGAAGCTGCCGAAGGCGGCGAACAACGCCATCTGCAGGTTGCCGATCCCCTCGAACGTGAGCGCAAACAGACCCGGCAGCACGATCGTCGCGCGAACCGCTCGCAGGGCTGCCGGCGTTGACCATTTCGGCAGCCAGTTCTCCCGCTGGGCGGTCGCGATCCACGCTCCTGAAGGCCATGGAATCGTCAGACCGCGCGCGGCTGTGGGCACCAGCAGCGAGTGTACTCAGGGCCCGCCAGCGGGCCGCGCCGAATCGGCGCGGGCCGCGAGAGCTGGAGGCTTCAAGTTGTGACCTAGCCGGCGCGCGGCACAGCGACCGTCGCCGCTTTCCCGATGTTGCCGGCCGCGTCGATCGCCTGGATCGAGAGCGTGCGCGCCTTCGAGGAGAGCGTGACTTCGGCGCTGAAGGTGGACCCGCCCGCGACGGGCTTCAGGCCGAGGTTCACCTGGGCGCCGTTGACCAGCGTTCGATACGACGCAGGCGTGCCGCACGGTCCGTTGTCACCCGGCGCCGTGAACGTGAGGCGGTACTTGCCCTTCTTGAGCGCCGTCAGCGTCACTGCTTCGGGGGCGTCCGGCGGCGTGCCATCGTGGTTGTAGTTGCCGCTGTCCTGCTGGTCGTGGCGGAACGTGGGCCATTGGCTCTGGCAGGCGGGAGCGCTGGTCTGCCACTGGAACAGGTAGCCCTCGCGCGTCATGTCGGCCATGCGGCCATCGAATGAGAGCGCCGCCGGCGCCGCCAGCCAGCCGCCGGTCTCCTTGGGGAAGCCAGGCACGTCGTGGCCGGTCGCGCCGTCGTAGGCGTGCAGCAGCCCGAGCCCGGTACCGGCCACGATCTGGTTGCTCGGCAGCGTGGGGTCGATCTTGGCGATGTCGTTGGCCGACAGAAACTGGAAGTCGTCCGTTACGGTCGGGTAGGAGGGCAGCGGTGCGCCGGTCGTGCCGTCCCACGCTCCGATCAGGTGGTTGTAGGGGAAGTTCTGGCTGACGAGCAGCAGGTTGGCGGCGTCGCTGAGCGACAGCTCGTACTTGACGACGTCGAGCGTGCCCGACCCCAGCAGATCGCCGACGGAGGCCGACTCGAACAGGTTCAACGCGCCGCTCTTGTCGGAAGCGTCGGAGGATGCGCCGAAAGCCCCTGAACCTTCCTGGCGCATCGTGCGCGCTTCTTCGCCGTTGGGCTTGAGCTCCTTGAGCGCTCCGCCTGTGACGGACGCGACGATCACGGTTTCGCCGCCGATCTTGGCGATCTCGGCATCCTGCCCCGGGCCGACCAGCGGCAGCACGTTCTGGATGATCCCCGGCAGCTTGACGGGCCAGCCGGGCATAATCTTGCCGGTCGCGCCGTCGATCGCGTACAGGCGCGCGGTCGAGCCGGCGGCCCCCGAGGTGATGCCGGAGAAGTTGACTTCTTCGCCGACCTTGCCGGCGCCGTAGACCTCGTTGCTTGCCACGACGATGTCGTCGTGGCCCGAGCCAGTGAGATCGCCGATCGCCGCCTCGTTGATCGACTCGGCGACCATCTGTTCGCCTTTGGCAACCTCGGCGGGGTCCACGAGCGCGACCGGGTAGCCCGGCACCGGCGTGCCGTCTGCCCGCCACGCGTACAGGTGCCCGTCGAGGCTCGGCTCGACGATGTCGGGCCCCTTGCCGGCTCCTTCGAGGTGAGCCAGCGCAGGCGCTGCCAGAAAGCCGCACTTGGGATGACTGATTTCGAGTTTCTCAAGCGCCGGCCCGCAAAACGCCGGATTCGATGACACCGGGAAGCCGGGCACCGGCTGGCCGTTGCCTTGCCAGGCGTAGATGTGGATCCCGGCGGCGACGATCACGTCTGAGCTGCCATTGGAGGCGAGGTCGGCGATCAGCGGCCCGCGCGGGGGCTCGCGCGGCAGCCCCAGCGCCGCGAGCCCGGGCGAGCCGGTGTGCCCCAGCGCGGCCTGCTCGGTTTCGGTGTGGACCGGCCAGCCGGGAAGCTCTGAGCCGTCGGGCTTGAATGCGTGCACCAAGCCATCCTCGGTGGGTACGACCAGCTCCTGCACGTTGTTGCCCGTCAGGTCGACGTAGCGCGTGGGCGATTCGCCGCCCGTGCCCATCCGCTTCGGATAGCCGGGAGCGAGCGTCGGGTCGCTGAACGCGTCGAGGACGCGCCGGTCGATGCCCGTAAGCGGGATCCCCTGGCCGTTGACCTCGAGCTGAACGGTGAACTCGTTCTGGAACGGGTTCGGCTCGCCTGCCGCGAACGTCGGACCGCCGGAGTCGGGCGGGACCACGAACGTGGCAAGCGCGGCGCGAACGGCGTTTAGGTCGATCGAGCCGAAGTCGGTGATGGTGCCGTTGGAGTCGCCTTCGCTCGCCGTCGTCCACGAGGACGGCGCCTCGCCGGCACCCCACATGAGCTTCCAGTGGAACTGGCCGCCCGTGGCAAAGCGGGCGCGCGCCAAGCCCGTGATCTCGACGTTCGAGCCCGTCAGCGGCGCGTACCAGTCGGGCGCGTCGATTGCCGCCTCGGGCGGGATGTCGCCGCTCAGCACGGCGCCCACGGCGGCGCCGACGTTGGCGCGGCCCCAGCCGAAGTGGGGCGTCCACTGCTCATCGGGCGGCAGCGCCGGGTTGGCCGCAGGGTCAGGTACGCCGGTGCCTTCGGTGTTGCCGGTCAGTACCCGCTCGGCGGTCTGCTCGAGCAGCTCGCGCGTCTCGTCGGGGCGCAGCGCGATGCCATGGTCAAGACCCGCGCTCACCACGAGCCCTGCGGCGCCGGCCGCCTTGCTGGTGTTAACCGAGCCGGTGGCCCCCTCCATCGAGATCGAGCTCTTGCCGCCGTACTGCGTCGTGTTGGCGCCCCGGAAGAATGTCTGCACAGGGGCGTTGGAGCCGAAGCACACCGGCTGGCCGCTGAAGCCGCACAGCTTCTCGCCTTCCAGCCACTGTTTGTTTTCCTGGCCCAGGCCGGCCGTGTCGGGCACCGTGCCCTGGATCAGCATCGCATGTCCGTAGTTGGCGGGGTAGTTGTGGTTGCCGGTGTTGAGGTCATCGCCGGAGAACGTCTGCACGACGCCGTGGTCATAGGCGTACTGCGAGGCTGATTCGGCGAAGGCCGAGTGATAGAGGCTGCCGTTGGCGCCCTCGATCACCTTCGCGCCGTTGTCGGTGGCGTACAGGATCCCGAGCGCGAACGTGTTGGCGTCGGATACGAACGTGTCCCAGATGCGCACGGGCATGACCTGACAGTGCGGGCACACGCCGATCGACCCCACGCCGTCATCGCCCTTGTCGGCCACGTCGCCCGCGCGGCCGGTGCCGTGGCGTTCGGCGGCGAAGTAACTCGACAGGTCGGCCGGTTCGTTGTTGTTGTCGAAGAAGTTCCAGCCGGCGATGTCGTTGGCGAAGCCGTTGTGGTCGTTGTCGAAGTGCTGGCCGGTCACGCACTGCGAGATCAGGTGCGTGGCGGATTCGATCTGGCAAGCGCCGAAGGCGTGGATGAGGTCCTGCCCCGTGATCAGGCCCGTGGGCCCGGTGCGACCGGCGTAGGAGAGGCTCACGCGCGGGTCCTGCGCGTAGTCGGAGACGTTGACGACGCCGTCGCCGTTGCAGTCGAAGGTCCCGCACGAGGAGCCGTCGGCGTGCTCGGGATAGGGCAGCTCGCCGGTGTTGAGGTGGATCTGCTCGCGCAGCTCCGTGTCGCCCCACACGATGCCGGTGTCGAGGATGGTCACGACGGTGTCGGGGCGACCCCGCTCGGCCTTCCAGGCCCCGGCCGCGTTGAAGCCCGCGACCATCGGTTTGCCGGCGTTAGGGCCGACGGCGTAGATCGCGCTCGGCGTCAGCTCAGAGGGGAAGCCGAACCGGTCGAAGTCCTCTTCGTAGAAGTTCGATGAGCGATTGGCCGGCGGCTGCTGGGTGTCTGGCTCGGACTGGTCGTACTTGGGGTCGTTGGGCGTGTCTTCTCGCTGCACGCTGTGGTAGACGAACTGCTGGGCGGTTTCCTGCGAGCAGGGGTTTTCAAAGCCGCCGCAACCCGCGGCGCTCGCGCCTCCGGCAAGCGCTGCGCCGCCGATGCCGCCGAGGGCGCATACGGTGGCGAGCACCGCTGCCGCGCGCGTGTTTTTACGGTCCCGCACCAGTGTCCCTCCCTCTCCCGCGACGGTCCTATACCGGCGGGTTCGTAGCTGCCGACTGAGCTGGTAACGGACCGTAGCCTACGCAGTGTAAGGCGTCAAGAATATGAACCGGGACTTACACGCTGATCGGACCTGCCAGGTGCGTGAACATGAGTTGAACATCTGCGCTCGCGCCGGCGGCGCTCGAGCGTTGCACTAGCCTGCGGTCCGGCTTGCCGCCCGTCAATCTGTACAGCGACACGCAGACGCGCCCGAGCGAGGGGATGCGCGCGGCGATGGCAGCGGCGGAGGTCGGCGACGAGCAGCGCGGAGCGGACCCCACCACGCGCGCGCTCGAGACGCGCGTCGCCGAGCTGCTCGGACACGAGGCGGCGGTGTTTCTGCCCAGCGGCACGATGTGCAACGAGATCGCCCTGCGCCTGCACGTGCGCCCGGGCGGCGATGAGGTGATGCTCGAGCGCAGCGCCCACCCGATCGTCGCGGAGGCGGGAGGGCCGGCGCAGCTTGCCGGCGCGATGATCCGCGCGCTCGACGGCGAGGGCGGCATCTTCAGCGCCGCGCAGCTCGAGGCCGCGGTGCGGCCGGCCGGCGACCGGTACGCGCCGCGCTCGCGGCTGGTTTGCGTCGAGCAGACGACCAACCTCGGCGGCGGGCGGGTGTGGCCGCTGCAGCAGGTGCGCGAGGTGCTCGCCGTCGCGCGCCGCCACGAGCTGCGGGCGCATCTCGACGGCGCGCGGCTGATGAACGCGGTGGTCGCCTCGAGGGTGCCGGCGAGCGAGTACGCGGGCGGTTTTGATACGGCCTGGATCGACTTCACCAAGGGCCTCGGCGCGCCGGTCGGGGCCGTGCTGGCGGGATCCGGGGAGCTCATCGAGGAGGCGTGGCGCTGGAAGCAGATGCTCGGCGGGGCGCTGCGCCAGTCGGGGATCCTCGCCGCCGCCTGCCTGTATGCGCTCGATAACAACGTCGACCGCCTGGCCGAGGACCACGAGCACGCGCGGATGCTCGCGGACGGGCTCGCCGCGCTGCCAGCCGCGCGCATCGACCCGGCGGCGGTGCAGACGAACATCGTGATCTTCGGCGTCGAGGATGCGCCGAAGCTGGTCGCGCAGCTGGCCGAGCGCGTGGAGCTCGTCGCGATCGGCAACGAGCACGTGCGCGCAGTCACCCACCTGGACGTGAGCCACGGCGACATCGAGGAGGCTCTCGAGGCGATCGCTGAGCTGCTCGGCTGACGCAGGTCAGGAGGACAGGGGCGCGCCGCCGGCGACCGCGCCGGCAGGCGCGCGGGGGAGGCGGTCGATCAACTCGCCTGCCGTCATCAGGCTGACGCCGATGTTGGCGAGCTCTTGGCGACCCCTGTCATACAGGCCGGAGATCGCGTCGGTCGCGAGCACGACGCGAAAGTCCCGCTCGCTCGCTTCATAGATCGAGGTGCGCGGGCAGTTGGGGAAGTTGACGCCGCAGAACGCCACCGTGCTCACGCCCAGGCGCGCGAGGTGCGCGTGCAGCGGCGTCTCATAGAAGGCGCCCCAGCGCGGCTTGTAGATCACGACCTCGTGCTCGCCGATGCGCTGCAGCTCGCCGCGTAGCAAAAGCTCGGCGACAAGCTCCGCATGTCGCTCGCCGAGCAACCCCGCGGCGAGCTCGGCGCCGGCGCTCCCCGGAGCAAGCGCCTTCCAGCCGTTGGCCACCGCCTCGCGGCGGCACAGATCGACGTTGCTGCCGTCGGGGCGGTACAGGCGCACGACGTGGACGACCGGCGCTCCGCGCTCGCGGAATGCCTCCACGAGACGCCGCATCGCGGGCAGCGCGGCGGAGGAGCCCGAGATCTCAAGCGGCTGGCCGTCGAGCACGTCGGCTTGCACGTCGATCGTGATGAGCGCTGCGCTGTCGAAGCGAGGCGCGGTGTAGGTCGACGTCGCCACGCCTCAGCCTCGCCTGGCAGCGCGCGCGGGCTTGCCGAGCAGGATCTGGGAGATCTCATCGAGCGCCTGGCCCATGTAGACCGCCAGATGCTGCAGGTGCGGGAGCGTGTCGCGCGCGCCGGTGAAACCGAAGTTGAGCGTGCCGGCGTAGCTCACGCAGGTGATGTTGAGCGCGTTGCCGTGCAGCAGCAGCGAGAGCGGAAACAGCGCATCCAGGCGCGAGCCGTTGAAGTACAGCGGCTCGGTCGGGCCGGGGACGTTTGAGATGCCCAGGTTGAACGGGATCGGCGCGTGCCCGCCCAGCCCCGCGAGCAGCGCCGCGATGTAGGGACCGTTGATGAGCAGCGCGTAGGAGGTGCGCGCCGGCGACGGCAGCTCGCGCAGGTGCCGCTTGGCCTCGCCAGTGGAGCGTGTGATCGCCTCCAGGCGCTCGAGCGGGTTGGCCACGTTGGTGCCGAGCTCGGCCACCATCATGCCGACCGCCGTGCCCATCGACAGATCGTCGGGCTCGCGCAGGTTAACCGGGATCCCGGCCGTGAGCGGGCGGTCGGGCAGGCGTGCGTGCTCGGCGAGATAGCTGCGCAGAGCGCTGCCGCTCAGGTACAGCACGATGTCGTTGAGCGTGCATTTCGCCGCGCGGGCGAGCCGGCGCAGGCGTTTGAGCTCGTACTGCTGGGTGGCAAAGCGGCGCTGGCCGTTGAGGCGCCCGCCGAGGACCGACTCAGGAGCGCGATAGGGCGCCTGCAGCGGGCGCTCGTCGACGGCCGCCAGCGCCAGGTCGAGCGCCGCGCGCGATAGCCCCGCGAGGGCCGACGCGCCGCCGCGGGCGATCCCCAGCGGGCGCGTCAGCGGCGCGCGTCCGTTTTCCTCCTGCGGCTTGTGCTCTGGCCGCGTTCCTTCGCCGACCGTCCAGAAGGCTGGCATGTCGCGCCGGGCCGGGTCGTTTGAGAGCGCGCGCATGATCAGCCGCATGCCGCTCACGCCATCGATCAGCGAGTGATGCGTCTTGCTGTACATGGCGAAGCGATTGCCTTCCAGCCCCTCGATCAGGTGCACCTCCCACAGCGGGCGATGAAGGTCGAGCTGGTGGCTGTGCAGGCGCGAAACCAGGATCCCCAGCTCGCGCTGGCCGCCCGGGTGCGGCAGCGCCGAGTGGCGCACGTGGTAGTCGAGGTCGACGTCGCGCATCTCGCGCATCAGCGGCAAGCGCATGGCGAGCAGCGGCGTCTCGACGAGTTTCAGGTTCCACGGCGGCGGGATCGTGTGCGCCTCGCGCATGAGCTCGACCTGCTGCTTGAGGTAGTCCGGCGGCGCGTCGTCGGGGAGCGTGAACTCGAACAGCCCCCCGACGTGCATGGGGGTGTCGCGCGACTCGAGCGCAAGCCAAGTGGCATCGATTGGAGAAACCTGGCGCATCGTTTGCCTGCAGCGGATTATGCGCGCAGCGGCGCTCGCGCGTCCGCTTGTCGGACATTGCCGGCGAATCCGAGCGCGCGATTCGCACTCACCAGGGCCGGCTGCGGCGCCGAGGCGCGGCGTCAGCGAGCATATGCGCGATGCGGCGCCGGGCGGACCTATGAGGATGCAGCGGGCCCGCAGGACGATTGCGGCGGCGCCTGTGCTGCTGGTCCTGGCGGCCGCGTGCGCTCAGCCGCCTGAGGCACGCGCGTTCGCCGGACCAGGCGGGCAGCCCGCGCCGGCGGCTGGCATCGCGGTGAGCGTCGACAGCGCTCATCCCGGCACCGTGATCCCGTCGAGCTTCCTCGGCCTCTCGATGGAGACGCCCGCAGTCGACTCGCCCGCGGTCGTGTCCGAGGCGCCCGCGCTGCTGCGCCTAATGCGGCAGCTCGGCCCCGGCGTGCTGCGCATCTCCGGCGTCAGCGTCGATCGCACGCAGTGGATGGCCACGCCCGAACCAGCGGCGCCGTGGCGGGTCGCCACCATCACGCCCGCCGACCTGCGCAACCTCGCCGCGCTGATGGGTGCGACCGGATGGCGGTTGCTGCTGGGCCTCAACCTCGGCCATCCCGTGTCGCAGGCGCTGGTCGAAGAGGCACGCGTCGCGACGTCCGTGTTCGGCAGCTCGCTCGCCGGCCTGGAGATCGGTAACGAGCCGGACCTGTACACGCGGTCGGTCTCGGCGCCGTTTCGGTACCTGCTCGGCGGCGGCGCGCTGCGTCCGCGCGAATGGGGGCCCGCTGCCTACGAGGCGGAAATAACGAGCCTGCGGGCAGCGCTCGCGGCCGGGGGCGTGCCGGCCGCGTTGTACGGCCCCGACACGGCCGCACCCGCCTGGCTGGAAGGCTACGTCGCGCGCCAGGGACCCGGGCTTGCGGCGCTCGCCCAGCACTTCTACCCGCTAGGCCGCTGCCACGCGGGCCGGCTGCTGGCGGCGGGCCCGTCGCCGGCGTCGTTGCTGAGCCGCAAGGTGGCGCTGCACGAGGTCCGCCGCATCGGCGAGCTCGCGCGCCTGGCAGCCAGCCACGGCCTGCCGCTGCGCATCGATGAGGCCAACTCCGTCTCCTGCGCCGGGCAGCCGCACACCAGCGACACGTTCGCCGCTGCGCTGTGGGCGGTGGACTTCTCGCTCATCGCCGCGCACGAAGGCGTCATCGGGGTCAACTTCCACGGCGGCCTTGGATCGTGCTCGGTGGCCGGGACGATCGCCTCGCCCTGGTACTCGCCGCTGTGCGTCCTGACCAGCGGGCAGCTGCGCGCGCGGCCGGAGTACTACGGCCTGTTGCTGCTGCGCTCGCTCGAGGGCTGCGCGTTCCTACCGACCGCCTACAGCACCTCGCGCGACATCGCCATCTACGCGCTGCGTGCCACCGACGGCTCGCTGCGCGTGGTGATCGACGACATGGAGGCGCCGGTGGCCGCGCGCCGGGGCAAGCGGGCGCGCGCGCCGGCGCCCGCCCTGATCGCGCTGCGCGCCGACCGCTCCTATGACCACGCGAGCGTGGTCAGGCTGAGCGCGCCCTCGGCGAGGTCCGCGCAAGGCGTCCGCTACGGCGGCGCGCAGGTGGGCGAAGACGGCAGCTTCGCCGGTCCGGTGCCCGTGCCGCTCGCGGGTGCTCCGGGGAGCTTCCGGGTCGCGGTCAGGCCCGCGAGCGTCGCGGTCGTGACGCTCGCCGCCGGGGCGGCGACGGCCGGCTCGCACCGCTGACCGGCGCCCGCGAGCACGGGGTACACTCGGCTCGTTCCAGCGGCGAGGAGGGTAGGAGGGATGATGGCCAGCGAGCAGGCGACGCAAGGGGGGCAGAGCGCGGTGGGGAAGATGGACTACGCGCGGGCGAACCGTTTTCAGCGCTTCATGAGGAGCTTTGCCGCGAGCGGCCCTGGCTCCTGGATATTCGCGCGCGTGCTGCATCACATCGACCGGCCGATCCATCGCCTCACGCGTGGCCGGCACACGCTCGCGAGCCTGCTGTCGGGCCTGCCGGTGGTCATGCTCACGACGACCGGGGCGCGCAGCGGCGTGCCGCGCACGGTGCCCGTGCTCGGCCTGCCGACCGCCCACGGCCTCGCCGTGATCGCCTCCAACTTCGGCCAGAAGCGGCAGCCCGGCTGGTATTACAACCTGCTCGCCAACCCCACCGGACAGGTCACGGTCGACGGCTCCACGCGCCCCTTCCGCGCCACCGTCGCCGAGGGCGAGGAGCGCGCGCGAATCTGGCAGCAAGGTCTTCGCGTCTATCCAGGCTGGTCGCAGTACGAGCGGCGGGCTTCCCACCGCAGGATCGCGATCTTCGTGCTCGGCGCGCCCGCGGCGTAACCCCCGGGACGACGGCGGCGGCGTGTCGGCCCGTTGCGCCGGCAGCGCGATCGCTGGCTGAGCACCCGCGTTCGTCTCGGCGGGCGGCCTCGCGCGTCTGCCCGCAAGACCGCCCGCATACGGCCGGGCGATTGACTACGCCTCGGCGTCGAGGCGCGCGCGCAGCAGCCGCTTGCTCTGCTCCGCGCCCTTGCGGCTCTCGCCCTGGGCGCGGCGGAAGAACGCCGCCAGCTCCGTGTCGCCCGTGCGGTCTGCGTCCTGAGCGTAGATCTCCAGTCGCAGCACGTTGCTCAGGCACTGCTGCAGGAACCACACCAGGTTGTAGTCCTTGTCCGGGGTCCCTGTGACAACACCGGTCTCCTGGTCCTGGGTATCGAGCGTTGTTGTCATCGTCGTCTCCTCACAATCGTTGGCGCCGCGCAGCCGCCAGCTGCACGGCCTGCTTTGTTTGCGTTACCCGGCGCCCCCGCAGCCAAACTGGCGCGACCGCGCGCGCCGAGGCGGGCAGCCCAGCGCCGCCTTCGCCGTGGTGCGCTGGCGCGGGCTGTCCGCTGCGATGAGATGCCGCTACTGGCCCACCGGTGCGCCGCCCACCGGCGTGCCGGGACGCCGCTCGTCGTGAGCAGCGCGGCGTCGCCGGAAGGGAAAGCGGCGGCGGCGTGGCTGCGCAGGCTGCGCGCTCTCCGTCCGCGGCAGTGGCGCCGCGGCCGGTTCGGTCCTCGCCGGTCCGGCGGCGGCGGCCCGCGGCACCAGTCGCGGTCCGGGGGCGAAGCGACCGATCGAGAAGGCCGCCAGCGCGATGATTAGCGCGCCGAGGCCGTAGAAGTAGCCGATCAACTCAAACGCCTGCCGCGTGGAGCCGAACAGCGGCCGTCCGATCGGGCCCGTGCCGCTCTCCCAGGTGAGGCTCGCCGCCGGCCCGATCACGAACCACGCCCCGGCCAGCAGCGCAAGCCAGCCGCCGACCACGCCGGCGACGCGCGTTGCGGCCAGGATCAGCAACAAGCCTCCCACCACCGCAACCGCGCCGGGGAGGATCTCAAGCCACAGACGATCGCTCGTGTAGTGCCAAGTCGAGTTGACCCCGAAGGAGTAGTCGAAGTAGGGGCCTATAAACGGAATCAGCCCACCCCAAATGCCTAGCAGGATGATCAGCAGCCCGCTCAGGGCGCCTGTCGAACGGCCCAAACGCATGATGTCTCCTCTCGTTGCCTACTGCATTAATAGGTATTCCCCGATCCACCGCCACTCAACCGTCAGGGCGGTTTGGCGCGGCGTGCTCAGATCACCTGCGCGCCGGCGGCGGCGAGCTCCGCGAGCGCCTGCTCGTTGCCGGAAACGTCGATACCGCGCACGGCCGCCGTGGGGATTCTCACTCGCAACCCGCGCTGCAGCGCGTCGAGGGCGGTGTGCTTCACGCACACGTCGGTGGCGAGCCCCGTGATGGTCAGCAGCTCGACCTGCCGGTCTCGCAGCAGCTCTGACAGCTGCGTGGATTCGAAGGCCGAATAACCATCCGAGCCCTGCGCCGTGCCCTTGTCGATGACCGCGTCGATCGCCTCCTGGTCGATCGCGGGGCTGATCTGTGCGCCCGGCGTGTCGCGCACGCAGTGCACCGGCCAGGGCCCGCCCTGGCTGTCAAACGAGGCGTGGTCGGGTGGATGCCAGTCGCGGGTGGCGACGACCAGGTCAAAGCCGCCCGCGGCCAGCAGGTCGTTGATCGGTCGGATGACCTCGTGGCCGCCTGGCACCGCCAGCGCTCCGTGCGGCGGCAGGAAATCGTTCTGCACGTCCACCACGACGAGCGCGTGGCGGACACCGGAAGCTGCGCCGCCACGATCGGACATGTTCAGTGGCGAGCCGCGGGCGTCGACGTCAGCTCAGGTGCGCTCGGCTGCCTCAACGGCGCGGGGTGCGCGCCGCCTTTCGGTGCCCGACGCGCTTCAGGCTGCCGTCGGTGGGCGCGTACACGCTCTCGTGTCCGTCGTCCCAGCGGATGCGATATCGCGGTGTGGGATCGGTGTGGACGATCTCCTTGATTTCGCCGGCGCGCCCGGCGCGCGCTGTCGATCGTGCCTGTTGCTCGACTCGGTCACCTACAGCCAGCGTCACGTCTGATCTCCCTTCCCCGGGGCTGCGGCTCTCGGCACGACCTTCTCGGCGGCCGGCTTCGAGCCGAGCGCGGCACCTGCCCCAGCGGCTGCATCGGGCGGACCGGTATGTATCCCCGCCAGGCGCGATGAATCGAGGGGCTCCGGCGGCTCGACTGAGCCGCTGTGCCAGCCGTAGATCCTGTCGCGTACTTCCTCCTCCTGATAGGCAGAGGGATCCGCTCTACGGACCAGGCGCTGTTGCCTGGGCCGAAGCAGCGCGGCCATCCGGCTCGACAGCCTGCTCGCCTTTCGCCCCGGTCGTTCGTTTCGTTGCATCTCCCATCCTGTTATACCCCGCCCGGCGCCGCTCGGCATGCGCCAGCGTCCTGCTCGGGCCGCGCGCTCGCGCGGCGGTCGCCGAGGCGGAGCGTCAGGTGGAGCGCGAGAGCCCGCCCACGGCACCGGTCGCGGACCGCCGCGGGTGGCTGTTGGTGGAGGCGGAATCGGCCGAGGACTCGATCAGGTGACTGGCCGCCGCATCGAGGAAGTCGGCATAGAACGCGATCACGCGCTCCCGGGGGACGTCGGGGTTGCGCAGCCACCAGCGGCCGAGCTGCTCGCCGGCGCCGGAGACGGCGTGGGCCCAGAGTGTGATCTGCTCGCGCTCGGCGCGGGGCGCGAATTGCGTCGCGACCATCGCGATCTGCTGCACGGTGGTGTCGCGCAGGTCGGCGAGCTGCTCGGCCAGTGGACCGACGAGCCCGGTGGCGCCGCCGTACACCAGCGACCAGCGGCGCGGATCGCGCTCGAGGATCGAGAACCACGCATCGGCGCTGCGCTCGACGGTCGTCGCGAGATCGGGAGCGTTGGCGGCGGCGGCGAGCAGCGCGTGTTCGAACTCGGCGCGGATGCTGCGCAGGCACGCGACATACAGACCGTCCTTGGAGCCGAAGTGCTCGTACACGATCGGGCGGCTGACGCCGGCCGCGCGACACAGGTCGTCGATCGAGAAGCCGCCGTAGCCCTTCTCCATGAACAGCTCCTCGGCGAGCTCGAGCAGCTGTGTGCGCCGCACCTCGCGCGGTACGCGGCCGTGCTTGTAGCCGTTGACGTCACGTATTTCCGGAGATTGGTCCTTGGCCATCGCTCACATCCTACACGGTGTAAGTTACGGTTCGCAACCTTGACGTCCTACACGACGTAGGCTACGGTGCGTCACCAACAGCGTGTAACTTAGCATTTCGTGCAGAGAGGGCCGGGATATTGCGCGAGAACAGGCAGCAGGCACGTGAGGCTCGTCGGGTGACGCGCGCGGTGGGCGGGCGGATCGGCG
>Ga0066710_100003117_pt1 | contig 13905 bp, 7 predicted proteins | sample GraSoiAngelo_159_FD_79666 | JGI IMG/M metagenome (GOLD analysis project Ga0066710, IMG submission 79666) | Grasslands soil microbial communities from the Angelo Coastal Reserve, California, USA - 14_1009_16_40cm | ecosystem: Environmental > Terrestrial > Soil > Grasslands | place: USA...
CCATCCGCCCGCTGGGGAATTGTCTGCCTGCTGCTGTTGTCGGTCTGCATAAATTACATTGACCGCGGCAGTTTGTCCGTCGCCGCGCCGATTCTGTCCGGGGAGTTTTCCCTGTCGCCGCGCAAACTTGGCTATTTGTTGTCCGCCTTTTTCTGGAGTTACACCGCATTTCAACTGGTGACCGGATGGCTGGTCGATCGTCACGATGTGAAGTGGGTTTACGCGGGCGGTTTTCTCCTCTGGTCATTGGCCATGGCGGCCACCGGCTTCGCCGCCAGCTTCACGGCCTTGTTCGTTGCGCGCCTCGCATTGGGCATTGGCGAAAGTGTTTTCCTGCCCTCCGCGTCGCGGATTGTCGTCCGCCTTTTTCCGGCGGAGCGGCGCGGCCTGCCCAACGCGCTGGTCGATGTCGGCACGAAGATCGGTCCCGGCTTGAGCACCTTGCTGGGCGGATTGTTGATCGGACGCTACGGCTGGAGGGCGTTGTTTATCGGTGTCGGACTGGCCAGCCTGTTGTGGCTGTTGCCGTGGATTTATTCCGTTCCCGGTCAGCCCGCTCAACGCAACGGGCACCGCCCCTTTGGACCGGGCATGAGGGAAATTCTTTCCCGCCGCGAGACCTGGGGCACTTCGCTGGCAATGTTCGCGCTCGGTTACGTGTGGATATTTCTGCTGACCTGGCTGCCGTCGTATCTGGTCCGGGAAAGAAATTATTCCCTGGATCAGATGGCCATTTACGGATCATTGCCGTTTTGGGGAATGGCCGCCGCGTCGCTGACCGGCGGATGGGCTTCTGACCGATGGATCTCACGAGGCGCTTCGCCGACGCGCGTGCGCAAATCGTTTGCTGTAACCGGGCTCGTGGTGTGCGCTCTGTTGATGTTGCCCGCGGCGTTATTGCCAGACCCGTGGTTGTCTTTGGGATTTCTCATCGCTTCGTGTGTGTCGCTGGGCATTTACACCTCCAACGTGTGGGCCATTACCCAAACGCTGGCCGGGGAGGAAGCGGCCGGCAAATGGACGGGCATCCAGAATTTTATCGGCAATCTGGGCGGGGTCTCGCCGGCGATTGCGGGCTGGATCGTTGAGCAGACCCGCTCGTTCTTCCTGGCGTTCATGGTCGCGGCTGTCATCCTTGTGCTCGGCGCCGCATGCTGTCTGTTCCTCGTGCCAAGGGTCGAACCGATCTCGTGGGCGCGCCGGGGGAAGTCCGAATGACGAATGTCGAAGGACCAAGGAATTCCGAAATCCGAATGCCAAAACGACTCGGCGGTGTCTGACTCGCGTTCGGATTTCGAGGATTCGGATTTACTTCGTCATTCGACATTCGCCATTCGGATTTCCGAAGGTTTTTCACGGGAAGAACGGCGGGATGCCGGCAACCCGTTTGCCTTCGATCATCTCCCGCAGACAGTTCGTCACGCGTTCTGCAATTCGCTCGAGGAACGCCTCGCCGTGCTGCGCGGTCGCCAGCGCGGGCGTCGGATCGGCTTGCTCGGTCCAGATGTTGGTGCGGACGTTGTCCGGGAACGCGGCCAGCGCGATGGCCGTCTCAAATTCCTGGGCGTGCCCGGGCAGATCATCCGGGAGACGGTGACCGCTCTTCAAGAGTTCTTTGGCGTCGGCTTCCGTCAACACCTCCCAATACGAGAGGAACTGGAGATTGACTTGATAGAGCCGCAGAAACTGGTCCCAGGTCGCGCGGCACGCGGCGACGTTCCCGCCGTGCCCGTTGAGAACCAGGACATTTTTGAATCCGGCCCGGACGACGCTGTCGATCAGATCGGACAGGACCGCGAGGAACGTCCCGGGCTTCAGCGACAAGGTTCCCGGATGGCGCATGTGATGTTCGCTGACACCGGCCAGGAGACCCTGAGCGACGAGCACGGCCGGGCGCAAGCGCTCGGACACAGCGAGAGCCACGTGACAAACACTGCGCCAGTCATGTTCCATCGCCAGGTGCTCCAGATGTTGCTCCGTGGCGGCGACGGGGATAATGCAGGCTTTCAACTCGCCCGACTGCATCCGTTCGCGAAACTCGCGCCGCGTCAGTTTACCGAGCAGGATTTCCGGTTGATTCATCGATATTCTACCGGCTCATATGTAACGCGCCGCCGTTCGGATTGATTCCCGGCGGCTCCGGGATGTCTTCAGTAATCATCCGCCAGGTGGCGCCCATCTCGCGCATTTTGCGGAAGTCGCGCGCCTGGTAGGCTACATTTAGATGCGGCGTCTGGAGGGAGCGGTCGTTTTCAAATCGGGAGTCCATCGCTGCGGCAAGGACTCCCGTGGTCAGCAGCGTCCGTTCGATCGGGTACGGCGCGCGCCGCTGGCGGAAATGCGTTTGAACGGCATGGGCGAGGGCCTTGAACAAGTTCCGGTTCTGCCATGGCCCGACATGGAAACTTGTCGCCAGCGGCTTCGATTGCCCCGCAACGCGACAACCGAAATGCCATTTGGTGCCCGCACCGCTTTTGACGGCCAACACGATGGACCGCAGCCCGTCCAGGTAATGGACCAGGATGCCGTGCTTGACAAAGCCCTCCCCCTTGTCGGGGGGCCGAATCAGATCGGAGGCCAACGCGTTGTTGACGGGCAAGTCGGTCGAGAGCGCCGCCTGTGCCACGTCCGGCGACCAGAGTCCTTCGCTGGCGGCCTTCCACAGCTCTTCGCCTTGCAGGAACTGGACCCGCGCGACGCCCGTTTCCGCGCCACGGCGAAACTCAACCATCGATTGCAGCACTTCCAAGCCGTGAAAATCGTATGATTCAATCGGCCCGCTGTGGATCGACACCGCCTCGGTGATCCGGGCGCCGCGCGGCAATTCCAACCTCGGACGCCGTTCCGCCAGCGGCACCGAACTGCCTGCCATGAAAGGGACCTCAAGCCTCTGTGCGGTGTCATACATTTCTTTGGCCCAGTCCCAGCGGAACGAAAGGTGTTTGTCGTTGAAAATCGGTGCTACGCGGCCGCTGCGCCGAAACACCGCGACGATTTCATCGAAAAAGCGTTTGCGCGGATATTCCCGCTGCCCCTTCTCGTTTACGGGATATTTGCCGTGCTCACCGATCGACAACACGCCGTCAATCGCAAGCTTTTCTCCACCCAGGCAGAGCGCTTCGGCAATGGTCGGATAAATCCTGATGTGGTATCTCGTCGCAACCTCACGGGCCATGTCGCGTTCGGAGAATTGGTCCACGTAAAAGCTCACGACCTCCATGCCGGGTGAAGTCACCTTTCCATTGAACAGGTACGGTTCGAGAAAATTTTCCAGCAGCACATGGGCGTGGCTGCGATAGGTGAATTCCGTCAGCACGGCCGCGATTTTCAGCCGCGTGCTCTCCGCGCCGAGGACCCAAGACGGTTCAACGGCCGAGCCAATAGCCGATCCGGCCGCAAGCCGCCCGATTCCTCCGATGAATCGCCGGCGCGTTAGAGATGAGGGAGAAACAGTCACTGGCAAAGTAATCGGCGGAGGTTCGATCGCCGTGACCGGTGTCTGGAATCCGTTTTGATGAAGTAAAGAACGCTCATACCCGCGCGAATTACTTGGTTTGTCGGCACCCTAATTCCGTCGTTTCAATTTGTCGAGAACACCTGCAAGAGATGGCGTCCTCAAGAATCCGGTTTTCCAATCGCGAATCTTGTGCTACATAACTTCAGCCATGCCACACCATAAGCCCCGGCTCGAGGATGCGTTTTTGACCCGCCGCGATTTTTTGTGCAAATGCGGCATGGGCCTGGGCGCGGTCGGGTTCGCGTCGTTGATGGCGCAGGCCGGGGTGCTCGCGCCGGAAGCGAGAGCGGGGGAGGCCGTCAATCCGCTGTCGCCCAAAGCGCCGCAGTTTCCGGGGAGGGCCAAACGCGTCATCCACATTTTCCTCAATGGGGGCGCGTCGCACGTCGATACCTTCGATCCGAAGCCGGCGCTGGAAAAATACGCGAACAAACCGCTGCCCAGCGGCAATCTGCCGACCGAGCGCAAGACCGGCGCCGCGTTTCCGTCGCCGTTCAAATTCAGCAAACACGGCGGAAGCGGCATCGAGGTGAGCGAATTATTCCCGCGGGTGGCGGAGCGCATCGACGACATCTGCGTGATCCGCTCGATGCAGGCGGAACTGCCCAATCACGAGCCCTCGTTGATGCTGATGAACTGCGGCGATGCGCAAATGAGCCGGCCCAGCGTCGGTTCCTGGGTGACGTACGGGCTCGGCACGGAGAACTTGAACCTGCCGGGATTCATCGCGATGTGTCCGGGCGGTTATCCCATCAAGGAAGCCGAGAACTGGCGTTCCGGATTCCTGCCCGGCGTGTATCAGGGAACGTTCATCGACTCGCAGCACACGAAGATCGAGAAGCTCATCGAATACATCCGCAACAACTACACTTCGCTCAAGGAGCAGCGCCGGCAGCTCGACCTCTTGCACCAGCTCAACGAGGAACATGAACAGCGCCGTCGGGAGGACGCGCGACTCGAGGCGCGCGTTCAGTCGTTCGAGCTTGCCTATCGGATGCAGATGGAGGCCGCCGATGCCTTCGACATCAGCAAGGAACCGCCGCACATCCGGGCCATGTATGGCGAGGGCGTTCACGCGCGACAGATTCTGATCGCGCGGCGCCTGCTGGAAAAGGGCGTCCGTTTCGTCCAATTGTGGCACGGCGCCGGGCAACCGTGGGACAACCATGAAAACATCGAGGAGGCGCACCGCAAACTTTCAAAAGAGATCGACCAACCCGTCGGCGCCTTGTTGAGGGACCTCAAACAGCGCGGCATGCTCGAGGACACACTGGTCATTTTCGGCGGCGAATTCGGACGCACTCCGACGGTCGAATTGAACGACTCGGGCAAGGCGAAGATGGGCCGCGACCACAATCCTTACGGATTCAGCATGTGGCTCGCCGGCGGGGGAGTGAAAGGCGGCACGGTTTATGGCGCGACGGACGAATTCGGTTTCAAGGCGGTCGAGAACAAGGTTCACGTGCACGATTTGCACGCGACCGTCCTGCACTTGCTCGGCTTCGATCACGAGAAGTTCACCTATCGGTATGCCGGGCGCGATTTCCGCCTGACCGATGTTTACGGCCGCGTAGTGAACGAGATTCTTGCGTGACCGCGGGCGCGGTCCCGAATCCGAGACTGTTCTTTGCCGGTATTCGCCGCTCAAAAGAACACCTTTGCTCCTTCCGTTCATGCCCTCGTGGCGCCTTGGCGGAGGCCGGATGCGGTTTTGGCGCTGGTTGCTGGTCAGTCGGCCGCGGGCTGGGTTGAGATGCGGGCTAGCAGGGGTTGAACAAGTAGCAGCCGACGTAAGTCCCCATGCGGCGGTGCGGCGCCACAGAGCATGAAAATTCACGGGAACTGTGCTTGCTTCCCCCCTCTCTTGCCTGGGAGCGCCGGCGTCTCGCCGGCGAGACGCCGGCGCTCCCAGTCCCCCAACCTCATTTTCGGAGTAGGAGGCTCTGAATCGGCCCTTGTTTACAGAGAAATTTGAGCCTCGTTACCTCGGCTGCTACAAGGAGGGACGTTCTTGAACGGGCTGCCAGGGGGTCTCAGAGCAGGGCGGAGTCGTCCTTGGCTTCGAGCCGGGCGAGGCGCTTTTTGATCGTCTCCACGTTCTTGGTCAACTCGAAGAGCATTTTGTAAATTTCGTCCTGCGCCTCCTTGTCGGCGAGGGCGGGCACCGCCGGATGTATGCGCATCAGCTCGCGCGAAAGGTTGTTGCACGCGTCACGGATTTGTTGGATGGCGGCCGGCTTGTCCATGCGCACACACTGATCTGTCAATTAAATTTCCAACAGCGCCGAATTCCAATTCGGCAGCGGCCCCCACGGGTTGGCCCGATTACGCCGAAGCGAAGGCCGGGGCCCGATGTCGGGAATGCGTTTCGGGCGAGCGTTCCATTCCCTTTTCTATCCCAGGCGGGTCCGTCTGCCAACACCTTTAATACGAGTACGTATAAAACGCTTGAGTGGTGGGGAAGGTTGCTGTCAAATCTCCGCCCATGAATCCGCCCGGACCGCTTTCCAGGAAACTTTCGCTCACCTCGTGGCTTGTTCTCAGCATCGCCAGCATAGGATTTCTATTTGATACTTATGAACTGCTGATGACGCCGCTGGTCGGTGTGCCCGGGATTGCCGAACTGCTCCAGGTGCCCCCGAACAATCCCCTGGTCACCCGCTGGATGGGCAATCTGCTCTGGCTGACCGCGCTGTGCGGCGGGGTTTTTGGACTGCTCGGCGGATGGCTGATCGACCGGTTCGGTCGCAAGAGAATTATGGCGGCCAGCATTCTTCTCTACGCCCTGTCGCCCTGCGCGGCGGCGTTCAGCACCAGCCTGGGCGCGTTCGTATTCTTTCGTTGCGCGACGTTTATCGGCGTTTGTGTGGAGTTTGTGGCGGCAGTCACATGGCTGGCAGAGCTGTTTCCGGACAAACGGCAAAAGGAGATTGCGCTCGGCAGCACGCAGGCGTTCGCTTCGCTGGGGGGCGTGCTGGTGACGGCGATCAACGGATGGGTGCTGGCACACGCGAACACGCTTCCCGGCTTGCCGGTTCACGAGCCGTTCAACAGTCACGCTTCCTGGCGATTCACGCTGCTGACGGGCTTCCTGCCGGCGATTCCCCTGGTGCTGCTCCTGCCGTTTGTGCCGGAGTCGGAAGCGTGGCGTGAGAAACGCGCCTCGGGCGCGCTCAAACGTCCGAGTTTCGCCGAACTCTTTGCGCCCGCTCTCCGTCGCACCACGCTGGTCACGGCGTTGCTCTCGGCGTGCGCTTATGCCGCGGCATTCGGCGCGCTGCAATTGACGCCGCTTCGCATCGCGCCCGGGTTGAGCGACCTGGCCGGGCAGCGGAAAGGGCTCAAGCCGTTGCAGGACGAGGCGAAGGACTTGAACAAAATGCTGGATGAAGTCCGGCCGCGTTTCGAGCAGGCGTGCGCGGAGACTTCCGGGCTACGCGAGCTGTCCGCCCGGCGCGCGAAAGTTCGCATCGCCTTGCGCGCAGCGAAGAAGTCGATCGATGACCCCAGGGCCGTGGAGAGCCGGAAGGCCGAGTTGACCGGGCAACTGGGCGCGTTGACGAACCAGCTCGCGCAATTCGACGCCGAATTGGGCAGGCTCACCGAGTCGAAACCGGAGGCGAAGAAGACGTTGCTCGAGCGCGAGAAGATCATGGGCCAGCTCGCCGGCAATCGCGAGAAGCAGGAACCGTTCGACACGGCGATCAAGGCCCGTGGCAACACGGTGCAGCTCGTCCAGGAACTGGGCGGTCTGGCGGGGCGGATTGCGCTCGCCGTGTTGTTGCTCGTCTCGATCCGGCGTGGGACGTTGCTTCGGCTTTTCCAGGCGCCCGGTTTGATCGCGATCCCGCTTACCTATCTGTATTTATTCCGTCATCAACCCGACTTGTTCGCGTGGGGAATGGCGGCGGCGGGGTTCCTGACGGTCGCGCAATTCAGCTACTTTGGCGAGTACCTCCCGAAAGTTTTTCCGCTCCACTTGCGCGGCACCGGAGGCAGCTTCGCCACGAATGTGGGGGGGCGGATGTTTGGAACTTCGGCGGCGTTCGTCACGACGAATCTCGTGGCGCCGCATCTCAGCGGAAACACCTTCGAGCAGGTCGCCACAGCGGCGGCCATCGTTGGCACGGCGGTCTTTCTCACTGGGTTGGCGGCGAGTTACCTTCTGCCCGAACCGGCGCCGGAGGGAATGCGGGACTGAGCGGGCGAATCGGCCAGTTCAGCGTTGAACAACAGGTCCCGCATGAGCAAAGTCCCTTGTTATGTCCGAAGCCAAAGCAGCAGTGCTCGAAGAATTCAATGCGCCGCTGGTCCTGCGCAAGTTTCCCTTACCGGCCGCTCTCGAACCGGGCGCGGCGCTGGCGCGGACAGAGATGGCGGGCATCTGCGGCACGGACGTTCACCTCTGGAAAGGACAACTCCCGATTTCCTTGCCGGTCATCCTCGGACACGAAACCGTCGGGCGCCTGGAACAGCTCGGCGAAGGACTCGAACAGGATTGGACCGGTCAGCCGTTGAAAATCGGCGACCGCGTCACGTGGACTTCGGCGACCTCGTGCGGGGAATGCTACTACTGCGCGAGGAAAAGGCAACCGACCCGTTGTCCGCACCGCCGCGCCTACGGCATCGGGTATCGCTGCAATCAGCCGCCGCATCTTTTTGGAGGATACGCGGAGTTTCATTATTTGCGGCCGCGCGCAAATATCTTCCGAATCCCGAGCGACCTTCCGACGGAGGCGGTGGTCGGAGCCGGTTGCGCCCTCGTCACGGCGATTCATGGTGTGGAAAGAATCTGCACCGAGGCTGAAGCCGGTGTCCCGGCGGATGCGGAGACGGGCCGGATGCCTGTTTTGCCGTCGCTGTGGCGTGACCAGGTGGTCGTTCAGGGCGCCGGACCGGTCGGTATTGCGGCGCTGGCGGTCGCGAGAAATGCCGGGGCCGCCCGGGTGACAGTGCTTGGAGGACCGAAACATCGGCTGGAACTGGCCCGGCGATTTGGCGCCGATGACACGATTGACCTCGACGAAATGCGCGAACCGGCCGCCCGCATCGAGGCCGTGCGCGGAGTCACTGCCGGTCACGGGGCGGACGTGGTGTTGGAGTGCGCCGGAATTCCGGCCGCCGTGACGGAAGGCTTGGAAATGTGCCGCGACGGCGGAAAATATCTTGTCCTGGGTCACTATTGTGACGCGGGAACGGTTTCCTTCAATCCCCACCTCATCACGCGCAAGCAACTCGAAGTTTTCGGATCGTGGTCAAGCGAACCGCGGCACATGATGGCGGCGCTGGGTTTTTTGCTCAGGAGGCAAAATCAATTTCCTTTCGCGTCGATGGTGACGCACCGATTCCCGCTGGCGCGCCCCAACGAAGCGTTGATGGCCGCCGCGCGCTGGGAATCGGCCAAAAGTGTGATCGTCCCTTAGTCGTTCGGAGTTCGTATCGCAGGTAGTGTTTCGGACCATGGCGTCGCTATTCTCGATCACGTTGTTCCTCAGCGCAGCGCTTTTGTTTTGGGTCCAGCCGCTGATCGCGAAAATGCTGCTGCCGTGGCTGGGCGGCGCGCCGGCGGTATGGAACACCTGCGTGGTTTTCTTCCAGGCATTGCTGCTGGGCGCTTACGCCTACGCGCATTTCCTCTCCACGCGTGTGAAGCCCGCGCGGCAGGTGAGGGCGCATTTGTTTCTGATGATTCTGGCGGCGCTGACGTTGCCAATCGGAGTTTCCGAGAAGCGGATCCAATCTTTGTCGCCGGAAACGAACCCGTTTGCCTGGTTATTGTGCGCCTTGTTTCTCGGTGTGGGATTGCCCTTCTTGGTTGTCGGCAGCACCGGCCCGCTGCTCCAGAAATGGTTTTCGCAAACCGGCCATGCCAGGGCCGAGGACCCGTATTTTCTCTATGGCGCGGGCAATCTGGGCAGTCTGTTCGCCTTGCTCGGTTATCCGGTCTTGCTCGAACCGAATCTGAGACTCCGCGAGCAGAGTTGGTTATGGGCGGGCGGCTACTGCGCGCTGGCTATTTGTATTCTCGGTTGTGGGAGTTGGGTATTGCGGTCCGGGCTGGGTCGAGTGGAGGCGAAAAACGAGGAGCCGGAAAAATCCGGAGGCGATCCTCGCCCGATGGCTGGAACCGGCGGTAGAAATCCCGTCAGGCGAGCTTCAGATCCTGGAAGTGTGGCGTGTCCGGGGGTGTCGCTGGCAAGTCCCCGACGGCAGCGACTTCGCTGGGTTGCTTACGCGTTCGTGCCTTCAAGCCTGATGCTCGGTGTCACCAGTTATCTGGGAACAGACATTGCCAGCATTCCACTGCTGTGGATTGTCCCTCTTTCGATTTATCTTCTCTCATTCATCCTGGTATTTGCACGGCGGCAGATTCTTCCGATTGTCGCGGTGCGCTGGCTGCTCCCGATGGTGGCGTTGGGGGCCCTTTTTCAGATTCTCACCCGCGGAACGCATCCAGCCTGGACGGTGATGCTGATTCACCTGCTGTTTCTGTTTCTGGCGGCAATGGTCTGTCACGGACGGCTGGCAGCCGAACGGCCTGCTGCTGAGGACCTCACCAGGTTCTATTTTTGGATGTCGCTCGGCGGCGTGCTCGGCGGAGCATTCAATGCGCTGGTGGCGCCCAATTTGTTCCCGACTGTCATCGAATATCCCCTGGCCATCGTGCTGGCCTGTCTGCTCCAGCCGGCGCGCCAGTCTTGGAAGGCCAAACCCGCCCGACGCGCGCTGGACCTGGCGCTGCCGGCCCTGCTTGGCGTTTTTACCGCGGTCCTGGCCATTTTGATTCCCTTCACCGAACTTCAATCGATCAATCTGCGAAACGGGCTCATGGTCGGTCTGCCGGCCATTGCTTGTTTTACATTCGTGGACCGGCCGGTACGATTTGGCCTGGGGGCGGCGGGAATCTTGATCGGTGGCTGGTTCTACCTTGGACCACACGGCAAGACGCTGCACATGGAAAGGAATTTCTTTGGCGTGTCGCGGGTGACCCAGGGTCAGACGGGTGCGTTTCGCTATTTTGTTCACGGCAACACGCTGCACGGCGCCCAGTTTGTTGATCCGGCGCGCCAGTGCGAACCGCTAACTTATTATCATCGCGCCGGACCGCTGGGGGAAGTCTTCGAGTTGTTTAATTCGAAGCCGGCGGTGCCGCGCGTCGCCGTGGTTGGCCTGGGCACCGGCGCGACGGTCTGTTACGCTGGAGCCGATCAGGAATGGACGTTCTACGAAATTGACCCGGCGGTGATTTGCATCGCGCGAAACACGAATTATTTCAGCTACCTCCGCGGCTGCGCGCGGGCTGAGGTTCGGATCGTTGTTGGCGACGGGCGCTTGCGGTTGAGTGAGGCTCCGGCGCGCCATTATGGATTGATTGTCCTTGATGCGTTCAGCTCGGACTCGATCCCGGTGCACTTGCTCACGCGCCAGGCCTTGGAGCTTTACCTGGCGAAGCTGGCCGAGGGCGGGTTGCTGGCGTTCCACATATCGAATCGTTACCTGGACCTGGAACCGGTTCTGGCCGATCTGGCCGGGAGCGCCCAACTCGCCGGCCGGCACTGGGACGATTGGAGCGCCAGTCCGCAGGAACGGGCCGACGGAAAGGAGGAATCGCACTGGGTGATCCTGGCGCGACAAAAATTGGACCTGGGCCTTTTGCTCAGAAGAGCGCAGTGGCTTCCGCTTGAAGGTCGTTCGCCGCCGCGGGTTTGGACGGATGATTTTTCGAACCTGCTCGGCGCATTCAAATGGCGCTGATTGGCCTTCTCATTTCGACGGCTGGGTTCTAGTGTGTAATGTCCTCATGAAAAGAACAATCTGGCTGTTGACATGCGCACTGGCAGGGCTGCTGATTCCTGAACGTTGGGTCTGTGGCGCCGTGAGTGGAGATAAACCGCCCCAGGGCTATTATCGTTTTCCCTCGATTTACGGCGACTCGATTGTCTTCACGGCGGAGGGCGATTTGTGGCGGGTCGGGGTCAAGGGTGGCGTCGCCCAGCGGTTGACGAGTCATCCAGGCGAGGAAGCGCGCGCAGCCTTTTCGCCAGATGGGAACATCCTGGCTTTCTCGGCACAATACGAGGGGCCGCTCGAGATTTATGCGAAGCCGGCCGAGGGCGGCTTGCCGACACGGCGGACCTTTGAGGGTGGGAGCGCGCTGGTGGCCGGTTGGACGGCCGAGGGCAAGGTTCTCTACGCGACGCATCGGTTTTCGACGCTGCCAGATTGGCAATTGGCCGTGGTCGATTTGAAGAGCGGGAGGACGGAGGCGCTGGCGCTCAGCCAGGCCAGTGACGGCGTATTGGATTCCGGTGGCAACACGCTTTATTTCACGCGCCAGCAATTTCAAGGAAGCAGCACCAAGCGCTATCAGGGAGGCACCGCGCAACAGTTGTGGAAATTCACGCTCGACACCCCGGAGGCGGTGCCGTTGACCACGGATTTTGCCGGCACCAGCAAGTCGCCAATGCTGTGGAAGGAACGGATTTATTTCCTAACGGACCGAGACGGAACGATGAACATCTGGTCGATGAACCTGCAGGCTGGCAATCTTCGCCAGCATACGAGCCACCATGGGTGGGATGTGAAGTGGGCCTCGCTTTCGGAGGGGCGGATCGTTTACCAACTGGGGTCCGATCTGCGTCTGTTCGAGATTGGGCCGGAAAACGATTCGCTCATTCCGATCAGCTTGGCGTCGGACCTGGACCAGGAACGCGAGAAATGGGTCGCCAAGCCGACAGACTATCTCACGTCGTTTCACCTCTCACCGGACGCCGATCGGCTGGTGTTGACCGCGCGGGGCCAGGTGTTCGTCGCTCCGGTCGGGCAAGGTCGTTTTGTGAACGGCACGCGCAAGCAGCGAGTCCGCTATCGCGAAGCGCGTTTCTTCGGGGACGGCAAGTCCCTGCTCGCGCTGTCTGACGAATCGGGAGAACTTGAGTTTGAAAAGATTCCCGCAAACGGGGTCGGAGAACCTGAGAGATTGACCCAGGACGGGAAAGTCTTCCGCTTCGATGGCGTGCCTTCCCCGGACGGCAAATGGATCGCTTACCAGGACAAGGACCAACAGCTCTGGCTCTTTGACCTCGACAACAAACAGGGCCAACGGATTGCGATTTCCCTGGTGGACGGGTTCTCCGATTTGCGCTGGTCGGTGGACAGTCAATGGCTGGCCTACGGCTCGGCGGCGGAGAATCTCCACACTCAAATCTGGTTGTTTCGGGTTCGGGATGCCTCCACGACTGCCCTGACCGGCGACCGCGTGAACAGTTACAGCCCGGCCTGGAGCCCGGACGGCAAATGGATCTACTTCCTTTCCGAACGGCGCCTCAAATCGGTGACTGCGAGTCCCTGGGGTCCGCGCCAGCCCGAGCCGTTTTTCGATGAACCCGTCAAGGTATATCTCGTCTCGCTGGTCAAAGGCGGCCGCTCCCCATTCGAGCCGACCGATGAATTGCACCCAGCCGACAAAGAGAAGAAAAAGGCTGACGAGCCGTCGGAACAGAAATCCGCCGCCACCAAGGAAAAGGCCGATACGGCAACTGACAAGGGCAAGGAGGCCGCAGTCGGGTCCGGGGAGACCAACAAGCCTCCCGAGGTGGTGATTGATCTGGAAGGTCTGCAAAACCGGGTGATGCCGGCGCCGATTCCGCCGGGCAATTACAGCGACCTGGCGGTGAACGCCAAACAATTGTATTGGATCGCGCGCGGCGGTGGATCGGCGGGCAAGACCAACCTGATGACCATCGAGATCACCAATGAAGATCCGAAACCCAAAGCGCTGGCGGAGGAGATCAAAGGTTTTGAACTGTCACCGGACGGAAAGAAGGTCCTGATCCAGAAAGGAAACGAGTTTCACGTGATCGATGCCGGCGCGACGGCGCCCGCCAAGCTGGAAAAGCCGGTCGATCTGAAAAACTGGACGTTCTCGCTCAATCCGCGCGAGGAATGGCGGCAGATGTTTGTCGAGTCGTGGCGGCTGATGCGCGATTACTTTTACGATCGCAACATGCACGGCCTCGACTGGACGGCGATGCGGGACAAATACCTGCCGCTGGTCGATCGCGTCACCGATCGCGCCGAACTCAGCGATTTGATCGCCGACATGATGGGCGAACTTTCCGCATTGCACATCTTCGTTGTGGGAGGCGACTTTCGCGAGGGGCCCGATCAGGTCAAGCTGGCGGACCTCGGCGCATTGCTGTCGCGCGACGAAAGCCAGGGCGGTTACCGCATAGAACACATTTACAAGTCCGATCCGGATTACCCCGAGCGGGTTTCACCTCTGGCCAGGCCGGGCGTGGACGTGAAGGAGGGCGATGTCATTGAAATGATCAACGGAGTTTCGCTGTTGACGGTGAGGTATCCGGCGGCGGTATTGCGGAATCAGG
>Ga0066710_100003118_pt1 | contig 13904 bp, 15 predicted proteins | sample GraSoiAngelo_159_FD_79666 | JGI IMG/M metagenome (GOLD analysis project Ga0066710, IMG submission 79666) | Grasslands soil microbial communities from the Angelo Coastal Reserve, California, USA - 14_1009_16_40cm | ecosystem: Environmental > Terrestrial > Soil > Grasslands | place: USA...
CGCGCACCCGAGGACGATGAGCATGGCCGGGACGATGAAGCAGACGCCGCCGGCGATGAGTCCCGGCCATCCGGCCCGCAGATAGCCCAGGTGGATCGCCATCTCGGTCGAGTTGGGCCCCGGGATGAGATTGGTGGCGCCGAGCAGATCTACGAAGCGCTCGTCGCTGACCCAGCGCCGGCGGCGCACCACCTCCTCGCGCATCATCGCGATGTGCGCGGCGGGGCCGCCGAAGGCGATCGTGCCGAGCTTGAGGAAGAGCGCGGCGACCTCTCTCATCGGCGGTAGGCTAGCAGGAATGGCGGCCGACGCGACGCGCTACCACCGACTGCAGCTCATCCTCGGCTTGCTCGGCCTTGGCGTGACCGCAACCTTCTTCGCCGTGATCCTCCTCGTCGGTCTCGGCCCTGCCGTCGCGCACTGGGCCAGCAACGTCTCGGGTGCTCTCGCGTGGCGGGTCGCCGCCGTGGCCGCCGCGGTCGCCGTCGGCCAGGGGCTCGTGACCTTTCCCCTCGCGTGGCTCCGCGGCTATTGGCTCCCGAGGCGCTACGGTCTCCTGCACCAGACGTTCTCCGGCTGGCTCGGTGATCGTCTGAAAGCCGCGCTGATCGGCGGCGTGCTCGGGCTCGCGGCGGTCGAGATCGTGTACGCCGTGATGGCGACGACGCCACTCTGGTGGCTCGCGGCCTCGGGCGTGCTGATCGCACTGCAGATCGTCGTGGCCTTCGTGTTTCCGGTGTGGGTGTTGCCGGTGTTCTATCGCCTGACCCCGCTCGCCGACGAGCCTCTGCGCCAGCACGCCCTCGATCTTGCGTCGAAGGCCGGCATCTCGGTCGTCGGCGTCTGGGTGGCGGACCAGTCTCGCAAGAGCCGCACCGCGAATGCTGCGTTGGCGGGGATCGGACGCTCCCGTCGCGTCATCCTCTTCGACACGCTGATCGCTCGCTTTGCGCCGGCCGAGGTCGGGAGCGTCCTCGCCCACGAGCTCGGCCACCACGTCCACCATGACGTCTGGCGAATGCTCGCGGTCCAGACCGTCCTCACGGTGCTCGCGCTTGGCGTGAGCGACGTCCTGCTGCGTGCGGGCGCCGACTGGTGGGGATGGCAGGCGTCGTGGGATCCAGCCGGCCTGCCCTGGCTCGTGGTCGTCATCTCCGTGCTCGGCCTGCTGACGGCTCCGCTCGTCAACGGCCTGTCACGTCACGTCGAGCGCCAGGCCGACGACTTCGCGCTCGATCTCACCGGCGACGCTCCGGCGTTCGTCGGAGCAATGGAGCGCCTCGCCGATTTGAACCTCGCCGAGCGCAGGCCTCATCGCCTCAAGGAGCTGTTGTTCTACTCCCACCCCTCGATCGACAGACGCATCATGAGGGCGAGGGAGTCGGCTCAGGCCTGATCGTCGGACGGGTGCGGGGTGGGAAGCTCGCGCGCCGGCAGGCTGCCATCGCGCTGCGCTTCCTCCTCGCTGGCGTAGCAGCGCTCGGGGCTCGCCTCCTCGTAGAAGCGGCCTCCCGGCACGTAGTACACCCGGCGGCCGGACTCGTGTGAGACGTAGCCCTTGATCGGATGGGTCGCCGGGCAGCTCCACGGAGTGTCCGGCGGCAGGCCGGGACGCTGGAGCAGTGACGCAACGGCCGTGGCCAGCAGCAGCGTCAGGCGCGCGTTCCCCTCACTTCGATCTTCACGGCGGTCGCGGCCGCGACCGTGCGGTAGAGGGGTCAGCGACTCCGATACGTCTCGACGAGCTGCTCGGCTTGCTCCTGGCCAACGCCGCGGATCTCGAACGTCATCGTCACGCTGGCGAAGCGTGTGGAATCGGCGGCGGCGCGAACACCTTCGATGGTGACGTCCAGGCCGCGCATCGGCATCCCCGTCTCGCGCGCGTGACCTTCGATCAGCGTCACTCCGCAGGAGGAGATGCCGGCCAGGAACGCCTCGCTGTTGGTGAGCGCGTCCGGCTGCGGCCGCGCCGACGAGTCGAGCGTAAGGCTCTGCCCGCGCACGCGGCTCTCCGCGCGGCCGACGACGCCGGTGCTCGACGAGCGAATCGTGTCGACCTTGTCACTGCTCATGTCTGGAGGGCCGCTTTCACACGCTCGAGAGTGAACGGCACGCGACGAAGACGAGCGCCGGTGGCGTCGAAGACGGCGTTGGCGACCGCCGCCGGGACGGGACAGGCCGCCGGCTCGCCCGCGCCCACCGATGGCCGGTCGGGACGATCGATGAGCGCGATCTCGATCGCCTCCGGCACTTCGCTGAAGCGCAGCAGCGGATAGGACTGCCAGTCGAGGCTGGTGACGCGTCCCCGGTCGAAGCGCACTTCCTCCTTGAGGGTGCGGCTGAGCGTCTGAACCACGTTGCCCTCGATCTGGTTGCGCACACCGTCCGGATTGACGATGAGGCCGCAGTCGTGAGCGACGAACACGCGCCGCACGCGGATCGCGCCGGTGCGGCGGTCGACCTCGACGTCGGCAACCATGGCCGCGTAGGCGTTCTCGTTCTCGTACTGCGCATACGCGAAGCCCCGCCCGCGAGCGACACCGTTCTGACCGCGAGCTTCGGGCGCCTTCCGTGGCTGCCAGGCCGCAAACTTGGCCACGGCCCGCACGACCTCGATCGCCCGCGGATCGCGCAGGTGTCGCAGACGGAACTCCACCGGGTCGACGCCGCCGGCCGCCGCCAGCTCGTCGACGAACGATTCGTTGGCGAACGTGTTCTGAGGCGCTCCCAGGCCGCGGAGCGCCGAGACGCGCAGCGGGCTTTCGGCGAGCCAGTGGACGGTCACGCGCTCGGCGGGAAATTCATAGCCGTGGCGCGCATTCCGATCGCCCCCCGTCAGTCCCGCCTTGATGGGCAGACCCATGAGCTGTCCGGCCAGGGTGTTGCCGGCCTCAGCCCGTGGACGCGTGGAATGCGTCGGCGTCCAGACGTCGTACTCCCACGCCACGACGCCGCCTCCGGAATCGAGGCCGCCGCGCGCTTGCATGACCATCGCCGGGCCCTTCGGCTCCCAGCCGTGCTCGTCGTGTCGCATCCATTGAACGCGAACGGGACGGCCCACGGCGCGCGACAGGAGCGCGGCGTCGGCAGCCACATCGTCGGCGCCGTTGTGACCGTAGCACCCGGCGGCTTCGGCAAAGATCAGGTGGACGCGCTCGGCGGGACGCTTGAGCAGTCGCGCGAGCGAATCGCGAAGCCCGAAGACACCCTGGCTGGCGCACCAGACCGTGGCGCGCTCGTCGGTGACATGGGCGACGGCGCACGACGGCCCCATCGAGGCGTGCATCTGGAACGGCCATTCGTAGGCCGCCGTGATCGTCTTCGAGGCGCCGGCCAACGCGGCCGCAACATCGCCGCGCGAGCTCAGCGCCTTGTCGGTCGTGGGAGCGGCCCGCAGCTCGCGATACAGCTCGGTCATGTCGGGCAGCCGCGGCGACTCGTTCCATGCGATCTTCAGCGACTGCGCGGCACGGATCGCCTGCTCTTCGCGCTCGGCGACGACGCCGACGAAGTTTCCCTCACGCACGATGCGCACGTTACCAGGTGCGTCAGCGAGGGAGCTCTCGTCGATCCGCTCCACGGTGGCCCCGATCGTCGGCGGCCGCACGACGCGGCCATGCAGCATCCCCGGCAATCGAAGATCGTGAACGTAGCTGGCGGCGCCCGTCACCTTGCCCGGGATGTCGACGCGCGCGACCGGCTTGCCGACGACGCGGTACTCGCTGGGACGCTTGGCCGCCGCCGTCTTGTCCACGGCTCGCTCGAAGCGACGCCCACCGATCAGCTCGGCGAACGTCACGCGCCGACTGCCGTCACCGTTCACGCTCACCGTGCCAGCGTCGATGGCCAGTTGCTCGGGAGCCACGCTGAGCCGCGCGGCGGCGAGCGAGAGCAGCGTGCGCCGCGCGTCGGCCGCCGCCTGGCGGATCGGAGGCCCGCCCTGCTGGATCGTCTTGCTGCCGACGGTGTAGCCCTGGTCGGGCGTGCGCTCGGTGTCGCCCTGGATCACGCTCACGCGCTCGACGCGAACATCCAGCTCCTCAGCCACGATCTGCGAGAGTGCGGTGGCGACGCCGGTGCCCAGCTCCACCTTGCCGGTGAAGAGCGTGACGGCGCCATCGGCACCGACCGCGAGCCACGCGTCGAGGCCGCGAGCGCCCGCTGCGGCCGTTGCTCCCGGAGGCTGAGCTCCGAGCGACGCCGGCCACCCGAACGTGATGATTAGCGCGCCCGAGGATTTCAGGAACTCGCGCCGTGAAAACCCGGAGATGGCCATAGGCGTCACGCCTTGGCCACGCGCTGGATGGCGCGCAGGATCCGCATGTGAGTACCGCAGCGGCAGAGGTTTCCATCGAGCGCCGAGCGGATCTCGGTCTCGCTCGGCTTCGACTTCTGCTTCAGGAGCGCCGCCGCGCTCATGATCATGCCGTTGACGCAGTAGCCGCACTGGGCCGCCTGCTCGTCGATGAACGCCTGCTGGAGCGGATGCGGGCGCTCGCGCGTGCCCAGGCCCTCGAGCGTCGTGACGGGCTGGCGAACCGACGAGATCGGCGTGACGCATGACCGGACGGCGCGATCGCCGAGATGAACAGTACAGGCCCCGCACTGGGCGAGGCCGCAGCCGAACTTGGGGCCGTTGAGACCAAGCTCGTTGCGCAGCACGTAGAGGAGCGGCGTGTCGGCGGCCGCGGCCACGCGATGGCGCTGACCGTTGACGGTGATCTCGTGCGGGTCCGCCATGCCTGGGGATTATACGTTGCAGCGCGAGCCGAGCAACCTGAGCGGGCTGGGCCCCGCCTCTTGCGAGGCGAGCCTCGCTAGGAGACGAGCGTTCGAGCTGGCGGAGACTTGCCTAGCGGCTCTGGTAGATGACGCCGGCGGGAGCGACGCGCGTGATGACCGGACGAACCGCCGGCCGCGGCGAACGCAGCATCACGAAGATCTGCTCGACGACCAGCCACACGGGAAGACCGAGTACGAACGCCGCGATGAGTAGTGAGTCCACGTCGCTCCCTTCCGAGCGGCCCGTTTCGGCCACTCGGCAAGAAGAACGAGCACGCGCCATGCCACGTGTCGAGTGATGAGGCGTCGCGTACTTGCGCTCGGGTTTCGCCGTCGCCCTCCGTGAATCCCGGGAAGACGTGTCGGCAGACGATGAGAGATTCCCTGACCGATTTCTGGCCGGGCGCCCGAAATCCTGTCAGCGCTTGAGCAGGTACGGAACGTCGGCGACGACGGTGTTCTTCCGGAAGAGCAGCGCGCCCTTCACGAGCAGCGCCGTCTGATTGTGGAGGAAGTGCTGCCACCAGTGCTTGGGCAGGAACTCGGGCACCACAACGGTCACCATCTGGTCTTCGCCCCGCGCCTGGACGTGGTCGATGTAGTCGAGCAGCGGGCGAAGCAGCGAGCGATACGGCGACGTCAGCACGACGAGTGGGACCCCCAGCCCCCACGCCCCCCACTTCTCCTCGAGCTTTGCCGTGCGAGAGGGATCCGTCTCGACATAGACGCCGCGCACGGTGGCCGTCGGCGCCAGCGTCCTCGCGTATTGCACCGCCCGCACCACGCCGCGATGCACGTCGCCGACGAGGACCAGCACCGTGTGCTGGAACTCCGGCGGCCCCGCCAGGCCTTCGAGGGTGAGCGCTTCCGCCACTTCCTGGTAATGGCGGTGCATGGCCAGGAACGTCATCACCAGCAACGGAATGACGACCACGACGATCCAGGCGCCGTGCGTGAACTTCGTGGCCGCGATGACGACCGTGACGATGCCGGTCGCCACTGCACCGGTCCCGTTGATGGCCAGCCGGTGACGCCAGCCCGGCGTGCGGCGTCTCCACCAGTAGCGGACCATGCCGCCCTGCGACAGGGTGAACGAGATGAACACGCCGACCGCGTAGAGCGGGATCAGCGCGTGCGTCTCGCCCCGGAAGAGCACCAGCAGCAACGCGGCGAAGCCGGCCAGGACCAGGATCCCGTTCGAGAACACCAATCGCTCGCCGAGCGTGGCGAACTGGCGCGGCACGAACCGGTCGCGGGCGAGCAGCGACGACAGGCGAGGAAAGTCGGCGAAGGACGTGTTGGCGGCGAGCACGAGGATCAAGGCCGTCGCGGCCTGGATGAGGTAATAGAACACGCCCGAGCCGAAGAGGCGGCGGGCGATCTGGGACACGACCGTTTCGGTGTCCGATGGCAGGACGTGGAGCGTGGAAGCCAGCACGGTGATGCCCACGAAGAGCGTGGCCAGGATGCCGGCCATCCACGCCAGCGTGATCGCGGCGTTGCGTGACTCGGGCTGGCGAAACGCGGGAATCCCGTTCGAGATCGCCTCGGTACCGGTCATCGCCGTGCATCCCGACGAGAACGCCCTCAGCACCAGGAACCACGTGAGGGTTTCCTGCGCCGCCGGCGGCGGGTCGGTCACGGGCTCGAGCGTGCCGGTCAGCAACCGGTAGAACCCACCGAGCAGCAGCACGCCGAAGCTGGCGATGAAGAAGTAGGTTGGGACAGCGAAGATCCGCCCGGACTCTCGCACGCCGCGGATGTTGGCGAGCGCGATGCCGGCCACGAAGACGACGCCGAGCACCACCTTGTGACCCTGGAGCGACGGCAGCGCCGACGTAATGGCGGCGACGCCGGCCGCGACCGATACCGACACCGTGAGGACGTAGTCGACGAGGAGGGCCGCAGCGGCGACGAGTCCGGGAATCGTGCCGAGATTGTCGTGAGCGACGATGTACGACCCGCCGCCGCTCGGATAGGCGTGAATCGTCTGCTGGTAGGAGATCGCGACGATGACGAGCAGGCCCGCGATGAACAGCGCGATGGGGTTGGCCAGGTAAGCGGCGGCGGCACCGGCCAGCACGAGGATGAGCAAGATCTCCTCGGTCGCATAGGCGACGGACGACATGGCGTCGGAGGAGAAGACGGCGAGCGCCGTGGCTTTGCCGAGGCGTTCGTGGCGGGCCTGAGCCAGCGGCATCGGAGGGCCGACGAGCAGCCGCTTGAGGAAGGTCACTCGCACGTCACCCGACTCTACTCCTGTGCTGCTCGCGCGACCGACTACCCGGAAGATTTTTACGAACTTTTTACACGATCGGTGGCGTTCTTGACGCTGGCTTGAGGCGATGCATGTCAGCCTGGGGTCTGGAGGATTCGCCCGAAGATGTGCAACGAGACCCGGGTATGGCCCCGCGCGCCGGGGGCGCCGCGCGTACGATGGGGCCGGCTCTACGCAATCCTCGCCGTCATGGGCACCGCGCTCGCGTCTGTTGAGGTCGTTGGCTCGGCCGGGCTCTCGCGCGCGGCCCTGCGCGGCGGTATCACGCTCGTCGCGTTCGCGGCGATGGCGTTCTGGGTTCGCGCCAACCGTGCCGCGTTCGACTACGCGGACTGGTGCGAGTGTGCCGCGGCGAAAATCACCGTGCGCGTGATCTCGTCGCGCCCGCCGGAGCCGGAGTTGCCGCCGCTCGAAGACGACGATCGCGAGTGGGTGCCCGAGCGCGAGGGCGTTCTCACGTGAGCCAGTGCAGCAGCGCGGTCGCGAGCAGGATGAAGATCGTCATAAGATAGCTCCCTGGATCGGCTCACTCTCTTCGGTCTCTTCGCCGTGACTATCATGGTCGTCTGCTATGCGCTCGAGCATCGCAGCCGCTGGTTCGTCCTCGCCTTCGCCGGAGCGTGTGGGCTCGCCTCGGTCTACGGCTTCCTGCAGGGCGCGTGGCCCTTCGGCGTGGTCGAGGCGATCTGGGCCGTGGTCGCGACGCAGCGCTGGTGGCGGTCGACATGAGCTCGACTCGACACCGGCGGACCGCTAGAAGAGCGAGTAATACAACGCCAGCGTGATCGTGTTCTGGGCGCTCGACGTGGGCACCGGGCCGGGATTCTGCACGCTGAACGCCCTGCGATTGGCCTCATCGTGGCGGAACTCCACCCGGCCCACCAGGCCCCGCCAGATCTTGTACTCGGCGGTTGCCGTCACTTCCCACAAGTCCACGTTCTTGCCGGCCGGAACTGTCTCGCTACTGCGCACCCCCTGCGGGTCGGCGAAGTACTCGAGCCGGAGCACCGTGCGGAGCGCCTTCGTCCAATCGTAGCCAACGTACCCGGCGACGCCGCCCCAGCTCGAGTTGGCATTTCGGCGGCCGACCGCCACCAGCGCCGGGTCGTTCTCCTCGCCCGCAAAGTCGAAGTTGACTGCCAGCGTCACGCGATCGATGCCCGTGTACACGATCGTGGTGTCCACGATCCAGCGGTTGTTGATGTCGTTGCCTCGCATCTGATTGCGGTTCTGCTCTGGGCCGAACAGATAGCTGACGGTGGCCGAGAGCTTGTCGCTCGGCGTGAACGCGAAGGAGCCGATCGGCCTGAGGTAGCCGTTGTTGTTGTCGGCGTTGTCCCAGCCGTTGGTGAAGCCCGCGGTCACGCTGAACCATGGGGTGATCGGATAGGTGGCGAGCAGGCCGGTGTGCGTGTACGGCGTGCCCAGCGTATAGAGGAACGAGCGCGAGAAGTTCAGGTTCTTGGGACTCTCGTAGACTTCGTACCCGATCGGCGTCCCCCACTTGCCGCCTTTGAGCGTGAGACCGTTACCGAGCGGAACCAGGAACGAAACGTACGCTTCCGGCAGATCGAACTTCTCCGTGTTCGCAAAGAGCGGGCCCTGATCGTCTCGATCGCGAAAGACGCCGAGTGAGTGGTTCTTCTGGGAGTCGAGCCCGTACGTCAGGACGGCACCATAGCCGAAACGGTAGCGCTCCGACGGATCCTTCTTGACACTGAACTCGGCCGCGTTGAACGTGTAGCCGTTGTCGTGATCGTAGAAGCGGAGGTTGTTAACGTCCCCGCGGGCTGGCGTGCCGAGGTTCCAGACGTAGCTGTTTTCGATGTAGCTGAACAGCATCAGCTCCTCGAGATACGTCTTCGGCTGGCCCTCAGGCGTCGCGGGTCGGCCCAGAACGTCAGCCACCGACTTCTGGGCGAGCGCCGAGTCATGCAATGTCGTGAGCAGCAGAACGGCGCAGCAGACAATCCCTCCCAGTCGAATCATCGAGGCCCCTTTGCGTCGAGAGCGAGGTTCACTGCGAGGACATTCACCCGAGGCTCACCCAGCACGCCGACCGTGCGTCCCTCGATGTGTTGCTCGACCAGCTCCCGGAGAGTCGCAACGTCCATGCCTCTGGCCTTCGCGACGCGCTGAATCTGATAGAGCGCGGCCGCCGGGCTGATGTGAGGGTCGAGGCCGCTGCCCGAGGCCGTGACGAGATCCACGGGAACAGGCGCGGTGTTGCCGGGGTCGGCGGCCCGTAGCGCGTCGACGCGCGCCTGGACGGCCTTGATCAAATCAGGGTTGGTCGGGCCCTGGTTCGACCCTGATGAAGAACTCGCGTTGTAGCCGAATGGAGTCGTGGCCGACGGCCGTCCCCAGAAGTACTTCGGGTCGTCGAACGGCTGCCCGATGAGCACGGATCCCACGACCTTCCCGTCCTTGACGATGAGAGTGCCGTTGGCCTGACGCGGGAAGGCGATCTGCGCGATGGCGGTCACGATCGCCGGATACGCGATGCCCGTCACCACCGACAGGAGAATCAGCGAGACGACCGCGGCGCGACAGTGAGCAAGCATGGCTGCGCTCCTCTACACCAGGTGGAGGGCGACGAGGATCATGTCGATCAGCTTGATGCCAGGGAACGGGATGATGATGCCGCCCACCCCGTAGATCCAGACGTGGCGTCGCAGGACGGCGGCGGCGCCGAGCGCGCGGTACTTCACGCCCTTCAGGGCCAGCGGAATCAGGGCGATGATGACGAGCGCGTTGAAGATGACCGCGGACAAGATCGCGCTCTGCGGCGTGGCCAGCCGCATGATGTTGAGCGTCTCGAGCACGGGATAGGTCGTGGCAAAGGCGGCGGGAATGATCGCGAAGTACTTCGCCACGTCATTGGCGATGCTGAAGGTCGTGAGCGCGCCCCGCGTCATCAGCATCTGCTTGCCCGTCTCGACGACCTCGAGCAGCTTGGTGGGATTGGAGTCGAGGTCGATCATGTTGCCGGCTTCCTTGGCGGCCTGGGTGCCGGTGTTCATCGCCACGGCCACATCGGCCTGGGCAAGCGCGGGGGCATCGTTCGTTCCGTCACCCGTCATCGCCACGAGGCGTCCCTGAGCCTGAGTGTCGCGGATGAGCTTGAGCTTGGCTTCGGGCGTGGCCTCGGCGAGGAAGTCGTCGACACCTGCCTCGGCGGCGATGGCCGCCGCCGTCAGCGGATTGTCGCCGGTGATCATGACGGTCCTGATCCCCATGCGACGAAGCTGACCGAACCGCTCCCGGATCCCGCCCTTTACGATGTCCTTGAGCTGGATGGCGCCGAGGACCGCGGCGCCGTCGGACACGACCAGCGGCGTCGCACCTTCCTTGGCGATCCTGTCGACGATGGAGCGCAACTGCGGCGGCACGCTCCCGCCCAGGCGCTCGACGTGGGCAGTGATCGCGTCGGCGGCGCCCTTGCGGACCTGGCGGCCGTTCAGGTTGACGCCGCTCATCCGCGTCTGCGCCGTGAATGCCACGAACGTCGCGCCGAGCTTCTCGACTTCGCGCTCGCGGATCTGGTACTTCTCCTTGGCAAGGACGACGATGCTGCGCCCCTCGGGCGTCTCGTCGGCCAGCGAGGCGAGCTGCGCCGCGTCGGCCAACGTCGCTTCGCTCACGCCTTCGGCGGGAAAAAACGCGGTGGCCTGGCGGTTGCCGAGGGTGATCGTTCCCGTCTTGTCGAGGAGCAGGACGTCCACGTCACCGGCCGCCTCCACCGCCCGGCCCGACATCGCGATCACGTTCTTCTGGATCATGCGGTCCATCCCGGCGATGCCGATCGCCGACAGCAACGCGCCGATCGTCGTGGGGATCAAGCACACCAGCAGCGCCGTCAGGACGGTCACGGTCACCGGCGTCCCCTGCCCGGCCGCCTGGACGCTGAAGAGCGAGAAGGGCAGGAGCGTCGCCGTGGCCAGGAGGAAGATGATCGTCATCGCGGCCAGCAGGATGTCGAGCGCGATCTCGTTCGGAGTCTTCTGGCGCTTGGCGCCCTCCACGAGAGAGATCATCCGGTCGAGGAACGCCTCTCCCGGGTCGGCCGTGACCTTCACGATGAGCCAGTCCGAGAGCACCTGGGTGCCACCGGTGACCGAGCTGCGATCGCCGCCGCTCTCGCGGATGACCGGAGCGCTCTCGCCGGTGATGGCGGCTTCGTTCACCGAGGCGACGCCCTCGATGACTTCGCCGTCCACCGGGATGAAATCGCCGGCCTTGACCAGCACCACGTTTCCCTTCCGCAAGCTCGTCGCCGGCACGAACTCGAAGTTCTCGCTTCGTTGCGGGCCGAGCAGGCGCTTGGCCTGCAGGTCTCTGCGCGCCTTCCGCAGCGACGCCGCCTGGGCTTTGCCCCTTCCCTCGGCCATCGCCTCGGCGAAGTTGGCGAAGAGCACCGTGAACCAGAGCCACACCGACACCCAGAAGATGAACCAGGCGGGCGCCTCTCCCTTCCCGACGAGCGCCTGGGCCCAGAGCAGCGTGGTCAGGATGGAGCCCACGTAGACGACGAACATGACAGGGTTCCGGACCTGACGCTTCGGTGTCAGCTTGCGGAACGAATCGATCGTGGCCTGCCGGACGATCGTCGGGTCGAAGAGCGAGCGCGCCTTCACAGTGGTCACCATGATTCTCTTCACCTCACTGTTCGAAGTCGGGGGGAGCGAGCGCCCGATCGGTCACCCGAAGGGGGCAACGTCCCCCTCGCACTCCCCCGGCCCGACGCCCCCCACCGCTGTTCATTTGCTGGCGGCAATCAGCGCGAGATGCTCGACGATCGGGCCCAGGGCGAGCGCCGGGACAAACGTCAAGGCGCCGACGAGAACGACCACGCCCACGAGCAGGCCGACGAACAGGGGTGTGTGAGTCGGCAAGGTGCCGGCACCGACCGGGACGATCTTCTTCCGCGCGAGCGAGCCGGCGATGGCGAGAATCGGAATGGCCAGCCAGTAGCGGCCGAAGAGCATGCAGAGTCCGAGGGCCGTGTTGTAGAACGGCGTATTCGCGCTGAGACCTGCGAACGCGCTGCCGTTGTTGTTTGACGCCGAGGAAAAGGCGTACAGGATCTCGCTGAACCCGTGAGCCCCCGGGTTCGCGATCCCGGCCTTGCCGGCGGCGGTCACGACCCCGATCGACGTGCCGATCAACACCAGGGCCGGAGTGATCAGGATGACCAGCGAGGACATCTTCATCTCGTAGGCTTCGATCTTCTTGCCCAGGTACTCGGGGGTGCGCCCCACCATCAGCCCGGCCACGAACACGGCGATGATCGCGAACGCCAGCATCCCGTAGAGCCCCGAGCCGACACCCCCGTAGACCACTTCGCCGAGCTGGATGAGCCACAGCGGGACCAGGCCACCGATCGGCGTGAACGAGTCGTGCATCGCGTTGACGGATCCGTTCGATGCCGACGTGGTCGCGGTCGCCCACAGGGCAGAGTTGGCGATGCCGAACCGGACCTCCTTGCCTTCCATGTTGCCGCCGGCCTGGAGCGCGCTGGCGGCGTGATCGACGCCCTGCTTCACGAAGACGTGACCGTTCTGCTCGGCGACGACGCATACGGCGAGAAGCCCGACGAAGATGACCGTCATGGCGGCCAGGACCGTCCAGCCCTGGCGGGTATCGCCCATCATCACGCCGAACGTGTAGCAGAGCGCGCCCGCGATCAGGAGGATCGACAGCAGCTCGAGGAAATTCGAGAGCGGCGTCGGATTCTCGAACGGATGCGCCGAGTTGACGTTGAAGAAGCCGCCGCCATTCGTCCCGAGCTGCTTGATCGCGATCTGGGACGCGACCGGCCCAACGGCGATCACCTGCTCGGTCAGCGTCGACTTCTTCGTCTTCGGCTGGCCCTTCTCATCGAGAACGGGCTTGCCGTCCTTATCGGTGATCGGCTCATCGTAAGTCGTCGGCTGCACGACCGCCGCCTTCGCGTACGGGCCGAACGTCTGCACGACGCCCTGGGAGACGAGGACCAGGGCCAGAACGAACGAGAGCGGCAGCAGGATGTAGAGCGTCGTCCGCGTCATGTCGACCCAGAGATTGCCGATCGTCGCCGTCGAGCGGCGGGCGAAGCCCCGGATCAGCGCCACCAGAATCGCCATTCCGGTCGCCGCCGAGACGAAGTTCTGGACGGTGAGGCCGAGCATCTGGGTGAGATAGCTCATCGTCGTCTCACCGCCGTAGCCTTGCCAGTTCGTGTTGGTGGCGAAGCTCACCGCGGTGTTGAACGACGAATCGGGCGAGACGGCCCCGAGTTGCTGAGGGTTGAGCGGCAGCACCGATTGAAGACGCTGGAGGGCGTAGACGGCGAGGAGGCCCGCCAGGTTGAAGAGGAGCATGGTTACCGCATAGGTCTTCCAGCCCATTTCCTCGTTGGCCCGGATGCCGGACATCTTGTAGATGAACCGCTCGAGCCAGCCGAACACACGGTCGAGTCCGCATGGCCGGCCTTCGTAGACCCGCGCCATGTACGCCCCGAGCGGCTTGGCCAGAGCGAGCAGCACGATGACGTAGACGGCGAGCTGGAGAATGGCGTTCGCTGTCATCGGAACACTCCCCACTGGAGCAGACTCATGACGAGATACATGACGAGCGCGAGGAGGACGTTGAGCACCACGACCCCCACACCATAGGCCTTCCAGCTCAGCGGCTTGACCGGCAGGCTGGTCACGAGAAGAGCTCCGGCTTCAGCAGGGCCAGCACCAGGTACACCAGCAGCCCGAGCGACACGACCACGCCAACGACGTAGAGCAGCGGCATGGTGGGCTCCTACGCACGCTCGCACAGCTTGACGAACGCCCACGTCACCCCGAAGAAGAGC
>Ga0066710_100003120_pt1 | contig 13904 bp, 13 predicted proteins | sample GraSoiAngelo_159_FD_79666 | JGI IMG/M metagenome (GOLD analysis project Ga0066710, IMG submission 79666) | Grasslands soil microbial communities from the Angelo Coastal Reserve, California, USA - 14_1009_16_40cm | ecosystem: Environmental > Terrestrial > Soil > Grasslands | place: USA...
ACCCGTTGGCCATGGCCGTCTTCCGGATCGCCTCGGGCGTGGGAGCGTCGTAGACGCAGAACGTCGTCGTCTTGTCCTCGCTCACGTACGAGTGGATCCACGTGACCCCGTCGTCAGCGTTGCGCTCGACGACCTCGCGACGCACGCGGCCGCCCTCGGCGCCAGGCGGAATGCCCAAGCCGTTGGGAAACGTGCGCTCCACCACGTACCGTGGCATCTCGTCCTCCTTCGTCCGCGACCTTCTTGTCGGGTTCGAAGCTAGGCCACGACCGCGGCGGGCAAATCGGCCCAACTACCCAGATTTTGCGGGGCCGCTACCTATCTTCGGACGGCGAGAGGCTGGATGCAGTCAGCCGCAAGCAGTCGAGGCGAACGTCAGACCGAGGCGCCCTCGACGCGCTCGCGGAGGCCGTCGAGGTCGTACGAGAGCGCACCAGCCTCGAGCTTGGCTCGCTTCTCCCGCTCCGCTTCGGCCCGCTGTCGCGCAGCGTCGAGCACGTCGTCCACCCGCTCAACGTTCGACGACGACCGCGCCGTCCGCATCGAGCACGACGACGTCGCGGGGCCGGATGGTGACGCCTCCGACCTCGACCGGCTGGTCGAGCTCGCCCACCACGTTCTTGTCGGGTCCGCGCGCGCGCGGATGTATCGCGCCCAGACCGGGAGCCCGAGCTCGCGCAGCTCGTCGACGTCTCGAACGGCAGCATCGACGAGCACCGCCGCGACACCCCGGCTTTCGCCTGTGTCGCGATGAGGTCTCGCCCATCAGCGTCACGGGCTTCGGCGCCGGCATCGTCAGGACGAGCACCTCGCCCGCCTGAGCGTGCTCGATCGCTGCGTGGACCATCAGGTTGTCCCCGTCGCCGCAGCGCACCGTCCGCGCCGGGCCGGCAGCCCTCGTCCCCGGGACGATCCGCTCGAGATCTGCGTCGATCAGGCCGCGCCGCCCCGACGCCTCGAAGACGGTGGCGACACCGAGCTCAGCGAGCTCGGCGTAGACGTCGCTCACAGGGTAGGCACCACCTGCGGCAGCACCCGCTGGAACGCCTCGGCGAACTGGATCGACGAGTCGCCGGACGCGCGCCGCGCGTGGCTGCCGCGCTGCTCGGCCCGCTGGCTGTAGTAGTCGCGGAGGTAGGCCTGAGAGGCCATCTGCTCCATCGCCGCGAGCTTGCGGTCGATCACCGGCGTGATGTCGACGAACGTGGTCGGTGTGAAGTTGCACAGCTCCGGCTGGTGAGGCTCGAACAAGAAGAGCGCAGGAGGAGTGATCGTCGCGAACGCGCTCGGAACTCCCGCACCGCTTGCCAGGGCACGGGCGCGCTCAACGGCATGGAACGCAACCGCGTGATCGGGGTTGAACGGGTCGTGATCGGTGTGCGTGACGATCACATCAGGACCGAGCTGACGGATCTCGTCGGCGAGCCGGATCAGATCACTGCCCTCGACCTCCAGCGGGTAGTCGCCGAGATCGAGACACCCGAACCCGGCCCCGAGCGCCGACGCCGCGCGCTCGGCCTCGCCGTGACGAATCCGCTTGACGTTCTCGACCGTCTGGTCGGGATCGCGCCACAGCTCCCCCGACTCGCCCCGCTCGCCGTACGAGAGCGCGATCACGTTCGCCGCCCCCCGCCGCGGTGGCGACTGCGATGGCGCCGCCCGCTCGCCAGACGAAATCCGCCGCATGCGCTCCAATGACGAGCAAACGTCTAGCCGCAGTCGCAGTCACTCTCCGGTCCTCGCTGGCACCGCGCGCATCACTATATTCCACGGACTGGAGTTGAACGCAGGTGTCACGTGCTGCTGAACACTCGATGATGCGCCCCGTGGCTACCGCTTCACCGCTCCATCCGCATGCGGCCGGCCACTCGCTCGTTCTCGCGCTCGAGCTCCTCGACGACGCAGCCGCGAAGGAGGCGGACAGCTGGGCGGGCGCCGGCCGCTTCCAGGCGGACGTGCAGGCGCTGGCGGCACGCGTGACCGAGGGTAGGGCGAGTTCCGCCGACGACGAGTGCGAGCTGGTGCGCGTCGAACGGCTCGCGGTCGAGACTGTCCGTCTGGCGCACACGCTTGCCGGAGCCTGCAGGGATGCGCGGATGCCCGCCGTCATCGGTGCGGTTCTGGCCGAGAGCGCGGCGCGCATCGCGGTCGAGGTGATCAGCGAGGAAGTTCCCTGGACGCCGGTCGAGCGGCTTTCTCGCCAGGCGCGCCAGCTGATCGAGATCGAATCGTCGCAGCGCCGCGTGGACAAGGCGGCCAGGCTCGTGCTCGAGCGCGGTCGCGGCACCGTCGTCGGCGTCGCCACGCCCTGAGCCGGCGGACTCGTCCTCTGCTCCGGCGTCAGAGGACATGTCCGGGGTCAGAGGTCGGACATGCCCTGGTGTCAGAGGATGGACATGTCTGACGTGCGTTAAGGTTCGCCGAACGGTCGGGCGCGTCGAGCGAGGGAGAAGATGGCCGACGGAGCAGTCGTCGTCGTAGGCGGAACGGCCGGCATCGGGCGCGAGATCGCACAGCGCTACGCAGACAGCGGCCGCGAGGTCGTGATCAGCGGTCGAGACCAGGGGCGAGCCGAGTCGGTGGCTGCCGAGATCGGCGGTAGCACGCGCGGCATCGGCTTCGACCTCGCCGAGCCGCACGCGATCGCAGCGAAGCTCGGGGACATCGCGACCGTCGACTTCCTCGTCCTTGCCGCCATCAACCGCGACGCCAACAGCGTCAGGGAGTACGACGTCGACCTTGCAGTGCGGCTCGTCACGTTGAAGCTCGTCGGGTACACCGAGGTCGTCCATGCGCTATGCGCTCGGATGCACGACGACTCGTCGATTCTCCTCTTCGGCGGCATGGCGAAAGAACGCCCGTATCCCGGCTCCACGACCGTGACGTCGGTGAACGGCGCCGTCACGACCATGGTGAGGACGTTCGCGATCGAACTCGCCCCGATTCGCGTCAACGCGCTACACCCGGGAATCGTCGGCGACAGCCCGTTCTGGGCGGGCAAGGACCTGAGCGCGGTGGTGGCACGCACGCCGACCGGGCGCCTCGCGACGATGGCCGAGGTGACCGACGCCGCCGCGTTCCTGCTCGAGAACCGGAGCGTCAACGGCGTCAACCTGACGGTCGACGGCGGCTGGATCATGCTGTGACCCAGCGCTACCACCTGGCGCGCGCACACGAGATCACGCCGACCTCGACATACGAGGCTCACTCCGAGAACTACGCACGTGCACCGCTCGTCGGCGTCGAGACCGGCGCAGTGCACATGGCGCTCGGTCTGAGCACGCTGAGCGACGGGCACGTCGACCTCCACGTCCATTCGTACGAGGAGAGCTTCTTCGTACTCGCGGGCGAGCCGTGCCTCGACCTGGACGGCCACGCGGTGCGTTTGCGGCCCGGCGCCTGCGGAATCGTGCCCGTCGGGATGCGGCACGCCTGGCGGAACGACGGCGGCGAGGCCCGCTGGATCGACATGGCCTCCCCCCGACCGCGCGACGCCACGCAACCACCCGACACGTTCTTCCTGGGCCCGGCTGCCGCGACCGACGCGGACACGCTCGACGTTCGCGATCCGCGCAACCGCCACCTCTTCGTCCTCGGCGACGAGGACATGGACCTCGACCGGCTCAAGCAGGGTGCAAAGGTCGGCGCCCCGACCGTCTCCGCGAGCATGGCGACCGCCGTGCTCGCGTACAGCGGGATCGCGGTCAAGATGCTCGTCGACAAGCGGCTCGACGCCCAGCTCTCGACGATGTTCATGGTCGACTACCAGCCGGGTGCGGTGGCGCACGCGCACGATCATCCGTTCGAGGAGTCCTACTACATGCTGGACGGAGTGGTCGACGTCGTCGCCGATGGAGACCGCTACACGCTCGAGCCGGGTGATGTCTTCTGGACCGGCGTCGGCTGCATCCACGCCTTCTACGAGACCCGCGGCGGGCGCGTGCGCTGGCTCGAGACGTCGGCGCCGCAGCCACCCGATCGCCACTCGTACCGGTTCGAGCGCGACTGGGAGCACCTTGCCGGGCGCCTGTAGGGACAGCGCCGTTCAGCCGGTGTTGACACTTCTCGCGGTACCTGCACAGAATGGATGCCTGGTCGCGGCTAGCCCTTCACCGTCTCCTTGCCCCGGAACGTGAAAGCTCCCGGTCGAACGTTCATCGCGAGTGCCGTCGTCGCAGCGCGGTTCCTCCCGATCTGGCTCGCCACCGGTGCGCTGGCCATCGTCGCCGCGATCACCGCGCCCGACGCGCTGCAGCACGCATCGTGGGCGTACGTCCTCCCGTACATGACGATCCTCGCCCTGGCGGCACTCGGGCAGATGCTCGTGATCATGCACGCCGGCATCGACCTGTCCACACCGGGCGTGATCTCGCTCGGGGGCAACTTCATCGTCGGCGTCAGCGTCGGCTCCGACCACAAGCTCGCCCTCGGGCTCCTCGCCTGCATCGGGCTCGGTGCCGCTGTGGGGCTCGCGAACGGCATCCTCGTCGGGATCCTGCGGCTGAATCCCCTGATCGTGACGCTGGCGGTGGGGCAGATCGTGCTCGCGTGGAGCCTCCACTACTCACGCGAGGTCACGAACTCTTCGCAGGTGCCGGAAGCGCTCACGTCCTGGGCGGCGGAGAAGCCCCTCGGCATCAGCGTCATCTTCTGGACGGGCGCTGCGATCACGGTCGCCGTCGCACTCCTCATCCGCTACACGGCCGCAGGCCGCCGCTTCCAGGCCGTGGGCGCGAACCCGAGAGCCGCCTGGATGGCCGGCCTGCACGTCCGCACGCACGTCGTCTTCGCCTACACGGCGGCGGGCATCCTCTACTCGTTCGCCGCGATCCTGCTCGCCGGGATCCGCATCAACATCGATCCGGCCTTCGGCGCGGCGTACCTGCTTTCGCCGATCGCGGCGGTGGTGATAGCAGGCGCCTCGCTCGCCGGCGGGCTGGCGAGCGCGACGTCGACGTGGATGGCAGCGCTCGCGCTCACCTTCCTGCCGCAGATGCTGCTCATCCTCGGGCTCTCCACGTCGATGCAGTACATCGTCTACGGCGCCGCGATCATCGTCGGGATGATGGTCTCCGGCGACCGCGTCGCATCGCTTCTCGGCCGTGTCCTACGACCGATCGAAGGGCAGACACGTAACCCTGATATGAACGTAAACACGAGCTGAGGCTCGCGAGAGGAGGGAACGATGCACGTACGCAAGGAGCCGGCGGCACGGCGCAAGGGTCCGGTGCTGGTCGTGCTCGGGGTCGTCGTGCTCGCGGCGGCGCTCACGCTCGCCGCGTCGAGCAGCGGCGGTACCAAGGCGGCCACGCAGGCTGCGGCGACGGGGCCGACCATAGGCAAAGGGGGCGGCTTCGGCGAGGTGTACAAGGCCAGGGTCGCCACCCTCAAGAAGACGTTGTTCAAGGCCACGCTGCTCCCGAAGAACCCGACGGCGCGCAACATCGCGTTGGCCGGTCTCGGTCGCGCCGACAAGAAGGTGAACTACGCGCTGGCGCTCAAGTGCTGGAAGAACAACGGCTGCAGCACGGGGACGAAGGGCAAGCTCACCGTCGCCTACATCGAGCAGTTCGGCGAGAACGTCTACCGCCAGATGTCGAAGATGGAGTTCATCCTCCAGGCGCTGACGTATCCGGAGGTCGGCAAGATCATCTACCGCAGCGCCCACTCCGACCTGAACCAGGGGATCGCCGACTTCAAGGCGGCGATCGCACAGCATGTCAGCCTGATCGTCTCCTACCCGGACTTCGGTGACGCGATGCTGCCGGTGATGAAGGAGGCAACCGACGCCGGCATCCCCGTCGCGACGTATGCCTGGGGCTACGTGACCGGCCCCGGCAAGAACTACCTGACCGTCGTCGGCGAGGACACGTGCGCGCTCGGCAAGGTGTACGCGTACGTCATGAACACGCAGGTGAAGTCCGGGAACATCGCGTTCCTCGGCGGCTTCCCGGGGAACCCGCTGTCCCTCGGCTGGCAGACCTGCGAGCGGCCGGCGCTCAACCCCAACATCCACGTCGTCGCCACCGAGCCGACGAACTGGGATCCGTCCAAGGTACAGCAGGTCGTGGCCGGCATCCTCGCAAAGTACCCCGACATCAAGGGCTGGAGCTATGAGTACGGGCTCGGCATGGCCCAGGGAGCATTCGCCGCGTACCAGGCGGCGGGTCTACCGTTCAACGCCGTGCTGACGCTCAGGACGGACGATGTCGGCATGGGCTGCGCGTTCGACAAGCTGAACAACCCGAAGCTCCAGATGTACTACTACACCTCGGGCAATACGCAGATCCGGGTCGCCTTCACGGCGGCGATGATGAAGCTCAAGGGAGCGAAGATCCCGCCCACGATCGTGTTCCCGATCCAGCTGCAGAACCAGCGGGTGCGCGACTCCTGCGCCAAGGGCTATCCGCAGGAGGCCTCGGCGACGTCGCTCATCCCGCTGAGCCTGCTCCACCAGATGTATCCGTAGAAGAAAGGACGCAGCAGAGCCTGAACCAGGAGAACATGTCGATCCCCGGGCCCGTTGTACTGTCCGTTCGCGGCGTGTCGAAAGCGTTCGGAGCGGTACAGGCGCTCCGGGACGTCAGCGTCGACTGCCGCGCGGGCGAGATCCACGCGGTCGTCGGTGAGAACGGGTCCGGGAAATCGACATTGCTGGGGATCGCCAGCGGTCTCGTCGCGCCCGACGAGGGCACGATCGAGATCAACGGCCGCGCTCGCCGGCACGGCACGCCTGCCGAAGCCCGCAGCCTCGGTCTCGGCATGGCCTATCAGACGTACTCGCAGGTCCTCGGCCTGTCCGTGGCGGAGAACCTTCTGCTCGCAATGCCGCGAGACGTGCGGCCGCGGTACGGCGACGCGGAGGAGTGGGCGACGGCGAGGCTGGCCGAGTTCAAGCTCTCCGTCCCGGTCGGGGCCCTCGCCGGAGCGCTCTCGCTTGCGGAGCGGCAGCTGCTCGAGGTCGTGAAGGCGCTGCTGGCGCGGCCGAAAGTGCTGCTTCTCGACGAGCCGACCACCGCGCTGGGGCCGACGGAGATCGAGCAGCTCCACGGGCTGGTGGTCGCGCAGAGCAGGTCCGGCGTCGGCATCGTCTACGTCAGCCACCGTCTGCCGGAAGTGCTCGGCATCGCCGACCGCATCACCGTGCTCCGCGACGGCATCAGCCAGGGGACGTTCGATGCGGCCACGATGACCGAGGACGCACTCGTCGCGCACATGATCGGGCGGCCGCTGCAGCTCGCGTTCCCCGACCGGCGCGTCGCCGCCGAGGAGGCCGAGACGGTGCTCAGGGTCTCCGCCCTGCAGGGCGACCGATTCGGCCCGATCGACCTCGTCCTCAGAAAGGGCGAGATCCTGGGTATCGCCGGCGCCGAAGGCAACGGCCAGGTGCAGTTCCTGCGTGCGCTCGCAGGTGTCGAGCGTGCGACAGGGAGCACGTCCTGCAACGGCCACGAGCTCGACACGTCGTCACCGGTCGGCCCGCTCAAGGCCGGTGTCGTGCTGCTCAGCGGGGACCGCGCCCGTGAATCGCTCTTCCCGGTCCTGAGCGTTCGCGCCAACACGACGATTCAGGTGCTGCGACGACTTGGTCGGGTTGGAGTGGTGCGACGGCGGCGAGAGCGGCGTACGGTTGACGGTCTGGCGCAGCGCCTGCACATCCGAATGACGTCGATCGAGCAGCCGGTGCAGTCCCTCTCGGGCGGGAACCAGCAGAAAGTGGCGCTCACACGCCCGTTTCTGCGGGGCGACGTCAAGGTGATCCTGGCCGAGGAGCCGACGCAGGGAGTCGACGTCGGCGCCCGCTTCGACATCTACGACGCGCTACGGGCGAAGACGAGGGAGGGCGTCGCGGCCATCGTCAAGTCGAGCGACCCGCTCGAGCTCGCCGGCCTGTGCGACCGCGTCGTCGTCATGTCGCGTGGGAGAATCGTCCAGGAGCTTCGCGGTGACGAGCTCGGTGAGCGCCGCATCGTCGAGGCGATCGTCGGCTCCGGCGCGGCGCCGCGCCCGAGCTCGAGCGAGGGGACGGCGCAGTGAAGCTGCGAGCGTGGGTGCCACTGGCGCTGATGACGACGTTGATCGTCGCGCTCGGCACGTATGCGGCCGTGGGCCAGTCGGCCTTCCTCACGCCGTACAACCTCCGGAACCTCTTGCTCATGACGTTGCCGATCGCGCTCGTCGCCATCGGCCAGACGAACGCCCTCCTCGTCGGCGGGTTCGACGTCTCCGTTGCCGGGCTGATGACGATGTGCGTGGTCACGGCCTCGTACACGATGCAGCCCGGAACGTCGTGGCTGGCACTCATCCCCGGAGCGCTCGCGCTCATCGGCGTCGGCGCGACGACCGGCATCTTCAACGCGACGCTCATCTGGGTGTTACGCCTGCCGTCGATCATCGCCACGCTGGGCACGCTGAGCATCCTGCAAGGCGCGTCCCTCCTCCTGCGCGACCACCCCGAGGGCACGATCAACAGCGACGTCGTCAACGCTCTCAACACGAGCGTCGGCTTCGTGCCGTACGCATTCATCGGCGTCGCGGTGCTCGTCGTGCTCGGCGACCTGTGGCTCTACCGCACGCGATCGGGTCTGGCGCTGCGAGCCGTCGGGCTCGACGCGACGTCGTCGCGACGCCTCGGCATGGGAACCGGACGGATCGTCTTCCTCGCCTTTTTCGCGTGCTCACTGATGGCCTCGGTCGCCGGCTTCTATCTCGCGGCCGAGGTCCAGATCGGCTCGCCGGTCATCGGCAACCAGGCACTCGAGAGCATCGCCGCCGCTGTCCTCGGCGGGGCCAGCCTGGCCGGCGGCAAAGGGTCGTTCGTAGGGACGCTGCTGGCTGCGCTCTTCCTCTCGCTGATCGGCAACGTGCTGCCGCTGTTCCAGGAGCCGACCGAATACGCCCTCATGACGATCGGCGGCTTGATCCTGCTCGCGCTCGTGCTCTACCAGGCGCCCGAGCTGCTCGCCCGCTTCCGCGCCAGCAGAGCCGGCGCGTGGCGTCCGCGGCCGCGTGGAGGGGAGGCGCCGGCGGCTTGAACGCAGACACCGCTGTATGCTCACACTAAACGCAGGGCTGCGGCTGACGAGCCGCCGGACCGTCCGACACCGACCGTGAACGGGAGGGCCAATGCCGAAGAAGATCGTTGACAAGCTCCTTCCGACCACGATGGTCGGCTCGTATCCGAGGCCGCATTGGTACCACCAGCAGCTGCTCGGACGCGACGTGCGGGTGGCGTTCAAGGAGGTTCGCCACGAAGAGGCGTACCACGACGCGACGCACGCGGTGCTCGCCGACCAGGAGGAAGCGGGTCTCGACATCGTTACCGACGGCCAGATGTCGTACGACGACTACGTCGGCGTGATCGGCTCCTTCTGCTGGTACATGTACGAGCGGATCGGCGGCTTCGAGCCGGCACGAGAGCCGCACCCCTCCGAAGGCGACCGCAGCAACAAGACGCTCGAGCTGCTCCACGACTGGGGCGGCGTCATCAACAGCGGCCCCGTCACGCACGGCCCCATCAGGCTCGTCGACCTCTATCAGATCGCGACGCGGTACACGGACAAGCCGATCAAGGTCTCGGTCGGCGCCGGTCCTGTGAACCTCGCCTGGCACGTCTACTTCGAGCACTACAAGGACCCCCAGGAGCTCTGCTACGCCCTTGCGCCGATCTTCAACGCCGAGATGAAGGCGCTCGTGGAGGCCGGTGCGCAGTACCTGCAACTCGAGGATCTCGGTGCCTGGCTGCCGCTCTTCACGGGCGACGAGAAGGACTACGACTGGATCCGCGACGTGATCGGCAAATGCTGCGAGGGCGTCGACGCCAAGATCGGCTGGCATTTCTGTTTCGGCAACGCGTGGGGCAACGACATCTTGAGCTCCGCGTTCCCCGAGGGGTACCAGACGGTTCTGCCGCACTTCTGGGAAACACCGGGCATCGACCAGTTCGTGCTCGACTACGCGAACCGCGACATGGCGGGGATCGAGTTCCTCGCGACGATGCCCGATGATCTCGAGGTGCAGGTGGGAGTGCTCGACATCCGCAACATGATGATCGAGTCTCCCGAGCAGATCGCAGGGCGAATCCGGCGCGTGCTGGAGCACGTCCCGGCCGACCGCGTGACGCTCTCGACCGACTGCGGCATGAAGCCACTGGCGCGGACGGTGGCCAAGATGAAGCTGAAGGCGCTCGTCGAGGGCGCGAACATCGTCCGCGACGAGGTCTCGTAGCCGAATTGACGATGCCTGGAGCTGTGTGCAGAATCGCTAAACATTTGACCTTCACGGGAGGCGGACGATGACGATTGCGTCGCGTGGCGCGACCATGGCGGTCGACTGGGAGCAGCGGGTCAACTTCGACCGCCTTCGCGCCGACCGCCTCGAGCGGACGAAGGCTGCGCTCGAAGAGTCGGAGCTGGGATCGCTGCTGCTCTTCGACCCCAACAACCTGCGCTACGTGACGAGCACGGCGATCGGGACCTGGGAGCGCGACAAGAACATCCGCTTTGCGCTCGTGCCCCGCGGAGGCGGCGATCCGGTGCTGTGGGACTTCGGCTCGGCCGCCCGCCACCACAAGCTCTACTGCCCGTGGCTTCCCGAGTCGAGCTGGCGGGCCTGGGTGCCGCCGATGCGCGGCGCGATGCCGGACTCGACCGGGATCCCCGATGCTCTGGCGGCGATGGTCGCCGAGGAGCTGCGCGCGCGAGGACTCGACCAGGAGCAGGTCGGTCTCGACGTCCCCGACATGACGACACTGCTCGCGCTGCAGAGGCACGGGATCAACGTCGCCGACTCGCAGCCGGTGATGCTGCACGCGCGGCGGCTCAAGACCGAAGACGAGCTCGCGCTGCTCGACCACGCTGCGGCGATCGTCGACGCGGCGTACGAGGAGATCTACCGGATGCTCCGCCCCGGCGTGCGCGAGAACGAGGTCGTCGCGGCAGCGATGAAGGTGCTGTTCGAGCTCGGCTCGGAGCACGTCGAGGCGATCAACGCCATCTCGGGAGACCGCTGCAATCCGCACCCGCACACGTTCGCGGATCGCCTCCTGCGGCCCGGCGACCAGGCGTTCTTCGACATCATCCACTCGTTCATGGGCTACCGGACGTGCTACTACCGGACGTTCAACGTCAGCTATGCGACGCCGTCGCAGATCGACGCCTACAAGCGCTGCCGCGAGTGGCTCGACGCGGCCATCGACCTCGTCCGCCCGGGTGTGACGACCGACCGGATCGCAGAGGTGTGGCCCACGGCCGAGGAGATCGGGATGTCCGACGAGCGCGCTGCGTTCGGCCTGCAGTTCGGTCACGGTCTCGGCGTCGGCCTCTACGAGTTCCCGATGATCTCGCGGATGCACTCGCTCGAGGCACCGGTCGAGCTCGAGGTCGGCATGGTCTTCGCCCTCGAGACCTACTGTCCGGCGTCCGACGGGCGCTCGGCGGCGCGGATCGAGGAGGAGGTCGCGGTCACTGCGACAGGCCCGCGCGTGCTCACACGCTTCCCGGCAGACGAGCTGCTGGTGACGGGAACGACGTACGTGCGCGGTGCGGACTTCGCGCCACCCCGAACGGCCTCGCTCGACACGTCGGTCGGTGACGGCGCCCCGCAGACGGCGCCGAGCCTCGCCGGCTCGAGCGTGACGGAGTGACGGTCCGCCCGTGATTCCCGAGCAGGACGAGGCCCTCGCGGCCGAGGACGGCAGCCTCGACATCGGCCTCTACATGCTCATGCTCCTGATCCGAAGGTTCGAGGATCGGGTGCAGTCGCTCTTCCTCCGTGGGGAGGTGTATGGCACGACACATCTCTACTCGGGCCAGGAGGCCGTCGCCGTCGGCTTCGGGAGCGCTCTCACCTCAGCAGACCGGGTCGCGTGCACCTATCGCGGCCACGGCCATCTCCTGGCCCGCGGGACCGAGCCGGAGGCGCTCCTGGCGGAGCTGCTCGGGCGCTCGACCGGGGTCAACGGCGGCCGCGCCGGCTCGATGAACATCGTCGACCCCGATCACGGCGTCCTCGGCTGCTTCGGCATCGTCGGCGGCAGCATTGCCGCGGCGACGGGCGCGGCCCTCGCGCTTCGCGGCTCCGGGTCGGTCGCCGTCGCGTTCTTCGGCGACGGGGCGACGAATCAGGCGTACTTCTTCGAGTGCCTGAACTTCGCCAAGGTGCTCGGCCTGCCCATCGTCTTCGTCTGCGAGAACAACGGCTACGGCGAGTACACGCCCACGGAGGCGGTCACCGCCGGCCCGATCGTCGCGCGCGCCGCCGCCATGGGACTGGCGACCACCGAGGTCGACGGCATGGACGTATGGGCGGTTCGCCAAGCCGCGCTCGACGTCACCGAGAGGGTTCGAGGTGGAGGCGGACCCGAGTTCATCGAGGCGCGGACATACCGCTTCGTCGGTCACTCGCGGAGCGACCCGGGCAAGTACCGCCCGCCCGGTGAGCTCGATCAATGGCGGGAGCGCGACCCGCTCGTGGTCGCCGAGCGCAGGCTGCGGGAGACGCACGGGCTCGAGGGCGACCAGCTCGAGAGGATCAGCCGCGCGGTCGACGACGAGCTCGACCGGGTCGAGGCTGCCGCGCTCGCCGCGCCGTTCCCTGCGACGCTCGACGCTCCGGAGTTCAGCACAGGTGGCAGCTCCTGATGGCTCGTGGAGGGCTTCGCCATGGTTGAAGGCGACACGGCGAAGCGCACCGCCAAGCCCCGCGTGGCGGGGACCCCTGGCACTCCCAGCTCGCCGCTGGGTGAGCGACTCCGCAGGGAGCGCGACCGCCTCGGTCTGAGCCTCCGCGAGCTAGCCCGGAGACTCGAGGTCTCCCCCAGTCTCGTCTCGCAGATCGAGACCGGAAAGATCCAGCCCTCGGTGCGGACGCTCTACGCCATCGTCAGCGAGCTCGGCGTGTCGCTGGACGAGCTGTTTGCGCCGCCGGCATCGAGCCAGGCGGCACCGCAGCAGGCAACCGCCGGCGCTTCTCGACGGGCGACTCGCGGCGCCTCGCCCGAGCCTTCCACCGATCGCGTCCAGCGCGTGCACGACCGCCGAGCGATCGAGCTCGAATCCGGAGTCCGGTGGGAGCGCCTGACCGCCTGGAACGACCCCGACGTCGAGTTCCTCTACGCCACGTACGCGGTCGGCGGCGCCTCGAGCCCCGAGGGCACACTCGTCCGCCACAACGGCCGCGAGTTTGGAACGGTGATCAACGGTCGCCTCGGCGTCACGGTCGGCTTCGAGGAGTACGTGCTCGAGCCCGGCGACTCGATCTCGTTCGAGTCCAGCATCCCGCACCGCCTGCACAACGACGGCGACATCGACGTGCGGGCCATCTGGGTCGTGCTGGGCCGCTACCACTCGAGCCGCTCGGTCGAGCTCGACGAGGATGCCGGCGGCCATTAGGCCACGGTCGCTGCATGTCGAGCCACGAGACCACGACGCTCGTCGACATCGGGATGCCACGCCTCTCCGATTCCATGGAGGAGGCGACCGTCCTCGAGTGGCTGAAGCAGCCGGGAGACCACGTTTCACGCGGCGAGCCTCTCGTCGAGGTGGAGACGGACAAGGCGACGATGGTCTACGAGGCCGAGGTGGAAGGCGTCATCGCCGAGCTCGTCGTTCCCGCCGGTGGCACGGCTGCGTTGGGCGAGACGATCGCCAGGATCGCGGTAGCCGGCTATGCAGCCGCGGCGCCCAGCCCCGTTGAGCCGGTACAGGCCCCGGCGGACCCAGCCCCGGTTGTGACCGAGGAGCCCGTTGCCCAGCGTGGCGTGCCCGGTTCGCGGGCGCGGGCGACGCCGGTCGCGCGCAGGCTGGCGCGTGAGCTTGGTGTTGCGCTCGAGCACGTCTCCGGCACCGGTCCGGGCGGGCGCATCGTGCGCGCCGACGTCAGGGCTCAGAGCGGCAACGGGCAGG
>Ga0066710_100003121_pt1 | contig 13904 bp, 11 predicted proteins | sample GraSoiAngelo_159_FD_79666 | JGI IMG/M metagenome (GOLD analysis project Ga0066710, IMG submission 79666) | Grasslands soil microbial communities from the Angelo Coastal Reserve, California, USA - 14_1009_16_40cm | ecosystem: Environmental > Terrestrial > Soil > Grasslands | place: USA...
CGCGGACCGGAATGTACACTCGAGCGATTTCCGCCGGGACGAACAGGCTTCCATACCGGCCGGTCCAGCGAACCCTCCGCCCGTCCTCGGCCGTCTCCCAGGGGTAAAAGCCGTCGATCGCCTGTGACGCCGGTGGCTGCACCGGTCCCGCCGCGGCGCTCGCAATTCCCGCTGCCACAACGAAACACGCCACGCACGCCGTCACCGGCCACAGTGGTCGTGTGCGAACGCCGTTCAACCAGCGACGGAGATCGGCCCGGAACGCCCGTGATCCTGGCGCACGCGTCCGATGATCGTCCAGCCCGGTCGCCTCGGTTGAGAAGGCCACGAGCGGCGACAGTGCGAGGCCGAGCGTCAGACCAAACTGGATCCAGAAGGGGAACGCGACTTCGTTCACGAGCAGCGGGTGCCCGGTCGCGCACGTCGCCAGGAACGCACAGGTTCCCGCCGTCGCCCCGAGCAGCCGCGGATCGCCGCCGCGTGCCAGCGATCGCGCTGCCGGTGCGAGCGCCGCACCAATCCAGATCACGAAAAATACGAGGCCAGGAATCCCGAGCTCGCCGCCCACCTGGAGAAAGTAGTTGTGCGCGTTTTCGGATCCGTAGCTCCATGCGAGCTGAGGCGTCAGGAACAACGCGGATGCCCGCGCGTACTGGCCGATGCCGACGCCCGAGAGCGGCCGCGCCGCCATCATTCTGAGGCTGGTCACGTAGAACTGCTGTCTGAACCCGCCGCCGCGAAAATTCGGATCGCGCTCGAGCAGCCGGGCACGAACGAAGCTCCCGGTCAGCCCCACGACGATCACGACCGCGAGGGTCGCGGCGCGCGCGCGCACGCTCCAGCCCGCCGTGACCAGCCACACACACGTGAGCATCGCGGTGATCACGATGGCCGCCGTGGCGCTGCGCGAGTCGGAAAACCACAGGCCAACGCCATTCATGACCGCGAGGCTCACCCACGCCGCCCGCGGCGACGTTTTCCGCGCGCGCGCGGTCATTCCGACGGCCAGGCAGAGCGTCATGGCGAAATACGACCCGGCCGCGTTGACGTCGAAAATGTGCGCCGCGCGACCGAGCCTCCTGAAGGCGTCGACGAGGATGGCCGGTCCGGTCCCTCGCCAGATCAGGGCGCTCAGCAGGCTCGCGAGTGCACCGCCGGCACACAGTGCGGCTGGAAGCCGGATGGCAATCGACGGACTCCTGCGCAGCACGTACAGCGTCGCTGCCACGAGACCGAGGCCTTCCAGCATTCGAGCGCCGTCCATGAAACCGATGCGATCCGGAAAGAGGAAGTAGGCGCCCCATAAGCGGGCGACCGTGTCCGCCAGGTCGGCGGGGAATTCCCTCATCCTCCACGCGAGCGAAGCGACGGAAGTCGCGGACGCCACGGCGAGCAGCCAGCCCGCGGCGGTCATGATCGCCGGCAGGCGCGGCCCGCTGCGATCCGAGCCCGCGCGCAGCAGCCAGGCGCCAAGAAATGTCATCACGAACATTTCCGACATCCGGTAACCCGACAGCTGCAGCGCTCCTGCAAGTGCGAGCGCCAGAGGCGTCAGCACCGCGAGGGCACACAGTCCGGCGGCGGGTGCGGCCAGCGTCAGGAGCGCCAGCGCGGCAACGGCGATCTTCAGAGGCCAGGTGGTGTGAAACGTCAAGACGGCCGTCGCCGACCAGAGCGGGAAAGCGGCGATCACGAGTCGGAGCGCGGTCGACCGCCAGATCAGCGCCGGCGGGCCGCTCCGGCTATCCATCGTCGCCTGCGCCAGCCCACGAAATGCACCCACCAGAATGCAACCACGAAGTCACGAAGACACGAAGAACTCCACACGAAGAATGCAGCAAAGAGCGGTCTTCGTGGTTTCGTGTCTTCGTCGCAAAAAATGTCGCAACCACGACGAACGGTGCTGAGGTTCGTGTGCTCGGTAGCGCGTTGTCATTACTCAGACGCGCTCCTGGGAAGCGCGCGCACCAGATCGTCGATGCGGGCCCGGGCCCGGCCGATCTGCTCTTCGAGTGCGCCAAGCTGCGCCTCGCGCCGCGCGTCGCGCGCGAGCAGCGCCTCCGATCGCTTCATCAGTTCGTCGGCGACGGCGTTGATCGCGCCCGACAACCCGCGGAGCAGGCCGGCGACGTCGCGGTCGCGCGTGTCCACGTACGGCGTGATCTGCTGCAGGAATACGATCAGGAGGCTTTCGAAGCGGGCAAGCGCCTCGACGTGCGCGCGCAGCACGGCCAGTGTCGTGTCGATCGACTCGACGGTCTGGCGCGCTGCCGGCAGGGTCCGGTTGATATGGTCCACGACCGCGGAGTTGAACGCCTGTTGCTGTTCGAACAGCGGCGACACAACGCGGCGGACCGCGGCCGCGAACACACGGCGAAGCGGTCCCTTCGGCGACGGGGGCGCCGTAATCCGCCACAAGGTGTTGAGAGGAGCCACCTGGTGCTCGTCCGGCGGCCGCGGCGCGTGTGGAAAGTCGGCCGGAGGATGCTGAATCGCACGATCGAGCATCGTCAGCGCTTCGTTGTAGGTGCGATCGGCGGACTCGCGCTCGGCCTTGAGCCGCTGCGGATCGTCGAGGATGTTACCGTCCAACGACCCCCTCGATCGGGCTGCTCGCGGTCGCGTCCATCTTGCGCGGGATTCGACCGGCCAGGAATTCCAGGCGTCCGGCGCGCACGGCGAGATTCATCGCGTCCGCCATCGACACCGGCTGAACGCCGCGCGCTGCCACTCCTGGATTTCGGCACGCTCGCATGGTGACGACGCGATCGTATCGACGGATGAGCGGTCTGGTCAACAATCGAGAAGTAGACGGACCGAGCACACCGCTTATCTCTTTTACAATCTTTCACTTCCAGCGATCGCCGGGTTCAATGACCGGACAGCAGGGCCTGCGGACAGACGACGCGATGACGTCGATCTCGGGGCGTCATGCTGGCAGCCCTGGAGGGCTGCGCGATCCGCTGAGGCGCGGCTCTGGGGGTCGATGAGTGCTCGGACGCTGCTAGAATCAACACCCGCGTGTCGAAGCGTATCGCCATCGTTCAATCGAGCTATATCCCATGGAAAGGCTATTTCGACCTCATCGCGGCGGTCGACGAATTCGTCCTGCTCGACGACGTGCAGTACACGAAGCGGGACTGGCGCAACAGGAACCGGATCAAGAGTTCCAGTGGACCGGTCTGGCTGACGATTCCGGTTGTGGTGAGCGGTCGATTCGAGCAGCGCGTCTGCGACGTGCTCGTCAGCGATGGGCGGTGGAACGAGAAACACTGGCGCAGCATCCGTGCCAGTTACGCGCGGGCACCGTATTTTCGTGATTACGAGCGTACGCTCGAGGCGTTGTTCACAGGTGCGACGGACGTGCGTCTGAGTGGCATCAATTTCCGGTTGCTGAAGGGTCTCTGCGATCTTCTGTGCATCGACACGCGTATCACGTGGTCGGCGGACTACACCGCGAGTGGAAACCGGACGGGCCGGCTGGTGAGCCTTTGTCGTCAGTCCGGAGCAACCGAATACCTGACAGGGCCGTCCGCCCGCGCGTATCTGGACGAATCGCAGTTCGAGAACGCGGGCATCGTTGTGCAGTATGCAGACTACAGCGGATACCCGGAGTACGCGCAGCTGTATCCTCCCTTCGACCACCGGGTGAGCGTCATCGATCTGCTGGTGCACACCGGGCCCGATGCGTTCCGTTACATGATGACAGCGGGCCGCCGCGGGTCCTGGGCGACCTAATGGATCTCTCGATCGTCACGACCCTCTATGAGTCGGCGAGCTTCGTCGGTGAGTTTTACAATCGGATGTGCGCCGCCGCCATGAGCCTGACGCCCTCGTTCGAAATCATTTTCGTGAACGACGGGTCGCCGGACGATTCGCTCGAGCGGGCGATTGAGCTGCATCGCCGTGATGCCCGTGTCCGCGTGATCGACCTGTCGCGGAATTTCGGGCATCACAAGGCCATCATGACCGGCCTCCAGCATGCGGCCGGTGAGCTGGTGTTTCTGATCGACGCGGATCTCGAAGAGGATCCCCGGTGGCTCGGGGAATTCCACGCAACGCTGTTGCGCACCGGTGCGGACGTGGTCTATGGCGTCCAGAAACGGCGGAAAGGCGGGTTGTTCGAGCGCGCCACCGGAAACCTCTATTACGCCGTCTTCAACGCGTTTCTCGAGCACCCGATTCCGCGCAATATCGTGACCGTGCGGCTGATGTCCCGCCGGTATGTCTCACAGCTCGTCCGCCACCGTGATCGGGAAATGTGTCTGGCGGGTCTCTGGGTCATTACCGGGTTCGTGCAGGTACCGCTCGTCGTGGCGAAGCATCAGCGCGGCGGGCACGCCTATCGCGCAGGTCAGCGGGTGTCGGTGATGGTCAATGCCTTGACGTCGTTCAGCAATCGGCCGTTGGTGTTCATCTTCTACATCGGATCCGCACTGATGCTCGTCTCGACCACCGCCGCAGTCTACATGGCGGTGCGCGCGCTCCGTCACGGGATCAGCGTCCCTGGCTGGGCCTCGCTGGTCGTCTCGGTATGGTTCCTCGGCGGCATGACGATCTTCTGCATCGGCGTGATTGGCATCTACCTGTCGAAGGTCTTCATGGAGACCAAGGACCGTCCGTACACGGTTGTCCGCGCTGAATACTCGCGATCGAACAGCGCAGGATGAGCGACGCGCCCATCGACCGTGTGGCGGCGTACTACGCACGCAAGCTGGCCGAGCACGGCCCGACGCCGGCCGGTGTCGACTGGAACTCGCCCGCGTCGCAGCAGCTGCGGTTCGAGCGATTGCTCCACATCTGCGATCGCTCGATCCCGTTCACCGTCCTCGATTACGGGTGCGGCTATGGCGCTCTCGCCGACGTCATCGGACCGGTGGAGACGATGCGTTCCTACACGGGCTACGACGTGTCGCGTGAGATGATCGACGCGGCCCGCGCGCGTGTGCCGGGCGCCGGCCGATTCCGCTTCACCGACCGCCGGGCGGATCTCCAGCCGGCCGACTACGCGCTGGCAAGCGGCATCTTCAACGTGAAGCTCGACGTGCCCGACGACCGTTGGCGCGCCTACACCTGGGACACCCTCGACGACCTGGCGTCGCTCGCACGGCGGGGATTCGCCTTCAACGCCCTCACCTCCCATTCGGACGTGGACCGGCGGCGCACCGACCTGTTCTATCTCGATCCGGCCTTGATGTTCGAGTGCTGCAGGCAGCGGTATTCGAGGTTTGTGAGCGTCCTTCACGATTATCCGCTTTGGGAATTCACGATCCTCGTCAGGTGGAGCGACGGCGCGCGTGGCTGACGTCGTCGTATTCGGCGGAGGCGATGTCGCGCGTCTTGCGGATCACTACCTGACGCACGACAGCGCGCATCACGTAGCGGCGTTCACCGTCGACCGGCCCTATCTGTCCGGTGACCGTTTTCTGGAGCGTCCGCTGGTGCCCTTCGACGAGATCGTCCGGCGCTTTCCGCCCGATCGCTTCGAGATGTTCGTCGCGCTCAGCTACGCGAAGATGAACGCGATTCGGGCCGAACGGTATGCGGCCGCGAAAACGCTCGGGTATCGCCTCGTCAGCTACGTGAGCTCACGGTGCACGTTTCTCACGAAGAATCCGATCGGCGATAACTGCTTCATCCTCGAAGACAACACGGTGCAGCCGTTCGTGAGCATCGGCAGTAACGTGACCTTGTGGAGCGGCAATCACGTCGGTCATGATTCGATCATCGGCGATCATTGCTTCATCGCCTCGCACGTCGTCATCTCGGGGCACGTCAGCATCGGCGAGCGATCGTTCATCGGCGTGAACGCGACGCTTCGCGATTCGATTACGATCGCCCCGCAGACCCTCGTGGGCGCCGGCGCCCTCGTGATGAAGAATACGGTGGCGAAAGGCGTGTACATCGGGGAGCGGGCGAAACGTTTTCGAAGATCGAGCGATGACGTCGATTTGTGACGCGCCCTCTGGAACCCTCCGGTGCCGTGGCTGAGGCGGGGACAGCTTCTCGACGGCGGTCCGACGCCGTGGTCGGCGACGCATGCCGCATTGCCGGTCGCGGAGGCGAGGAGCGACGGCCTGGTGCGCGTGTACTTCAGCGCGCGCGATACTGAAGGACGTGCGCGCATCGGTTACGTAGACTTCGACGGGCATCGCTGGGGATCGCCGGTACGCCGCTCGATGACGCCGGTGCTCGACCTTGGCGAGCTCGGCGCGTTCGACGATCGCGGTGTGACTTCGTCATGGGTCATCACGGCCGGCGGCCAGACGTTTCAGTACTACACGGGCTGGATGCTCGGCGTCACGGTACCGTTCTACCTGGCGGCAGGGCTGGCGGTGAGCGGCGACGGGGGCGAAACCTTCAAGCGCTGGTCGCGTGCGCCGATCCTGGATCGCTCGCCCGTCGATCCGCTCCTCACGGCCTCCCCGTGCGTGTTGCTGGTCGAAGGCCGCTGGCGGATGTGGTACGTCTCGGCCACTCGTTGGAGCCTCGATGGCCGCACCGCGCGACATCACTATCACATCCGGTACGCCGAGTCGGACGACGGCATCGATTGGCGGCGTGACGGACGCGTGTGCATCGACTTCGCGAACGACGCCGAGTTCGCCGTGGCGCGTCCATGCGTCGTGAAGGATCCCGATTGCTACCGGATGTGGTTCTCGTGCCGCGGAGACAGGTATCGCATCGAGTATGCCGAATCGCAGGATGGCCTGACGTGGACCAGGTTGAACGATCGCGGCGGCCTCGCGCCCTCGGAGTCGGGATGGGATGCCGAGATGGTGGCCTACGGATACGTCTTCGACTGGGGCGGTTGCCGCTACATGCTGTATAACGGCAACCAGTACGGCCGCACCGGCTTCGGTCTGGCCGAATGGTGCCCCGATTGATCTGCGACCTCTGTGGAGACGCGCGGTTCGAACCCGTTGTGGAAAGCAGCCGCCCGAAGGCCATGCGGTCGGACCGCGTGATAGTGGACGCTCCGCTGAGGAAGGTGGCGTGCCGCCGGTGCGGATTGGTTCGAACCGGGACGTTACCGGCCGGTTCAGTCATCGACAATCTGTACCGCGACGGATATGACACGAGGATGACGGACCATATGTTCTACACGCCCGCTGGCCCTGTGGCGCGAAGCTCGGCGATCGCCGACTGGATGCTTGCGCACACGCAACACGTCGTATGGCAAAGCGGTCAGGCGGGCCTCGACGTCGGTGCCGGCCCGGGGTTGCTCATGCGAGTGCTCCAGGACCGGTTTCCTGGCAAACCGCTGGTCGGAGTCGAGCCCAATGTGCACGCCGCACACGAGGGGCGATCTGGCGGGCTCGACATCCGGCCGTCCATGTCGGAATTACCGCCCGCGATCGACGTGGCCTGGGCGGTTGCCGTGCTCGAGCACGTTGAATCACCGACGGGCTTTCTTCGTGCGATTCGGTCCCGGCTGAGCGACGGCGGAACGCTCATCCTGATTCAGCCGACTGCGGACGTGCCGAGCTATGACGTCCTGTTCATCGATCATCTTCACCACTTCGCGCGGCCCCACCTCGTGGCTTATGCGCACAAGAGTGGATTCGAGGTCATGCGCTCGGTTATCGGTCATCCGCTGATGCCGAACTTCAGCCTGCACGTCTGGCGCGCATCATCGAACGGTGATGACGATGTCCGGTGGGCCGGACCGCCGGCCGAATCACACTGCCGGACCGCGGCATGCCGCGTGCTGGCAGCGATGGCGAGACTCGACGATCTTCTCGAGCGGCTGGAGACGGGACGGCGGCGTGTGGCCGCGTTCGGCGTTCGAGAGGTGTTCGCGCTCGCCCGAAGCTATTCGACGCTCGACGCGTTCCCGCTGGCGTGCGGTTTCGACGACGATCCCGAACAGGTCGAGACCGGTCGATTCCCGTTTCCAATCGTCCGCCCGGAGGCCGCCTCACAGTTCGGGATCACCGACGCGTTGTTGACGATGAACACGCTGTATTACCAGCAGGCGCGACAGCGATGCGAATCGCTCAACCTGATCTGCCATCCGGTGCTCGATGCGGATCCGGTCGAATGACCGTGGGCACGCTCGCATGGCTCGATCGGCTCGTGGAAGACATCCGGCGGTCGGGCTACGCGATCGTTGACGGCGTGCTGGACGCTGCATTCATCGCGTGCACCCGCGACGCCATGTACGCCGTCCAGCGGGACATTGTGAGGGAGGTCGGCGCCGACCGGCTGGCACGCGCGGGTGAGCTCGGAGTCTTGCGCCTCATGTGCCGGTTCAGCGATCATTTCCTGCGATTTCTGGAGATCCCGGAACTGCTGGCGGTAATCGATCGGACCGTGTCGCCCACGGCGATCATGCATCTGCAGAACGGATTCATTCTGCCCTCGTTCCCGCCGGGCGAGCAGCCTCCGGTGTTTCAGAGCACCTATCACCAGGATTTTCCCCGCGTGCTGAACGGGTACCTGGCTTCCGTCAACGTGCTTTTCCCTCTCGACGCATTCACGGCCGACACCGGAGCGACGTGGGTCGTTTCCGGAAGCCATCAGCGATCCGAGCCCCCGCCGGCAGAGTCTCGCGCAGCGTGCGCACGACCGGTGGAGTGCGCACCGGGATCCATGATCGTCTTCGACTCGACGCTGTGGCACGCCGCGGGATCGAACACCTCGGGACGCGATCGCCTGGCCATCAACCACCAGTTCACCCGATCGTTCATCAAGCAGCAGATTGACTACGTGCGGGCGCTGGGCCACGAGGCTGTGCTGCGACAGCCGCCGCGCACGCAGCAGCTCCTTGGTTGGTACACTCGGGTCGTGACGAGCCTGGACGAGTATTACCAGCCCGAGGAGCGCCGGCTGTACCGGCGCGGCCAGGGATGAGCGTGGGACGCCGTTCCATTCCGTTCAATCGACCGTACGTGACGGGGCGGGAGTACGACTACCTGCGCGAGGCGGTGGCCACCAGTCACCTTGCCGGCAATGGCCGGTTCACCGCACGCTGTCAGGCCTGGCTCGAGGAGCGCCTTGGATGCCGGCGGGCGCTGTTGACGCACTCGTGTACGGGCGCGCTGGAGATGGCCGCGATCCTTACCGGCGTCCAGGCCGGAGATGAAGTGATTCTGCCGTCGTTCACGTTCGTCTCGACCGCGAATGCGTTCGTGCTGCGCGGCGCGACGCCCGTGTTCGTCGACATCCGGCCGGATACGCTGAATCTGGACGAGCGGCTGGTCGAGGCGGCCATCACCGCGAGAACGCGGGCGATAGTGCCGGTGCACTACGCGGGCATCGGATGCGACAGTGTCGCGCTTGGCGCGATCGCGGCGCCAAGGCAATTGGTCGTCATCGAGGATGCGGCGCAGGGCATTCTGGCCACACGGAACGGCCGTCCGCTCGGAACCGCCGGGCAGCTGGCGGCGCTCAGTTTTCACGAGACCAAGAATGTGATGGCCGGCGAGGGTGGCGCCCTGCTCATCAACGATCCGGCGTTTGTCGACCGCGCAGAAACCGTCTGGGAAAAAGGGACCGATCGCAGCCGATTTTTTCGCGGCCACGTGGACAAATACACCTGGCAGGACCTCGGGTCGTCGTTTCAACTGAGCGAGATCGCCGCGGCGTTCCTGTGGGCGCAGCTTGGTGAGGCCGACGCCATTACCGCGGCACGCCTGGCGATCTGGAACACGTATCACGACGCGTTCGCGCCGCTCGAACAGCGCGGCTTCGTCCGGCGGCCCGTCGTCCCTGCCGGCTGCGAGCACAACGCCCACCTCTATTACCTGCTGCTGCCCGATCCCTCCTGTCGCTGCGCCGTTCTGAAACGGCTGAACGAGGAGGGTGTCAACGCGATTTTCCACTACGTGCCGCTGCACACGTCGCCCGCGGGCCGCCGGTTTGGCCGCGCGGTCGGATCGATGACCGAGACGCTCGCCGCCAGCGAGCGGCTCATTCGGTTGCCGCTGTGGGTCGGCATGCCGGCCGAGGACGTGCACTATGTCATCGACGCCGTCGCAACCGCGCTCGAACACGTCTGACGACTGATCCCGCTCCTTCCTGATGCTCGGGTATTTCTTGAATGCTGGAGTGATTGAAACCGCGCCTGCCTTACACCTGCCTTACACCGAGGTCTCCCGCTTCTATCTGCAGGCCCGCAGCGGCGGCGGTGTCTGGCCTTGGCTCAGTGTGTAGGACTGCGTGATGTTGTCCACCGTCACCTTCAGCGTCATCGTCGGGCCATCAATCCGCCCGACGTAACGAGCCGGCAGATCAGGGAGCGCTTGGCCTAGTTTGGTACTGGCGTACGTACCCGGAAGATCGAAACTGTTGTTGGAATCCGGCACGAGTGGATGGTTGATCACGCCACGCGCACAGAAGAAGTCGATCGTCGTAATGCCGGCCGTCGCATGCAATCCGATGTCGGCGCCTCCCCAGAGTCCGACGATGGCGCCCACTCGGACTTTGACCGGCACGCTGAACTTCGCGTCAGCCACGCAGCTGCCTGTCTCCACGCGCACCTCCCATTGACCGGGTGACACCTCACAAACGCTGCCATCTGGATTCTTACCAAGATGTGCAATCAGGCGCTCAGACGAACCCGAGGCATTTCCAGAGACAGGACAGTCGGGAATCGATGAACTCTGCCCGCCCGCTGCCGGCCGACTCTGTAGTGGTGGTTCAGCCGGCTCAGCCCGCCGCCACGAAAGGCGCGCCGGCTGGTTTCGAGGAAATTGCACGGCGACAATTTCATAGTAGGCGTGTTCTCCGTCCAGTCTGGGAAACGCTCGGACGGAGCAGGTGCTCTCTTGCGCGCTGCCGACAGGGTTCTCCCCGGCGAAAGCCATCGCGATCAACGCACCGGAAAACAGTATCCGGCGATTCCCCGGCACGGCCGACTCCTCAGTTACACATCGCCCCAACGGGTCGCGAGGTCTGTGGCCACATCGTCAGAGCTGCATGACCCACGCCCTACGGCACAATGATAACGACCTCGTTCGATGGTGTGCTCGTACCGCACGAATTCTGCCCGCGAAGCCGCACGAAGTAGGTCCCTCTTCCGACATCAGTTGCAGTCCACCTCGTCCGCGTGCTGCCCGTATCGCTGACCACGATATTCGTGCTGCCCGAGAACGATCCCTCCTCGATGACATAGGAGGTCGCGGAACCGGCTGAGGCGTTCCAGGCGAGCGTGACCGTTGACCCGCTAAGCGTGAACCTCAGTCCGGTCGGAGCGCTCGGTGGATCGCTGCAAGCCTCCGAGCCGCTCACGACCAGCATGACCTCGTTGGAAGGCGCACTGGTTCCGAAAATGTTAGCGGCTCGGATGCGCACGTAGAACGTTCCAGCGGGCACACTCCCGACTGTGAACGACGTCGCCGCGCTGCCCGTTGAGAAGCCAGCGAGATCGCTCAGTCCGGGAGACGACCCGGCCGAAATCAGGTACGCAGTCGGACTTCCACCGGAGGTCGCGGCATTCCATGCAAATGTGACCGTCGAGCCGTTCACGCTTGCCACGAGTCCGCTGGGCGCACCTGGACCGCCTGGCCTCGGCTGACCGACGGTCACGATCACCTCATTCGAGGCAGGGCTCGTGCCGGCGCTATTCATCGCTCGCGCCCGCACAAAGTACGTCCCCGGACTGACGGGGTCAGCCGTAAACGATGTCGCGAGATTTCCCGTCGAGAACGTCGCCACATCGCCGCCACCGGAGAACGAACCCGCTTCGATCACATACGAAGTTGGGGCGGACCCGGCAGAGCCCGTGCTACGACTCGAGGGCGGCGCAGCCCACGACAGGCTCACGGCTGAACCTGAAACCGAGCTCGTCAAGTCAAATGGCGCGCCCGGCGGCGACAGCGGCGGCCCGGGATGCGTTGGGTCAAGAGCCGGAGTGGGCGAAGGGAGTTGTGCCGTCGAGACGTACGTGAAGCCGTTCGTCACGGTGCCGTTTTGAGCATCCGGATTCGTCATAACAACGTTGACGGCTCCTGCAACGTGCGCCGCAGTCGTTGCCGTCAACGTTGTCTCGGCGACGATCGTGACGTTCGCTGCCGCCACTCCGCCGATCGATACTGTCACCCCGGCAAGGAAGTTGGTCCCGGTTAGCGTCACGCTCGTGCCGCCACGCGTCGATCCGGAAGCCGGGACAATGCTCGTGACTGTCGGTGGCGCACCGGTGCTGTACGAGAACCCATTCGCGAGTGTGCCGTTCTGCGTATCTGGATTTGTCACCACCACGCTGGCCAGCCCGGCGGCGTTCGCCCCCGTGACCGCGGTGATCGTCGTTCCGTCGATCACCGTCACGCCCGTTGCCGCCACGCCACCGATCGCCGCAGTAGCCCCGCTGACGAAACCGGCACCGCCGATTGTCACCGCCGTCCCGCCCGCGTCCGGGCCGAAGGCGGGCGTGATCGTCAGCGCGGTCGGCGGGTCGATGAAGGTGAAGCCACTCGCCAAGGTGGCCGGTTCGCTGTCGGCGTTTGTCACGACGACGTTGACCGTCCCGGCAGAGCGGGAGCTCAGTGTCGCCCTGATCGTCGTCGCATCGACGCCCGTCCGATCCGTCGCCATTCCGTTCGCCGTAACCGTCGTGTTCGATGTAGTCGCAGGCTCGACGGCTCGCCGGTTCACGGACAGTCTTGTGGTATAGATGTCGAACCGCGTCGGGTCGGGGTTGTCGCCGGTGGTGTTCGAGTTGTCGGCCCATGCCGGGTGTATGCGTCCGCTGAAGAAATCCAGGCCGGTGTAGTCGCCGAAATCGATGCCGTTGGCGGCGATCGCGGCATTCGAGGTCCCACCGCTAACCAGGAGGTTTGTGCCGAACGAAGCGCCACCATTGGTACTGAGCGCGCAGAAGAACTGGGCGGTGTTGTTGGCGGCGCTGTTTCGCGCATCGTGCCAGCACACCACGATGTCGCCATTGGTCTGGTCGAGCGCGATTCGCGGCAGGAACTGGCTCCTTGTGGTCGCGTCGCCGTTCACCCGGACCGGCGCGCTCCATGTCGCACCGTTATTGATCGACGTTCGGACGAGGATGTCTGTGTCGTTGCTCTCGTCCGGAATCTCCTCCGTATACACAAGGTACAACCTGCCGTTGAACGTCCCGCCACTCCGATCCCAGGCCAGACCGGCCTCCGCATCGACGGAACGCGAAGACTGAGCCGGGATGATGTCGAGACCGCCGACGTTCGTCGTCGTCGCTGTAACCTGGCTGCCGAATCCTGCCGCCCCGAAGCCGTCGGGATCGACGTTCACGAAAATCGATGCCGGGCCTTGCCCACCCGACGGCGTCTGATAGGTCACTGCAACCTGGCCGGCCGGTCCGATCGCGATGTCTCCGAAGCTCCCGTCTAGAGTTGTTCCAGGGGCTACTTGCGTCGCGCTGAACGGTCCCACGACACCCAACCCGGTGACTGGCGCACCGCGTGCCAAGATACCAGGCGGCCCTGAGAACTGCGTCCACGTCACCCACACCGCGTTGGAGCCCGTCGTGACGGTAGGTTGGTCGACCCTCCCGCTCGCGATCGTGCCGACGAACGTGAACGTGTTACCGCCATCAGTGCTCATTGCAAGCTGGACCGCGTTTGGGGGGAGGTTGCTGGGAAGCTGGTTGAGGTACGTGAGGAACAGGTTGCCGAACTGGTCGAACGACAGGCTCCCGTCGCAGCAGGCGACACCAAGCGCTCCGCCGTTGGCAATCAGACCGCTGGTCCACGTGGCGCCCCCGTCCGTCGAGAACGAACGGAACAGCCCGTTGCTATCCGTGGTATTTGAAACGATGACGACGTTGAGGGGGTTGGCCTTGTTGATGGCCACTGCCGCTTCCGACTGATTGCCAACCCGGCGGCTCACGTTGACATTCGCACCGGGAGTCAGCGAGGGAGTGGCCGTCACCAGGAAGTTGTCGTAGCGCGACGTCGGATCGAAGTTCGCGTTCC
>Ga0066710_100003122_pt1 | contig 13903 bp, 8 predicted proteins | sample GraSoiAngelo_159_FD_79666 | JGI IMG/M metagenome (GOLD analysis project Ga0066710, IMG submission 79666) | Grasslands soil microbial communities from the Angelo Coastal Reserve, California, USA - 14_1009_16_40cm | ecosystem: Environmental > Terrestrial > Soil > Grasslands | place: USA...
CCGACGCTACTGCCGAACGTTCGCGGCCGTCAAGCGTGGACGAGATCTGCGCGCCGAATCGTGCGTTTTTCAATTCCTCGGGCAACGGCGCCCGCAAATTTGCTCCGCGCACGCGGCGCGCGCTACGTCGGTTTGTATGCCTGAACCACTCGTGCTCGTCATGGCCGCCTTCGCCCTGCTGAGCGCCGCCCTGCTCGTGGCGGCGTTCGCGGCGTTACGGAAGCGGCGCTGGATCGGGACCTGCATGTCGATCGTGCTCGCGGTCCTCTTCCTTCCCTGGCGGGTCTGGCCGCCACCCTGGGCCTGGCGATGCAAGGCTACCGGGCCCTGACGCGCGAGGTCGTGGCGGCGACGGTTGTGACGCGGCCGATCGGATCAGAGCGCTTCGTGGCCACGTTCACGTTCCCCGACGGACGGCGGCAGAACTACCACATCGCCGGGAACGCCCTCTACGTGGACGCCCACATCGTCAAGTGGCATCCGCGTGCCAACATCCTGGGGCTCCACACCGCGTATCAGCTCGACCGTGTTTCGGGGCGGTACGACCGACTCGAGGACGAGCAGACGAAGCCACGGCGGATCTTCGCTCTCGCCCGCCCGAAGCCCGTTGACCTGTTCCAGGTCGCCCGGAGTCTTGCGTTCTTGCGGCGGGTCGTGGACACGAAGTACGGATCGGCGACCTTCATCGCGGCCAAAGGGCCCACGCAGCTCGAGCTCCGCGTCTCCACGTCAGGGCTTCTGTTTCGTCCCGTGGGGCAGACGGTTCAGGACCCGTCCGCCTCGCCGCGCTAATCGCGTCTCCTCGTCGTTCTACGACACGATGAGGTTCACCGGCGGCTCGCCGCGTGTGACGCGCCCGATGTTCTCGGCGATGACCTTCGCGCGCGCCTCCAGCATGCCCTCGGTCCAGCCGGACAAATGTGGCGTCATGAGCACGTTCGTCAGCTCGTGGAAGAGCTGGCGTGACGGAAACGTAGGACCGGTCGCGGTCGGATAGCGATACCACACGTCGAGCGCGGCGCCGGCGATGGTCTTCCGAGCCAGCGCGTGATACAGCGCGTCCTCGTCCACGATCTGGGCGCGCGCGACGTTGACGAGGACCGCCGTCGGCTTCATCAGGGCGAGCTCGCGGGCGCCGATCAGGCCGCGGGTCGTCTCGTTGAGCGAGAGCGTGATCGCCAGATAATCCGCTCGGCGGAGCACGTCGTCGAGCGCGTCACCGCGCCGGAACGGCAGGATCGTCATGTCGAAGGCCCGTGCGCGCTGCGCAACCGCCTGACCGATCCGGCCGTAGCCGAGAATCCCCAGGGTCTTGCCGGCGAGCTCCGGCCACGCCGGCGGCGTCGGTGCGCCGACCGCCCACTGACTTTCCCAGACTCCGCGACGGAGCGCTCCGTCGATCCGGATGAGGTCTCGCGTCAGCGTCAGCATGGCGCCGATCACGTACTCCGCGATGCCCACCTCGTGACCGTAGGCGTTGGCCAGCCACGTGCCGTTCGGGAGGGCGGACCGGTCGATGCGGTCGAGGCCGGCGCCGGGAACCTGGACGAGCTTCAGCCGTCGGGCGGCGTGCCCCATCTCGCGCGTGAACGCCAGCGTCACGAGGACGTCGGTGTCGGTCAGCCGCGGCACGATCTCGGCCTCGTCGGCCACGACGATCTCGCACGGGACTTCGAGGTGACTCCGCACCGGCTGCTCGAGCGTGGCCGAGAACGTGCCGGCGAAGGCGACATGGACGGTCACGTCAGCACCATCTGAGTCTGAATCGTCATCGACAGCAGCCGCCCCGTGCTGTCGGTCACGCGCGTCTGCCAGACATGGGTGCGCTTGCCGCGATGGAGCGGCGTGGCTTCGGCGCGCACGGTGCCGGCACGACCCGCGGCAAAGAAATTGGTCTTCGACTCGATCGTGGTCGTCGTCGCGCCCGGGGGCAGGTTCAGGATGGTGGCGGCGGCGCCGATGGTGTCGGCCAGGGCCATCAGCGTGCCCCCGTGCAGGCTGCCGCCCACGGTGGTCAGCGCTTCTCGCCACTCCAGCTCCGCGACGATGCGGTCGGGCGACGCCTCGGTGAAGCGGATGCCCAGTGTATCCACCAGCGTGCCTTTGAAGCGTTCGGTGATCTCGGCAGGATGCGTGCTCATGCGTGTGATCATCGCCGCGCTCGGAACGAAGTCAACTACCTCCGAGGTAATGGGCCAGATAACTCCCGGGGGTTCGCACGGATCGTTTTCCAAGGTCCGACCATGGTCAGCGGGAGAAAGCCGGACCGAGACGCACCATGGTTTCTCCGACGTCGATCTCATCGATCACGGGTAGGTCCACCTGGGCTTCCTGGACCTTCTCGTCCGCATCAGAAGACGACGGGCCCGGTGGTCGTGGCGGCGCTTTTACAAATGTCGATAGCATCATGATGAGAAGACCGGCGATCATGAGCGATATCACTGGAAGTACGACGAGCCACGACGCGAAGCCTTCGCCGCGATCGACGCGAGCTGGAAAATTGTCGACGATGCGCCTGGGCACTGCCGCCTGAGCACCGACTGGTCGGGTAACGACGAGGGTTTTGACTCTATTCACCATGGCTCTTCCCTTTGCCGCTTGTCAGATCCGGTGAAAGTGAGAGGGGCCCGACGCTCCGTCTGGCCTCTCGCCGGCCGGCGCGCTTCTCGTAGGGCGTCGCGCCCAGTAGTCCTCGACCACGTCGCTAAACCACTCGCACCAGTACTCGATCTGCGCGACCCCCAGAAGGTTGCCGAGCACCGCGGCCGCCAGCGTGACTGCGCGTGTCATCGGATCCTCCGTCCGTCCGTGATTGCGCGGCGGCCGTCGATCGGAGAGGTGGACGAAGCACCACGCCCTCCCAGCCGACGGCCGTCACGGCTACTCAGGACATCGCACGATCAGAGTCCTGCGGTGCTACTCGCCGCGGACGGTGGCGCCGATACCACGCGGCGCCTGCGTGTGCTCGTCTCGGGGCGCCTGCGTGTCCTGCCCACGCGGCGCTTGCGTTTCCTGCCCGCGCGGCACCTGCGTGTCCCCGCCTCGCGGTGCCTGGGTGTCCTCGCCTCGCGGCGCGTGCATTGAGTCATTCAGGCGAGGGCTCGAATCGTATCGAATCCCTCGAGGAGCCTGCAGATCGTCCTTCTCGCCTGCGAGCGCACCGAGGACGCCCGCGATGGATGTCAGGCCGAGAGCGAAGCTCGCAAATATGGCTGGGAGCAGCCGCTTGTTCGGACCGCTGCGCTTCCTCATGGGTGGTCTCCTTGTCGGTTCATCTGGTTGATGGGTCTGGGCGTCCAGGGTCCACCGGTGGCTGTCTCACCAACTCGCCGCCGGCGGGCGCTCGCCCCTTTCAATGCTCAACAGCCGAGTCACTGCGCAAAGAGCGGGCCAAGTCACCCGAGCTCGGAATCACACACTTAACGACAGCGATTCGCTGTCGAAGACGATCAGGAGGCCGTCCGAAGGATGTCGAAGATTCGACAGTTGCAGCGAATGGCGTTCAAGTTGGCCCGTGCTGAGACGAGCCGCTAGCGTCGCGGACGCTGATCACCCTCGGCGGCGCGATCGTACTCACAGCGCTGAATGCCGCGTGGGGAGTCACGAACCACCAACTCGGTGCGGTGCCGGCGATAGCGCTCTGACGGTCCGCTGTCGAGCGCGGTCGTGTGATTCAAGGTCAGCCGAATGAATCGGCTCGCCGCGACGTGATACCGCTAACGGGGTATCGTCCTACGGAGCTACTGCATCGCAGGTCGCCGGTTGGCGGCTACAGGTTTCGCCACCATGGCTCCACTCCCATCGCGCGGCACAGCGCCAGGCCGCGCTCTTGATGCTCGCTGCCCTGAGATTGATTCCCGTGCATTGCGCTGAGGATCGCCCCCAGCATAATGACGGCCTGAGCTTCGAACACACGTGCCCCCAGCGCCTGGCTGATCTCGACGGCTCGAGTGAGGTCATCGTGCGCCTCTGCAATCGCGTCCTCGGCATTTGCGATCAGGGCGCGGATCATCAGGGCTTCGGTCTCGACCCCTCGCTCCTCCATTGCGACCGCGAGCTCCACTGCAGTGTCGATCCTCCGCCGTGCCTCCGACAGCATGCCGACGCGCCACAGCGCCTCCGCCCACCAGCAAAGGCGCTGCGCCTGATACACCCGGATCCCCATCGTCTCGTTCGTTACGACACCCTGTTCGAGGTAATGAAGGGTGTTCACAGTAATCCGGTTGAGGCGCGTCAGCATGACTCCATACGTCGAGTACGCGGCAGGAAGCCACGCGACGAAGCCGATCTTCTCGCACAGTGCGATTGCCTGTTCCATGGAATGCACACACCGCGCAGGTTGTCCGCTGTATGTGGCGACGAGCGCTTCGATTGTCCGCGCGATGACTTTCGACTGATCGTATCCGGATGCCTCGGCGAGATCGACTCCCCTCTGAATTGCTTCGTTGCCCTGCGCGGAGGCACCGAGCAGCGCCAGGCTGAAGCCTCGCCAGCACCATGCGGGAGTCTCGACCGGCACGGTCAACGAGAGGACTCGGCCGACAAGATCGTTATCAGGACCATCCAAGATAGAGGCGAAGCACTCCTGCGCTCCACGGTAGTCACCCAGCGCGTGCAGGTTGGTGCCGAGGCAGTACATGACCTGCAATCGTGTCGGGGCGTTGGGTTCGGCCTCCAGGATCGCGAGCGCCTGGCGTGCATAGTCGGCGCCGACGCGATATCGGCCGCCCAGCCACGAGAATTGGCTTCGAAGCCGCAGCACTTGCGCGAGCCGCACGTCATCGTCGATCTGCCGCGCAAGCCGCTCGGCTTCTGGATGCAACTCCGCAATCTCGCGCACACGGCCAACGGTCAACAGCGCGGGGTGCAGATCCAGTCGGACGTCGATCGCTCGCTGCGCCGCAGCGACGCTGGCCGGAAGACGCCCGACGACCTGAAGCGCTGTTTCCAGGCATTCGATCGCCTGCTGTAGTGCCCCGCGCGAATAGGCGCGGCGGCTGACGGTCCGAAGGTAGTCGACGGCGCGCTCCCAGACCTCGCCGCGCACCGCCTGATCGGCCAGGACCTCGGCGTGCTCGGTTTCGTTTCCTGCCCAGAATCGCTCCATGCTCTTCAGCACAGCGGCATGGAGCAGCTTCCGCTCGAGATCCTGGAGGCTGCTATACGCCGCCTCTTGCGTGAGGGAATGGCGGAATTCCCACATTTCGTCGGCGTCGCTAGAAGTCGACGAGAAAAAGGCGGCGTCTCGCAGGGCGCTCATCTCTTCCCGCACCGTCGTCGACGGGAGATCGCAGGCGCCGACGAGCACCGGAAACGGCCCCGATTGTCCAATTGCCGCGGCGCACTGGAGTATGCGTCGTCGTCGGGCGGTGAGCTGGTCCATCCGAGCCGCAACGACATCGCGAACACTCTCGGGAACGACGAGGGCCGTCATTGGCGGCTCCATTCGGAACGCGCCCCGAGTTCCCGTCAGCAGGCCCGAATCGACGAGCGCCCGGACACTTTCCTCGAGGTAGAAAGGATTGCCTCCTGTCTTCGCCACGATCTCCGTTCGCGCGCGTGTCAGCGATGGATCAGTCCCGAGGAGGTCGTCGAGCATCTCGTCGGCGCTCTGGTGCGACAGCGGTTCCAGGGAGATCTCCGTGAGACCGGCACCTCTCCACGAGTGTCGATAGTCCGTGCGGTACGTCGCGATCAACAGGATACGCGCGCCGGCAAGTGCCTCCACCACGGCATCGAGGACGTCATGACTCTCTGGATCGATCCATTGCAAATCCTCGAAGACCAATACGAGGGGATCCTTCCCTACTGACGCGAGCAGGAGTCGCGCTGCGGCGTTCACGGCAAGACTGCGCCGCCGGGGTGCAGGCAACATCATGAACGGATGGAGCTCGGGCAGATTGGTGAGCAGAGAAACAATCGCCGCCTCGAACTCTTCGTCAGCATGCAGACCCGTATCCCGTTCGCGGACCTTGGTGACAATGGCGCGAACCGGCGCATCGGCGTCGAGCTCCAGGCACTCGCGAAGGACAGCGATGACGGTCAGGAATGGACTGCGCGCTCCGTAGGGCTCGCACGAGGTTTCCAGCCATCGAATAGGTGCGCCCGTCGTCCGCCGCGCAAACTCGGAAAGAAGGCGCGACTTACCTCCTCCGGGCTCGCCCCGAAGGCCAACCGCCTTGCCCCGGCCGGCGACCGCTTCGACCGCAAGCTGCCCGAGCCGTGCGAGCTCGGCGGCACGTCCCACAAATCTGGCCGCACGGCCCCAAAGCTCGTACCCTGTCTTCGTCACTCCGGTCAGACGAAGATGGGGCGCTGAGGATCCGGTGGTCGATGCCGTCGTGAGAGCAAAGTGCCGGTCGAGGTAGCGGCGGCTACTGTCGCCAACCATGATGTCCCCCGCACGCGCGCCGTCGATGAGGCGGCGCAGGCTCTGGAGGAACTCTTCGCGGGAAAGCGGGTCCAGCTGCCACTCGCCTTCGACACGGAACAGGGTGGCCGGAGCGACATGGATCGCGGCGTACAGGATCGGTTCCTCGCCGGGCTCCGACTGTCGTGTCAGTGCCTGGCGTGCTGCCAGCGCGGCGTACGCCGCGCTGCGGGGCGCATCTTCGATGGGTGCCAGCCCGAAGAACGCCACGCAGCCTTCGAGGCCGATATCATCGACGCAGGCTCCGAAGTCCTGCAACCGGCCAACCAAGGTCCCCAGAAGGCCGCTCCGCTCGGCGATCGAGACCGACTCCCGCGGTCCCCCGAGCTGGGTGCGAATCGCCGCCACGACTCGACGTCGGCCCAACCGATCGCCGGGCGCCGCTGCCGCACTCGAGACGATCGGGGCCATGACCGCCCGCCCCTGAGATTCTCGATGTCGCGCGGCGGATCGGCCCGGTTCGGGAATACCCAGGCGCCGCATACGGTGCCGCAATGTGTTGCGTGGCACGCTGAGGCGGGCTGCCGCCTGCGAGAGATTGCCACCGGTGGCCTCGAGAGCCTGAACGATGTGCTCGCGCTCGACGGCGTCGACGGCGCGATTCAGGGCTTTCGGCACGTCGGCAACGCGCTCAGTGGTCGACAGAGCGGTGCCGAGCGGCTGAGTCGGCTGCAGCATCAGCATGCTCGCGGTGATCTCGGCCTCATCGGATAGCAGGGCCGTGCTCTCAATGACGTTCGCGAGCTGTCGAACATTCCCGGGCCAGCGGTGCGCGCAGAGCGTCGCGCACGCGTCGGCGCTCAGACGGCGAGCTGGCCATCCGTACTCCTGGCAGGTTCGGGCGAGGAAATGCTCGGCAAGAAGCACGATATCCCGGCCGCGCTCGCGCAGGGGCGGCAGCGTCAGGACAACGACACCGATCCGGTGATAGAGATCCTCACGGAAGCGTCCGCTGCTGACCTCGTGAGCAAGATCCGCATTCGTCGCCGTGATGATCGAAACATCGACCTTCTCGGGCTGAGTCCGGCCCAGTCGGCGCACCGAACGATCCTCGATCGCCTTCAAGACTTTGGCCTGGGCCCGCTCCGGCAGCAGTCCGACCTCGTCGAGGAAGAGCGTGCCGCCACTGGCGGCCTGAAAGAGTCCGAGCTTGGCCTGCCGCGCGTCAGTGAATGCACCCTTCTCGTAGCCGAATAGCTCGGCTTCGATGAGGTGCTCGGGGATCGCGGCACAGTTCACGTCGATGAACGGTCCGGCGTGGCGTGGGCCACCGCGATGAATCGCGCGCGCCAGCAATCCTTTGCCCGTGCCCGTCTCGCCAAGAATCAGAATGGGTGGGAGCCGGTGCGCTCCTGGTCGCTGCAGCAGGCGGCTGACGGTATCTCTAAGCGTGACGATACCGCGGCTGCCCCCAAGAAGCTCATCGAGATGCAGCACGGCGGTGATTATAGCGCCGCTGATGCTCCTCGATCCGGCGGCGAACCGGATTGGCCCAGATCGTGCTACGCCGTTCGGAGACTGAGCCACGACCAAGACTCCCGAGCAGAGCAAGGCGCTCTGTGCTAGAGATGGGGCCGGCCGCTGGCTGATCGTGCGTCCCGTCACCTTAGATACTGTGGGGCGAAGGGACCCCGCCCCGGGGAAGGTGCACATGGCCGCTCGGCTATCGAACCCAATCGAGTCGCTGATCAACGACGCTCCCCCAGAGACGAACTTCGCCCAGGTCGATGTCGCAATCGTGGGATCGGGATACGGGGGAAGCATCGCCGCCACCCGCCTCGCGGGGCCGGATCGTCGGGTCGTGATCCTCGAACGCGGCCGCGAATATGCGCCGGGCGACTTTCCTGTCGATCTCGGCCATGCCCCGGGTCACGTGCGCTTCCATCGTGCAGACGCCGACGACCCAGTTGGGTATCCGGACGCGCTGTTCGACATCCGGATCGGCGAGACCATGGACGTCCTGGTCGGCAACGGGCTCGGCGGCACCTCTCTCATCAACGCGAATGTTGCCGTGCGACCTGACCCGGCCGACTTTCGCGACGCGGCTTGGCCTTATGAGATCCGAAGAGATGGCGAGCTCGATGAGGGATTCGAGGAGGCAAGCGCCCTGCTCGGGGTCGACCGGAGCGACAGGCCCAAGACCAGCAAGTACGGGGCGCTATCCCGCCTCGCCAGGGCTATCGGCGCCCGATGCGAGCCTGCACCGCTCACCGTGGCATTCACAGCGTCCGACGGAAATGCTGCTGGGATCGCGCAATCGGCGTGCACGATGTGCGGAAACTGCGTGACCGGCTGCAACGTCGGCTCGAAGACCACACTGATGATGACCGCGTTGCCGCTGGCCGAGTCACGCGGAGCGAAGCTCTTCACCGGCGCAACCGTGCTCTCCGTCATGCCCTCCGGTAACCCCGGCTATCGCTGGATCATCCGGTTGCGACGAACGGCCAGCGAGAAGACGGCGCTGCGGGACGAGGTGTTTCATCTTGCCGCCCGCGAAGTGATTCTTGCCGCGGGGACGCTCGGGAGCACTGAGATCCTGAAGCGCTCAGAGGCCCTTCACGGGCTGAAGTTTTCCGGTGAGTTGGGCCAGAAGTTTTCGGGCAACGGAGATGCCATCGCATTCGGCTTCGCGCAAAAGCATCCGGTTCATGCCATCGGCGAGCCCGTTCAGCAAGGCGGGCCGTACGCGGTCGGGCCCACGATCACCGGGATGGTGCGCACGGGCGTTCGCGATCAGGATGGCAAGTGGCAGAAGCTGACGATCGAAGATGCCGCGGTACCGACATCGATCAGCTCACTGTTCGGGGAGCTGCTCACCACCGGCGCGTTCCTCCATCGACTCGGCAACCCGAAGTTGCCGAAGTGGTACAGGATGGCAAAGGGTACCGACCCCATCACCGTGGCCCCCAAAGCGATCGACCACTCGCAAATCCTGCTTGTGATGGGAGACGACGGCGCCGGCGGGACGTTGCAGCTGCGGCCGGCGAAGGATAATTCGCGCGACCACGCGCGCCTCGTCGTGGACTGGGACCTGGTCGGAAGCAATCCCGCGCTGCGAGCAGCACATGCGCTGCTCGAGAGGCACGACCGCAGGCGCGGGTTCGCGGGCGGTCAATACGTTCCCAACCCGCTCTGGCGTCTCCTGCCCGAGGCCGCCAGCTCGGTGATGAGTGGTCCGGCTCCGGGGGGACGCGCGATCACGGTGCATCCCCTGGGCGGCTGTCGCATGGGTGACGATCTCCGTACCGGCGTCGTGAACCATCGGGGGCAGGTCTTCAAGCACGTCCCCGATGGCAATGGCACCGAAGTATACGACGGCCTCCATGTCCTGGATGGGGCCATCATCCCTAAGGCACTCGGCACCAATCCATTGTTGACGATCTCGGCACTCTCGTGGCGTGCCGCCGAGCTGCTTCGCGAGTCGCGGGGATGGGCGCGGCGGCAAGACGAGCGGCGCGGCCTGTCAGACAACAGGCGACGTCAGGTCATAGCGCGACTGCTGCAGCTCGCAGTGCGCCTTCTGGCCCGATTTCGTAAGCCCGCAGCGATCAATCCCGCCCGAGTGCCGGAGCGCCAACCGATCCATCTCGTGCTCCGCGAACAACTGATCGGGACGGTGAAGCCCGTCCCCGAGTGGCTGAAGGCCATCCATCCAAAAGCAGACCGCTGGGCAGAGGACAAGGGCCTGATCCTGCGCGTTGCGATGGACGTCCCCGACCTCGAGCGCTGGCTCGAGAACGGCACGCAGGAGCCGCTGCAGGCTACAGCCGAGCTGCACGCCAACCCTCTGGAGCCGGCTGTCACCGAGCGAGAGCATCGCGTCCACACTCCGGAGAAGGAGCTCAGCGAAGCCACACGAGTCGCCGAGGGTCGCGGAACAGTTCGTCTCCTCGAACCGGATGATGTTGGCTGGCTCACGCGGCTCTGGCGCACTGTGCGGGCGGTCCGCGCCTACTTCAAGCGGATCCAGTCATTTCGCCGCTGGTGGACCGCCGATCGCAAGCGTGGCCGTCAACAGTCCCTGGTCGGCCGGTGGAAGGAGATGCGCGGCTTCTGGCGTGTCGCGCAGCAACACGCGCGCTACCGGCGATTGCGTTACCGCCTGCAGTTCGGAATGGGCGACAGATCCTTCACGCTCAAAGGCGAAAAACTCCTGGCCTGGCATATGGACGCCCCTCGCCTCTGGGATGCTCTCCTGAATCTGCCTTTCACTCTATCGCCCGCGTCTCGAGCCGACGCATCAGTCGAAGGCACGGTCGAGATGGACATGACCTACCTGGTGACGACCGGGACGCCGCAGGTGAAGGCCTCGCCGCACCTCCCTGCGACGGTGCTGGGGCTCTCCAGGCTCGGCATGCTCTTCGGCCGCGCGCTGCTTCAGACGCACTTCTGGGAATTCGGAGCGCCTGACTACCCCAAGGCGCTGATAGCACCGCCCGCGAACCCACTACCGCTCAAGGTCAAAGACAGGACTGTCGCGGCGGAGATCGTCAAATTCGGCGTTCCGCTGCGCGAGGGCGGCGACGACATTCGTTTACAGCTCACACGATATCCTCAGCCGAACGCTGCCCCGCCCGTGCTGTTGATCCACGGCCTCGCGCAGGGAAGCCTCATCTACTCGACGGACACGCTCGAAACGAACATGGCAGCCGCAATGTGGCGGGAAGGCTACGACGTGTGGCTGCTCGACTATCGGCTCAGCAACATGCTCCCACATCCGGTACCGCAGGGCCGCTGGAGCATGGACGAGATCGCGCAATACGACATTCCGATTGCGGTGGAGCGCGTCTACAACCGGTGCGCGCAGCAGCCTGTCAGCATCTTCGCCCACTGTGTCGGCGCCACATCGGTGGCTATGGCGATCTTGAAGGGGTGGTTGCAGGCCAAGGGTGCTGACGACGACCGCGTCAGGTGCGTCGCCTTCAATGCGATCCATCCCTGGACGATGCCCTCGCCCGTCAACGAATTCCGGGCGCGGTTTGGCTCGTTCTTCCGGGATGTGCTCGGGCGCGACCTGCTCGATCCCATTCCGCAACCGGATCCGTCGGCAATGCAGGTGCTGTTCGACCGGCTCGCGTACTCGGTGTCGCGGTACGCAGAGGAAGGCGCCGACCACCGCCGACCCGGCGACAGCGACCATCCAGCGACCGTCTGCGACCGGATGACCTTTCTCTATGGACGCATGTGGCGCCACGTGAACCTCGATCCCCGCACACATGACGCCCTGCCGACCTTGATGGGACCGGGAGCCGGAGACGTCTACCGGCAGCTCTATTACTTCGCGTTGCACGAGCGCCTCACCGACTGCGATGGCGTGAACACGTACCTGACCGAGGACAATATTCGTACAAATTGGAAAATACCGACGTTCTTCTTGCACGGTGAGGAGAGCATGGTGTTCAATCCCCAATCCGCCGAGCGCTCGGCGATCCGGCTCGACGCCATCATCAACCGCGGCCGGCCCGATCCGATTCCCGTGAGGCTCCTCCGCGTCTTAGACTTTGGTCACATGGACGTGGTCTTTGGGAAGGACGCCCACGAGAAGGTCTACCCTGTCCTGGCGAAGTTCTTCGCCAATCCGAAGGCGCCCGTCGGGAGTCCGCTCGACCCCTCGCACGATCTCGATCCTCGCAGTGGCTTCCGGCTCACCGCTGGGCCCGTGCTCCGCGCCGCATGGATTGACGAGAACAGGAGGGTCCACATCCGGCTATGGGCGGAGACGAACGATGAGGTCACGTCGCTCGTGGAGGGCGTGCGGCTCGTCGGAAAAGGCCTGGAAGGATCCCCTGACCAATGGACAATGGAGAGGGAGGGTTGCGAGCCTCGCTACCGCATGCTCGATGCGTGCCTGGATAAGCGGGGCCCGGTCGAATTCAATGTGGAGGTGAACATCGGACCCGGGGCGGGCAAGACGCTAAAGGCGCCCGACCGTTATGACTTCTCCTCCGACAGGCTCCCGTGGCTCGAGCGTCTGCGTAACGCGGATGTACAAAGGCCATGTCTCGACATGCGCTTCCTCGTGGGCTCATGCCGCTATCCCGGCACGCCCTTCGAAAGCGAGGCTTCCGACGCCATCTTCGAGGGGATGGTCCCACACCTCGAAGGGGCGGCGAACGGTCTGCCCGGCGTGCACATGCTGTTCCTCGTCGGCGACCAGATCTACTCCGATGCGACGGCGAACATTCTCGACAGCCGTGCCTGGCGCGAGCGCTACGGCCAGCGATATCGGCTCGCCTTCACGTCCAAGAATGCCCAGAGGGTGCTCGCGCAACTCCCCACGCACTTCGCAATCGACGACCACGAGATCTCCGACAACTGGTCGGGCGAACGTGTGAAAAGCCCCGAATACTGGCAGGCGGTGCGGTCAGCAAGATCCTTCCAGAGCTCGGGTCGAGAAACACGCGCGATCGATCCGCCGAAAGAGAAGCGGCTGAACGACGCGCTCTGGTACTCCCTTTCGGAGGAACGAGAGCACTGTTGTCCTGCCTTCGTCATGGACACCCGCTCGGAGCGAGAATCGCGCTTTCATGAGGATGGCCCGGGTGCCCAGTTCGTCTCTCTCGAGCAACGCACCGCGCTCAGGGTCTGGTTGGACGCAGTGAACCAGGCGCCCTGGTCCGGGATGCCGAAGTTCATCTTCTGCGGAGTGGGCATTGCCCCGATCCCTCGAGAATTTGCCAGGTCCGGCAAAACGTGGCGCTCACAGGACTGGTGGCCGGGATACCCGCATGCGCTGTCCGACATCCTGCTGAAGATCGTCATCGACCAGATCCGGCACGTGGTCTTCGTGAGCGGAGACCTCCATCTCTCCTCCGCCTCGAAACTGACGCTTCGTCATGACGACGTCGAGGTGACCGCGTGGCACGTGGTCTCGTCCGGTCTGTACGCGCCGATGCCATTCGCGAACGCCCAACCTGCGGCGTACGACTGGAACCGGCCCGTTCCCATGCCGCAGAATGCAGGTCGCGATGTCGACCTTGAGACGGAGTCCGGCCTGCTGTGCTCTGGTCGGTCACATTTCCTACGGCTCGACGCCGAACAGAAGGACGATGACTGGACGCTTTCGATAGGCATCGTGGGTTCCGGCCCCGAAGGAGCGTTCATCGTTCCTGCCGGAAAACCGCCTTCCGGGTTCGTGGACGACGGACCGAGATGGAAGGTTCGCCTCGCGAGCCGCCGGCGGTAATCGCTCGGGTACACGAAGCCTCGCTCGACGCCGAGCCCGGACGGTGTAGAGTGCGCGGCATGAGCCGGACGGAAAGCCATCTGGGCCAGCTGATTCGGCACTGGCGGGTACGCCGTCAGCTCAGCCAGCTCGACCTCGCCGGCGAGGCGGGCGTCTCGACCCGCCACGTCAGCTTCATCGAGACCGGCCGGACCCAGCCGAGCCGTGAGATGGTCCTCCAGCTCGCCCGAGCCCTCGACGTGCCGCTGCGCGACCGCAACGATCTGCTGACCGCGGCCGGATTCGCG
>Ga0066710_100003124_pt1 | contig 13902 bp, 13 predicted proteins | sample GraSoiAngelo_159_FD_79666 | JGI IMG/M metagenome (GOLD analysis project Ga0066710, IMG submission 79666) | Grasslands soil microbial communities from the Angelo Coastal Reserve, California, USA - 14_1009_16_40cm | ecosystem: Environmental > Terrestrial > Soil > Grasslands | place: USA...
CTTCTGCTGGATGTACGATCGGAGCCCTGGTGATTCCCGGAATGAATCAGGCCTCGCTGAATGTGCCGTTGATTCCTCCGGGCACGGAACTGACGCCGCGCATCAATCAGGTCGATTTCAGCGTGGCCAAACGATTTAATTTTGAGCGAATCCGCTTCGAGCCCAAAATCGATCTCTTCAATGCATTCAATTCCAGCGATTACTACACGGTTCGAACATTGGTCTATAGCACGGCGCCTGGTGCGACGTACAAACAGCCGGGCAGCATCCTGCAGGGCCGCATCCTCCGGCTGGCCGCAGTGCTGAATTGGTGACGCGATCGGGATCATTTTGCGCACGGGAGGCGGGCAACTCAAGTTGCCGATTTTGCGCACGCCGGAGGCGTGTCAGGAAATTAGCCGGGGGTTAAGCGAGCGGGAGCGAGCACAACCCCCGGTTGTCTGAAACCAAGGGACATCCGCACCCTGAAAGGGTGTCGAGGACTCCTCGCACCCCTGCCGGGTGCGATCCTTGATGTAGCGCAATACCAGGGGTACGCCAAAAAACGCGTACCCCTGGCTAATTTCCTAGCACTGCTCCGCGGTGCGCTAGTAAGTAAATTAGCCGGGAGTACGTCTTTTGTGTACGCGTACTCCCGGGATAACAAGCTCGACGAGAGTTGAGCCCCGGTCGGGTAGATCGCGGAACGAGACCACAGAAGGATGCTTTTCCAAAATCGATCGAACGATCTCGCGCTGCACACCGATGCCACGGCCGTGGATAATCCGGACCTCGCGGAATCCGCGCTGCACGGCCTGATAGAGATATTCCTCCACAACCATTCGGATGTCACGGGGCTGGAACGTGTGCAGGTCGATGGAGTCTTCGATCGGAACCTCGTGCATTCGATAAAGTATAATCGTCAACTATGAAATTTTTCGTCCGCACATACGGGTGCCAGATGAACGTGGCGGACTCCAATGAAATGTCACGGCATCTGAAGGCGCGCGGCCTGGTCGAGACGCAGGATCCAGACGAGGCATCTGTAATCCTGGTCAATACTTGCACGGTCCGCCAGCATGCCGAAGACCGCGCATTCTCGGAAATCGGCCGGCTCCGGCGTTGGAAGGCCAAGCGGGCGGGCCGGAAGGTTGTCGTGACCGGATGTGCGGCGGAGCGAACGAAGGAATATCTCCAGGATCGCTTTCCCTTTCTGGATCTGGTCGCAGGAGCGAAGTCTATCGAGAATTTCGGGCACATGGCCGACCAGTTACTCGATCGCCGCGAAACGGATGAAGAACTCGATTATGCCGTTCCATCCATCGACGACAAAGTGGCCGCCTTCGTCACGATCATGCGTGGCTGTAACTATTCCTGCACGTACTGCATCGTGCCATACGTGCGAGGGCGCGAGATCTATCATTCGACAGAACAAATCCTCGGCGAGGTCCGCGACCGCGTACGTGAAGGGGCTCGCGAGATCACTTTGCTTGGCCAAACGGTAAATTCCTACCGTCACGATCAATATCGCTTCGGGGATTTGCTTCGAGCTGTCGCCGCGTCGGAGGGCGTCGATCGGGTACGATTCATCAGCCCGCATCCGTATTACATGACCGATCGTGTGATTGAGGTTATGGCCACGGTGCCGCAGGTTTGCGAATCGCTCCATCTGCCGGTTCAGTCCGGGTCCAATACCATGTTGAAAGCGATGGCGCGCAACTACACACGCGAGCAGTACCTGGCGCGTGTTGAAAATATGCGGCAGGCCATACGGGGCATGACGCTGAGCACCGATATCATCGTGGGATTTCCCGGCGAGACAGAAGACGATTTCCGGCAAACTCTCTCCCTGATCGAGCAGGTTCAATTCGATTGGGGATTCATCTTCAAGTACTCGACACGCGAAGGCACGCCTGCGGCGCATCTTGAATGTCATCCGGAAGCATTGATCGAAGAGCGGCACCAGCGCTGTCTCGAATTGGTTGATCGCATTGCGCTGGCGAAACGATCAAAATTCGTGGGCACAATCCACGAGGTTCTGGTGGAACAAGACAATTTCGGTAGAACACGCACAAATTACAAAGTCCATATCAACGGCGGCGAAGCGCAAGCCCGGCAGGGCGCAGCCTCAAGTAATATCGCGCCTGGGGAAATCGTCCGCGTGCGCATCACCAACGCGCAGCGCGCGACACTAGAGGGAGAACTGGAAAATGGCAACATTACTTTCGAGAATTTTCGGTAAGAAGACGACGTCCGCACCGAGTCCAATCAATGACGAACTTGATATCAGTGCGCTGAAGCCGCTCATGGAACCTAAAGCTCCTGTGAGCACAGATCCGAAAGACTTGTCCGGCGCGTGGACCATGCAACAGGTCACGACTGTTTTTCCGTCGGCCCAGCGGGCACTGTTTCAAAAGTATCACGTCGGCGGCTGCAGCAGTTGCGGGTTTCAGCCGGCGGACACACTTGCGACCGTCGCGATCAATCATGGCCTCGACGTCAATGAAGTGGTCGAACACATCCAAAGGAGCCAGGAAATAGAAAAGGATTTGGAGATCACACCACGCGAAACGGCGGAACTGTTAAAGGAGGGCACGATCAAATTGCTCGATGTCCGGACGCCGGAGGAGTACGCGATCGCGAGCGTGCGGGGAAGCATGCTTGCGGATCAGAGCCTCGCGCAAGAGATTCTGCAAACCTGGCCCAAGGACGCGGCGATCGTCACGATTTGCCATCACGGAATCAGGAGTCTCGATGCGGCCGCCTACCTGCGAGGACATGGATTCGCCAATGTGAAGAGCATGTCAGGAGGCATTGACGGTTGGTCGTTGCAGATTGATGCATCGGTTCCACGCTATTAAAGCAGGGCATCAACATACTTGACGCATCCTGCACTCGGGTTCAGACGAAATTTGAAATTGGACGAATCCTGCATCTCAGATCCGAAATCCGAAATCTCTGATTGGACTGGTCCCGACCAAGCCGACGCTCAGAGAGTTCAATTTGCCGTTTCGGATTTCGGATCTGAGATGCAGGATTTGTCCAATTTCGAAATGTCTTCGCTTGATCGGATGCGTCAAGTATATTGATGCCTTATATCTCTATTTCCAGCAGGTCTCTCCCGACAGTAATCTTGTCGAACACTTCCCGCGCCTCGTCCCCAATCTGCGCAATCTGCCGCCCGTCATAGCGTGAGCTGAAATGCGTTGCGATCAGGTTCGCCGCGCCGGCTTCTTTCGCTACACGCGCCGCGTCTGCCATGGTGGAGTGCTTTCGGTCGCGAGCCAGTTCGATGGCATCAGGGCCGAAAGTGGTTTCGTGGACCAGGGCCGTGCACTTATCCGCCAGTTGAATCGATCGTTCTGAAAACTGTGTGTCGAGGCAGTACACGACGGACTTACCTTCCCGTGGCATGCCTAGGACCATGTCCGGCGTGATGGTGCGCCCGTCGGGGAGCATAATCTTTTCCCCGTGCTGAAGCTTTCCGTAAAGTGGGCCGCGGGGGATGCCGAGTTCATGGGCTTTATCCAAGTTGAAGACCCCGGGCTTATCCTTCTCTTGGAATCTCCACCCCAAGCAAAATATCGAATGATCCAGGGGAAGTGCTTCGACGAAAAACTCCTCCTCATCAAGCACGCGACCGCGGTATCCGCGAGGGAATTCCCGAACGTTGAGGTTGAAGGTGAATTGCAGATCCGCGGTCCGAAAAGCCGCATTCAGAAACACACGAAGACCTTCGGGCCCGAACACATTCAGCGGCGCTTCTCGGCCATCGAGATGAAGTGTACTGAGCAGGCCCGCGATGCCGTACAGATGGTCTCCATGAAGATGCCCGATGAAAATCGAATGGATGCGGCTCCGCTTCACGCCCGATCGCATTAATTGCAATTGCGTGCCTTCCCCGCAATCAAACAAGAACACATCGCCTTCCCGTACCAATGCGGTCGATGACAGGCCTCGCGTGAGCGTCGGGACAGCCGAACTCGTTCCTAGCAATACGATTTTCAAAATTATTCCCCGTGCACCTTTTTAAGCGTCGGGCCCATCGGCCAAGCCATAGTTGGTACACCGCTTCGCGGCCTTCTGGATGGCTATTTGGGCCGGTCCCCTCACGCTATTTGAACATCGCTTTGAACACGTAACCCGCCAATCGCGGATTTTCTCGAAGCCGGCGTACAGAATAAGCGTACCAGTCGCCGCCAAATGGAATATACACGCGCAGGTTGTGGCCCGCGGCGCGGATGATATCGCGCAACTGCTCATCGACGCCAAGCAGCATCTGAAATTCGTACGCTGCGTTCGGCAGCTTCAGTTCGCGAATGATTCGCAAAGCTTCCCAGACCATCAACTCGTCATGCGTCGCGATGCCGACATAGGAACCATTTCGCAACAGCTTCTCCAGCAGCGCCACATAGTTTCGATTGATAACGCGCATGTCGTGATACGAGATCTCGCGGGGCTCGACATAGACGCCTTTGCATAAACGGTAATTGGGCCGCAGATCTTCCAGCGCGCAAACATCGTCCATCGTTCTGCGCAGATATGCTTGCACCACCACTCCAACGTTGGAAAATTCGCGCCGCAGTTCCCGGTAAATCTCCAGTGTGTCGGTTGTGCAGGATGAGTCCTCCATATCGATGCGGACAAAATTGTTTAACTCGCTCGCGCGGCGGATGAGGCGGCGCGCCATCTCGAGACAAGCTCTGGCGTCCAGTTTCAGACCGAGTTGAGTGAGCTTAATGGAAATGGTGGAATCGACTCTGCGGCGCGCGATCTCCTCGAGCAGGCGCAGATACTCTGCGATGGCGCGGTGTGCTTGATCGATGCTGTGGATGTGTTCGCCGAGAAAATCGAGCGTGGCACGAAATCCTCCGGCGTTTAGTCCAGCCACCACCCGCAGCGCGTCATCCGTAGTTTCGCCTGCAATATACCGGTTCGCCACACGCCGGACGATGCTCTTGGGAACGAGTGGCAGCGTGCGGGCAATGACTCGATCCAGCAACGTCATAAAGCGTATACTTCAAAATTTAGCGGCGGTGGGGCCGCCGCTGCCGAGGACTATGAAGAAGTTGTTGGTGCTGGCCTTGCTTATCGTCTGTGCATCGCAAGCCATTTCCGATGTACCGGAGAAGACAGGCTCGACGTTCGTGTTCGCCCGTGTTCAATTTAACATGGACAGACGCTGGATCTTCGACTACCGCGAAGCGCCGTGGCACCACGACTACCCATTTTCCGAGGACCTGTTCCTCACCATGGTCAACGAGGTCACTGGAATCCACACCACACGCGAGTCGTACAAAATTGTGCAACTCGATAGCCAGGACATCTTCAGCTACCCCTGGGTGTACATTTCTGAACCCGGCTATCTATCATTAACTCCCAAAGAGATTACGAATTTTCGCGACTACCTGAACCGTGGTGGCTTTGTGGTGTGTGACGATTTTCGAGGCCGGGATCTGGATGTTCTTCGGTTCGAGATGCGGAAAGTGCTTCCCGGCCAAGAGATGTTCAAGCTGGATGTCTCTCATCCGGTTTTTCATTCCTTTTATGACATTCAATCGTTGGTCATGGAACCGCCGTACTACGATGCGCGATTTCTAGGCGGCAAGCCGGAATTTTGGGGAATGAACGACGAAAAGGGCCGGTTGATAATGGTCGCGAATCAGAACAACGACCTCGGCGAATTTATGGAAGATGTCGATCACGGAGATAAGCCGTTCAAATGGGCCGCTCTCTCCGTGAAATTGATGGTTAATTATTTAGTTTATGCAATGACGCATTAACGTCCGGAATCCCGCCGCTCTCCGCAATGAAGCCTTTCAAAAACGAATCCTGCAGCTTGCGATATGTCGCGACTGCTCCCTTCGTATTGAAAATCGCGAAAATAACCGGTCCGTGATCGCGGGTATAGGCTATTCCCGCGAGCGTGCTGACGCCGCCATCGGTCGCCGGCAGCGTTCCTGTCTTGCCGATAATCGCGCCCCGATATTCCTCACCTGTGAAACGCCGCTTCAACGTTCCGGCATCCACACCCGCCACAGGAAGAACATCCTGCGGTTGCATATTGTTGAGGTTTAACCAGAACACCAGTTCTCGGAACAACATCACCGTGGCGCGCGAGGTGATCCGATTGTAGTCCAGACCGGAGGAGTGGCTAATGCTGATGTCATTTGGCGCGACACCGAGATCTTTGATGAGGAACCGTTCAACAGCTTTGGGGCCGCCCAGAGCGTCGCCAAGCCGCTCGGCAATTGTGTTGACGCTGTGCGCATTCTGATAAAAGAGAATATCTCGCAGGCTCGAGGAGACGTGGCTTGTAATCTTTGTCCCGCGTGGTGTGCCACCGGTGGTGGTATCGCCGACCCGGACTCCAGCCCGCTTCAGTGCCTGAGTCAATCCTTTAATCGCCCGGTCGGAGCTGTAAAACATTCCGTACGTGAAAGGACCAGTAACAACCAGATCGCCGGAGACGCGTGTAATGCCGGCATGCACGATGTCTCGAACGAGCCGGGAGACGTCCAGTGAGCTTAGAACCGGATCGCCCGACGACTGCAGGATCAGATTTCCGTTCAGCGTTCGTGTTTTCTTGTTGATGGCACCATCTGTGTAGAACGATGTTTCAAAATGATACTCCGGTCCAAATTTAGCCAGCGCGGCGAACGAGGTCGCCACTTTGATAACGGACGCCGGATTAAACCCGACGTTGCTGTTGAGTTCACCGTATACTGTACGTCCATCCAGAGATTCGATCAGAAGCCCTTGCGTCTCGAGATTGAAACCTTTCAGCGCGAGTTGGTTCAGGTAGTTCGTTTCGCTGACGGTTGCCAGTCGGATTGGAACACTGGAACGCGCTACGCCTGGAGTTTCAATTTGAGGTTCGATTTGTTGTGCGACAGCCGGCAGGATTAGCAGAAGAATCAGACAGGTAGTCGATAGCAAGTGTTTCATCATGTGAGGCGCGACTAGTGTGCCAGAATGACTGCAAAAATAAAAGTCTTGAAATTAAGTTTGTATTTTTTACACGCTGTAATTCTTCTTACAGATATGAGGACTAATAGAAGGGGTGTCGAATGCTGATTATTAGCCGTAAGAAAGACCAGAAGATCATTCTTGCCGATGAGATCGAGATCACCATCCTGGAGGTGGGTCGAAACCGAGTTCGGTTTGGCGTCAAAGCACCCAAACATATCCCAATCCATACCCGCCTTAAGACATCTCCCGTTTCGGATCAGGGTGCGCAAATCGTTGAAATGGAAGCCCGAACTTCGCCACTTGACGGTCTGCCGCCGGCTGTTGGAATGGCCAAACGGCAGTAGCCACCTGGGAAACAGCAACTCGTTTGCCGTGTTGCCGTCGGCCCGCTTGACTTAACTGACATAATTCGTATAAGTTGCGGCATTGATGGCAACGAAGGCAAAAGGGAAATCAAAACCAGCAAAGAAAGTCACCGGACGTGCGTCCGCCGCCACTAAGTCCGTTCGTTTGAAGCAGAAATCGCGAAAAGACGCGCCTTCGAACGGCTCCAGGAACGCGTCCCAAGCTCGTGCAAGGGGAGCCACTCGGCATCCATCAAAAGTGGGATCGACACGCGCTTCAGTGGCCGCCGAGCCGGCTTCGTCGCGGTCCACGTCAGCCGAAAAGCTACGGTCAAAACACTTCGACAGCGCGGTTCACGCATACGAGATGGGAATTAAGCTGATGCATGCCGACGAATTTGAAAAGGCCATTCGCTGCTTCGAAGGTCTGATCGCCGGTTACGCCGACGAGCCGGAAATTCAGGAACGTGCAAAGGTCCTCCTTCACGCGTGCGAGAAAAAGATTCAAGAAAAAGGTAAAACCGTACTGCGTTCGGCCGATGATTACTACAACGTCGGTATTGCAGATCTTAATCGGCGCGAGATCCACTCCGCCATCAGCCACCTTCAGCACGCGCTGAAGCTCATGCCCAAAGGGGACCACATCCTTTACGCACTCGCCACGGCAAATGCTCTTCAGGGGAACCGCGAGCAGGCCCTTCAGTATCTGAAACAATCCATTACCTACCGTGGAGAAAACCGTTTTCTTGCGGCGCGCGACGCTGATTTCGAATCGCTTCAGGATGACCCGGAATTCAAGCAACTCGTAACCCCGTCAGAAAAGTGAATCTAGACCCCAGGATCGTTTCTATCGGTGGTGGTACGGGGTTGTCGACCCTGTTAAGGGGCCTTAAGAAACTCCGCGCAGAATTGTCGGTAATCGTCACGGTGACCGACGATGGCGGTAGTTCCGGCCGGCTGAGGGAAGAGTTAGGCGCTCTGCCGCCGGGCGATATCCGCAACTGCATGATAGCGTTGTCAGAAGACGAGCACTTGATGTCTCGCCTCTTTCGTTTCCGGTTTAACAGTGATGGAGCGCTGCATAATCACAGCTTCGGCAACCTGTTTCTTGCCGCAATGGCGAATGTCACCGGCGATTTCGCGGAGGCCGTGCGGCTGACTTCGGAAGTCCTGGCGATTAAGGGTGTCATTTATCCGTCGACCAACTCGAGTGTTCAACTGCGTGCCGAGCTCGAGGATGGCTCCTGGGTGGAAGGTGAAACACGCATCACCTCGTCGGGTCGACGCATTCGTCGCGTGCATCTGGACCCAGCCGACGCGCTCCCGCTTCAAGGCGCTCTCGAAGCGATCCACCTGGCCGATTTGATCACGATCGGTCCCGGTTCGCTCTACACCAGTCTCATTCCAAACATGCTCGTGAAAAAAGTCATTGAAGCGGTGCAAGCCTCAAACGCAACGAAGATTTACATGCAGAACATCATGACTCAGCCCGGCGAAACCGACGGCTATACTGCTGCAGATCATGTCCAGGCGCTGGCCGACCACTGCGGCGGGATATTGTTTCCGAATATCCTGATCAATAACCGGACGCCTTCCGCCGAGACTCTCAAACGCTATGAAGCCGAACATGCCACCGTAGTCGACCTCGATCACGCGCGCTTGCGCGAGATGGGGCTGAATATCATGGAACGCGACTTGCTCGCCGAAGACGGGATGATTCGTCACGATCCAGATCGGCTTGCAAGCGCGGTGTGGGAGCCGGCAATGGCCCTGCGCGTCCGCCGCTAGAGTCGAGCATCGACCGGCCAAAAGGATTGCCGTTATGCAAAACCTTCGAGTGTTAATCCTCGCTGCGGGCAAGAGCACCCGCATGAAATCCAAATATGCGAAAGTCCTTCAACGGGCCGGCGGACGCAGGCTGATTGAGCATGTGTTGACGACCGCGCGGAACTTGTCGCCCGATATTTTTGTTGTAGTCGGCCACTTGGCGGATCAGGTCAAAGCCGCGATTTCCGAAGTTACATTCATCGACCAGAAAGAACAGCTCGGAACCGGTCACGCCGTTCTGGCAGCGCGTGAGACTTTTTCCGGCTACGCCGGCGACGTACTCGTCATGCCCGGGGATGTGCCGCTAATCGAAGCCGCGACACTCGAGGCATTCGTTCGATTTCACCATGAAGGCGGGTTCTGCGCATCTGTGTTGACCGCGGATCTCGAGAATCCGCACGGCTACGGGCGCATCGTCCGGCACAATGCCAACGAAGTCAGTTCGATTGTCGAGCACCGCGATGCGACGCCCGAGATCCTTAAAATTCGAGAAATCAATTCCAGCATCTACGTCTTCCACGCGCCGGTCCTGTTCGAGTCTCTTGTAAAAATCAGAAACAATAACGCCCAGCATGAGTACTATCTGACCGACGTGATCGGCCTTCTTGCCGGACGGAAGCAGAAGGTTGGTGCATTTAAAGTCCATTCGGCGGAAGAGGTGTTGGGAATCAACACGCGGCAGGAGCTTGCGGCGGTGGACCGAGTGATGCGACGCAAAAAATGCGAATCGCTGATGGCGGACGGCGTGACCATCACGGATCCGGAAACGACATACATCGATGCGGATGTGCAGATTGGTATGGATACGGTCATCTATCCTTCGGTCCAGATCTACGGCCATACCGTCATCGGCGAAGACGCCGCTATTCACTCCTTCAGTCGCATCTTGGATTCAAAAATCGGGTCTCGGACTGTGGTACTCGAAGGCTGCGTCATTGTGGACAGCGCGATCGGTGAAGATGTATCTATCGGGCCGTACGCTCACCTGCGCATGGGCGCCACGCTAGGTGATTCCGCAAAGGTGGGGAACTTCGTCGAGATCAAGAAATCCGCGCTCGGCGCCGGCACAAAATCGATGCATTTGGCTTACTTGGGTGATGCGACGATCGGCAAAAACGTGAATATCGGCGCCGGCGTCATTACGTGCAATTATGATGGAGTCAACAAGCACCCAACGGTAATCGAAGATGGCGCTTTCGTCGGTACTGACTCCCAATTAATCGCGCCCGTCCGCATCGGCAAAGACGCTTATATCGCTGCAGGATCATCCATCACGGAAGACGTACCACCGGAATCCCTTGCCATCGCGCGCGGCCGCCAGGTGAATAAAGAAGGCTGGGTGCGCACCCGGAAGAAATAAATTTGAAATTGCACGAATCCTGGATTCGTCCAATTTCAAAATTCCAGGGTCAGTACCCACACGCAAAACTCGACGCGTCGTTCGTACTGCCGCTCCCCTTGTATTTTGCGACTTGAGGATAGGGGCAGAGAGGCCGCGTCTTGTCGGCCTGCCCGTTGTTCAGATGCGAGGCGAGGATCTGAGTTGGTTTTTTCCCCTGCTCGACCCATTCTTCCAAAATTTTCAATTTGTCGAAGCTGTCCGTGCCGGGGCCGCCGCTGCAGTGATTCATGCCGGGCACCATGAACAATGCAATGGAATTCGCGGCCTTCTTCCCGACGGTGTTCACAACGTTCCCGTAATACATGACGCTGTTCAGCGGATTCACCTGTTGATCGTTCCAACCGTGATACATCAAAAGCTTGCCTCCACGTTCGAAAAAGGGCTTCAAATTGGGGTCTCCCGAATACATGACACGGTTATCTGACTCGTCCGCCCTATCGACGTCGCTCAAGATATTCATCTTGTGGTAATCCCAACTGCGATTCTGGAAGACGATATTTCGCAGCCCGCTTACCGCCAGGCCGAGCGGTTCCGGGCCGCCAAGCGTGGCCCAGCCCAGTTCGGATCCAGGCATGAGGTGACCTTCGAATAAAATCCGTCCGGTTTTCGGGTCTCTCAGCGGGGATGTCATTGCGTTCGCTGATTCGATCTGTCGACTGGTGAGGCAATTCGGGACGTCACCGGCTTTGCAGGCGAGTTGCGCATAATCGAATTTGCACATCACCGGATTCTCAATGACACCGTCTTTAATCCCGTCCACCGCGTCGCAGGCATTCAAAACGGCCTCATGAATCATGCGGTACTTGCTTGCGGGAATCACGCTATCAGCATCCTTGTTCACGATGAGGTTCAAGGCCACCCGCGCGCCATGCGCGCGCATCTGGTTCCATGAGGCAGCACCCGCGATGACTCCATTGAAGTCTTCTGGATATTTCTGGGCCGCAGCCAGCCCTTGCCGGCCGCCCTGGGAGCATCCATTGTAGTAAGAGAATTTCGGCGGTGTGCCGTAATGCGCGTTCACAATCGTTTTCGCCTGCACCGTCATTTCATGAATCGAGCGGTAGGCCAAATCGATCAGCTTCCCTGGATGGCCGAGCGCGAAATCGGCATTGTTGCCGGTATGTCCCGTATCGGTACCGGCGCCGGCATAGCCCGCCATCACGGCTGAGGCAAGCCCCGGATACGGAATCGTGCCGGCCCATCCGCCATTTCCCACGGCCAGGAACTTTCCGTTCCAACCCGTTGCCGGCAGCCAGATTTCCGTTTTGATATCCGAATCGCTGCTCGGCGTGAGCGTGGCTGTCACGCGGCAGAAGGCCGGCAGGTTCGCGAAAGTGTTTGCGGCACCTCGGCCGCCTGCCTGTACAAAACCTCCCGCGGGCACCAGCTGAGCGGAGTCGATGCTTGCATTCGGAAGCGCGATGTTGCCGAGTTTCTCGCATGCTGTTGCGGCGCCGGCCAGAGTTGTTGCAAACAAGATCGTCAGCCCGAGAACTGCGGCCGCCACACCTGCACGCGGTAACCACACCTGATGAACAGGCACTCCTTGCTTCATATCTTCCTCTACACTATCAAGCGTTTTGCACCGAGGATAGCTGCTTGGCATTTGATGTCAACCGAAATTTCAGTGCTTGCGCCGAAAACATGCTTGGTTATAATGGCAGCCTCCCCCACAGGTGAGACTGCGGACACGAAGTCCGAGGTTCGCTTTGTTTTCAAATCGACTACACGAATTCGCAAGGAGGATCAGAATGATTCCGACGAAACTTTTTCGAGTGTTTGTGAGTGTTGTTGCAGTGTCTCTATGCATGCTGTTTGCTGGACTGACAGCGTATGCAGACGATGACGACGATGAAAGGCAGCCCAACAGCTGCGCGACTCTGCCTGGGTATTCAGCGCTCAAAGCGGCGCTAAGTACGGCGGTCGCTGCAGAAGGCAGTGGATTGAATCTTCACATGTGGGCCACCATTGTGGACCGCGATGGGATCGTCTGCGCTGTTGCTTTTTCGGGCGTCGATCGCGGAGCGCAGTGGCCTGGGAGCCGCGTGATTTCGGCGCAGAAAGCCAATACCGGGAACTCATTTAGTTTGGATGGTTCGGCATCAAGTAATGGTTCCGGTCCGGCGTTTCCGCCGCTCGCCCATCCTGCGGGCCTGGCCCTATCGACCGCAAATCTCTGGTATGCGGTTCAGCCGGGAGGCAGCCTCTTTGGATTACAGGAGAGCAACCCGGTCGACACGGGTAATGCGTATCGAGGACCTTCCTCGGCCTATGGTACGGCACGTGATCCGCTGGTTGGCCGCAAAATCGGTGGCGTCAATGTGTTCGGCGGTGGTCTTGGGCTTTACGCGGCGGGAAAGAAAATCGTTGGTGGCCTCGGGCTGAGTGGCGACACGTCTTGCGCCGATCACTTCATTGCCTGGCGTGTGCGGAATCTTCTGAGCCTGGATCACCTGGCAGGAGTGTTTCCCGTTTCCGGAGATGCAGCGCGTCCAGATAACATTGTTTTCGATCTCACTCCGAATGCGTTTGGCGGTCCGGACTCCTTTAGTCCCGGCGGTTTCGGTCAGCCGAAATGCATCAATACGGGCAACCCTGCGACCCTTCCCGCGGTCCAGCCGTAATTCGTTAGCCGCGGATGACGCGCGGCGCGCCTTCGCGTCGCGCGCATCCGGGTCCGACAGCTGAACTGCGAACAACCTAAGATATGCCTTAATGACATTTCGTCCCTTTGATATCCTTTGAACTATGTGCGGAATTTTTGGCTACGTCGGTCCACGAGACCCGGTCCCCATCATCATGGGGGGCCTTCGATCGCTCGAATACCGTGGCTATGACTCTGCCGGGATTGCCATTGTTGAAGATGGACATCTGCAAGTGCGTCGCTCGTCGGGCAAGCTGAGAAATTTGGAAGAGCTTCTGGCGAAGCAACCGGTGACAGGCCACTTCGGTCTTGGCCACACACGTTGGGCTACGCATGGGCGTCCCACTGAGGAGAACGCGCACCCACATCGCGACTGCAAAGGCCGCATCGTTGTCGCGCACAATGGCATCATCGAGAACTACCTTTCCCTAAAACGAAAGCTTCTGGAAGAAGGCCACAAGTTTACGACCGAGACCGACACTGAGGTCATCGCGCATCTGATTGAGAAATACTTCGACGGAAATCTCGAAGACGCCGTGGTCAAAACACTAGCGCAATTGAAAGGGTTATTTGCATTCACGTGTATCTCTGCCGATGATCCGCAGAAAATTGTGGCCGTGCGCGAAGGCAATCCGTTAATTGTCGGGGCCGTCGATGGTGAAGGATTTGTTGCGTCTGATGTTCCGGCGATGCTTCCCTACACTCGATCGATCCTGTTCCTCGACGATCATGAA